>Ga0134128_10001559_pt1 | contig 29212 bp, 28 predicted proteins | sample KB31754_FD_96462 | JGI IMG/M metagenome (GOLD analysis project Ga0134128, IMG submission 96462) | Terrestrial soil microbial communities with excess Nitrogen fertilizer from Kellogg Biological Station, Michigan, USA - KB3-175-4 | ecosystem: Environmental > Terrestrial > Soil > Unclassified ... | reverse complement strand
GAAGATCGCACGGTCGTGATTGCGGAATGCGCCCGGATGGATCTGCATCACGAGGCCGTCATCGACGCTCATCGCGGCCATCTCGGTGAGCATCTGCGCGCGGAAGACCTCCGCGTCATCCGCACTGAAGCGACCGGAGACGATGCGGCCGAACAGGGCCTGCGCCTCGGGCTCCGCAAGGTCGGCGGTGGCGGCGCTCGGATGGCCGTGATCGCTCGCGGTGGTGCCGAGCGCGATGAAGGCGGCCCGGCGCTGCCGGTGCGCCTCGAGATAGCCGCGCCACGAGTGCACGTCCTGCCCTGTCATCTGCCCGAGCTCCGCGAGGGAGTCGCGAAACAGCTCGTGCTCCGGATCGACGACCGGGTCCGGACGGTAGGTGCTGATCACCCGGCCGGGCCAGCCACTGCGGCGGATCGCCTCGTGGGCTGCGAGAGAATCGGTGGGACTCTCGGTGGTCGCCAGAACTTCGATGTTGAACTTCTCGAACAGTGCCCGGGGTCGGAAGGCAGGACTGGCGAGCGCGGCACCGATGGTGTCGAAATACAGATCGGCGGTCTCGGCCTCGAGACGCACGTTCAGGCCGAACACCTGCGCAAATACCTGGTCGAGCCAGAGCGCCGACGGTGTGCCGCGAAAGAGCGAGTAGTGGCCGGCAAATTGCCGCCAGGCCTCACGCGGCTCGTACACCGGCGCGCCGCGCCGCGAGCGCACGCCGAGGGGATCCAGCGCGATACCCTGGCTGTGCAGCATGCGATAGAGGTAATGATCCGGCGCGAGCAGCAGGTCCACGACATCACCGAATGGCCGGTCGTGGGCGAACCAGGCTGGATCGGTGTGACCGTGCGGGCTGACGATCGGCAGATCGCGTACGTGCGTGTACAGCGTGCGCGCGATGGCGCGCACTCCGGGCTCCGCAGGGAAGAGGCGGTCGGAATGCAGGGCGAGAGGGCGCGTCATGGGGTCATTATAGGTAACCGGTGTCACACACCGCAACTCGCTTTTGTCTACCGGTGTCAGCGCGCCAATCAGCCGCGTTGCGGCCGGGCGCGGGGCGGCGGCGCGGTCGAGTCCCGCTCGATCAGGCTGGGAGTGAATTCGGCAACGGGCGCCTTGGGGACGGTCTTGGAGGCTGCAAACAGTCCTTCCGCCGCCGTTCGGCCCATCTCGCGCACCGGCAGGCGGACCGATGTCATGGCCGGCCAGATCCGGGTGGCGATCGGTGCATCGTCGAAGCCGATCACGGAGAGATCCTCAGGGATGCGGACGCCGAGCTCGTGCGCCGCGCTGTATACCCCGCTCGCCATCTCGTCGTTGCCGGCGAAGACCGCCGTCGGGCGGTCGGGCCGGGCGAGAAGCTCGCGCCCGCGAGCGAGGCCGGACTCATAGGTGTAGGCGCCGAGCACGGCCAGATCCGGGGCGAGCTCGAGACCGTATTCGGCCAGGCCGGCGATGAATCCGGCGCGCCGCTCGTGCGCCGAACGAAAGAGCGGCGGGCCGGAAAGGTAGGCTATGCGGCGATGCCCGAGCTCCGCCAGCCGGCGCGCGGCGGCTGCCGCGCCGCGCGCATCGTGGGTCAACACCATCCGCGCCGGCTTGTCGACCGAGGCGCAGGCGATGCGAACGTATGGGCAATCGGCACTTTCCAGAAGCTTCGCCAGGCGATCGTCCTCGGAAACCGAGGGTGTCAACACGACGCCGAAGAGACGCAGCCGCTCGACGAAGCCGCGCATGTCGTCGAGAAAGCCCGGGCTGCGGCGGTCGCAGGGACGGATCACGAGCTCATAGCCGCGGCCGGCCAGCGCATCGAGGATGCCGAGCTGAATGTTCTCCACGTACTGCGGATTGGGGTTGTCGTGGATCATGCCGATCAGGAAGGAGCGGCGGAACGCGAGGCCGCGCGCCTGGGGGTCGGGCTGATAGCCGTGCTCGGCGATGATGGCCTCGATACGCGCGCGCGTGCCGGCCTGGACGTAGGGCGCCTGATTGATCACGCGCGAGACGGTCTTCTTCGACACGCCGGCGAGGCGTGCAATGTCGGTGATCGTCAGCCGCGAGCGGGTGCGCGGTTTTTTCGCGGCCGGCGGCTCGCCTCGATCGGTATCGTCGCGCCTCGCCTTTGCGCGGCGGGTGGAGTTCTTCAAGCGGGGGATCCCAGGGGGCTGCCCGTATTTTTGCCGGCGGACTTTAGCAGAGCGGTTTCGCGAAGCCTATCATCATGCAGCGCCACAGCCCCAAATGCGTACCGGCTTGCACAAGTTCTGCTACCGGTTACCATAGGGGGATGACCGGAGCCCTCCTCCCCGACGCTTTGCGGGTTCATCCGCAAGATGACGTGCTGGTAGCCCTGAGAGACGTGCAGGCGGGGGAGACGGTACGCTCCGGGTCGGACGTGATCGTGGCGCGAGCGCCGGTGCCGCGCGGCCATAAGATCGCCGCTACCACGATCGCCGCCGGGAGTCTCGTCCGCAAGTACGGCTGGCCGATCGGCCGTGCTACGCGCGACATCTCCCCGGGGGAGCATGTCCACACGCACAACCTCGTCACCACGCTGACCGCGCATTCCGACTACTCCTACACGCCGCCGGCGCCGGCGGCGGAGCACGGCGCCAACGAGCCGCGGACCTTTCTCGGGTACCGACGCCGCAACGGCCGCGTGGGGACGCGCAACGAGCTCTGGATCGTCTGCACCGTCGGCTGTGTAGCACGCACGGCGCATCGGATCGCCGATATTGCCGCGGAGCGGCTCCGCGGCAAAGTAGACGGCGTGTACGCACTGACACATCCGTTCGGCTGCTCGCAACTCGGCGATGATCTCGCGCACACCCGCAAGCTCCTGGCCTCTCTGGTCACGCATCCCAACGCGGGCGGCGTGCTCGTGGTGGGCCTCGGCTGCGAGAACAATCAGCTGGCTGCCATGCTCGGCACGGCGGACTTCGATCCCGAGCGCGTCCGCGGCTTCAACGCTCAAGCCGTCAGTGACGAGGTCGAGGAAGGGGTGCGCGCGCTGGAGGAGCTCGCCGAGCTGCTCGCCCGCGACGTGCGCGAGCCCCGCCCGCTCTCGGACCTGGTCCTGGGCCTCAAGTGCGGTGGCTCCGACGCCTTCAGCGGGCTCACCGCGAATCCGCTGGTAGGCCGCATCAGCACCGAGCTCGCCCGCGCGGGCGGCACCCCGATCCTGACGGAGATCCCGGAGACCTTCGGCGCCGAGCAGCAGCTCATGGCGCGGGCGGTGGACAGGAGCGTGTTCGAGGCCGTCGGTACGCTCGTCAACGACTTCAAACACTATTTCATAGCGGCCGGCCAGCCGGTATCGGAGAATCCTTCCCCAGGCAACCAGGCCGGAGGCATCACGACATTGGAAGAAAAATCGCTCGGGGCGGTACAGAAGGCGGGTGAGGCACCCCTGACGCAGGTATTGCGCTATGGCGAGCGCGTGCGCGGCCCCGGGCTGGCGCTGCTCGAAGCCCCGGGAAACGACGCCATTTCGGGTACCGCTTTGGCCGCGGCCGGTGCGACCCTGCTCCTTTTCACCACCGGCCGGGGCACGCCGCTGGGATTTCCCGCGCCGACCCTGAAGATCTCGAGCAACAGCCCGCTCGCTCAGGCGAAGCCGCGCTGGATCGATTTCGACGCCGGGACGCTCCTCACCGGCGCGAGCATGGAAGAGCGGAGCCGGGCCCTGCTCGATCTGATCATCGACACCGCCTCCGGCCGGCCGACCTGCGCGGAGCGCAACGGCGAGCGCGAGCTCGCCATCTGGAAGACCGGAGTCACCCTTTGACCCGGAACGGGTCGCGGTCGGCGTCTGACGGCCCGGCGGCAGGTGCCGCTCGCCTCAGCGAGCGCACACTGGAGCGCGGTGCGCAGCTACTGCTTCGGCCCGGGTATCACCGCTCGCAGACGCGCATCGGCACGGTGCACTTCGGGCCGGGAGCGTTCCACCGGGCGCACCAGGCGTTCTATTTCGACCGGCTGCTCGAAAAGGACGCGACGCGCGCCATCTGCGCGGTCTCCCTGAAGACAGCCTCGGTACGCGACGCCCTGGCACCGCAGGACGGTCTGTACACTCTGGTGGAGCTCGACGAGGCGCCGACGCTGCGCGTGATCGGCTCCATACGTGAGCTCCTGGTAGCAGCCGAGAGCCCGGCGGCCGTCAGCGCCCGCCTCTGCGATCCAGACACGTCGCTGGTCACGATGACGGTGACGGAGAAAGGTTACTGCCTCGACGGGGCCGGCGGCCTCGACGTTGCGCATCCTGACATCGCCCACGACTTGAGCCACCCGCAGGCGCCGCGCAGCCTCGTCGGCTGGCTGGTCCGCGGCCTCGAGTTGCGGCGCGCGGGCGGCCTCGCGCCTTACCTCGTGGTCTGCTGCGACAACCTCTCGGACAACGGTCCGACGCTGCGCCGTGCGGTGCTGGCATTCGCGGCACGCCGAGACGCAGGTCTGGCGTCCTGGATCGAAGAGACGACACGCTTTCCGCGGACGATGGTGGACAGCATCACGCCGGCGACCGACCAGGCGCTGCGGGAGCGGGTCGCACACGCGAGCGGACTCGAGGACGCCTGGCCGGTGCAGCGCGAGCGATTCGTGCAATGGGTCGTGGAGGAGGTCGACTTCCGCGGACAGCCCGACTGGGCGTCGGTCGGGGTCACGGTGAGCCGGGACGTGACGGCTTATGAGCGGGCGAAGCTGCGCATATTGAACGGCTCGCATTCCACCCTCGCCTATGTGGGCCTGCTGGCAGGGCTGCAGACCGTCGCCGAGGCCATGGCGCAGCCGGCACTGCGGAGCTTCGTCGAGCGCATGCTGATCGAGGACATCGAGCCGACCCTGGCCCTCTCGCAACCGGGCGCGCTCGCCGCGTATCGTCAATCGATCCTGCACAGGTTCGAGAATCCGGCCATGCGGCACCTGCTCGCGCAGATCGCGTGGGACGGGTCGCAGAAGCTGCCCATCCGGATACTCGGCACGATTGCAGATGCATTGCGGGCCGGGCGACCGGTCGCGCGCCTGGCGCTGCCGATCGCCGCCTGGATGCAATTCGTTCGCATGCGGACCCGGGAGGGTGTCGAGATCGTCGATCCGCTGGCCCCACAACTGGCGGCAGTGGGCCGTCAGGTCACGGATAATGCGCGTCATGACCTGCCGCTGTTCTTCGCTCTGCCGGGTGTTTTCCCAACCGCGCTCACCGAGCAACCGCAATTTACGCGCGCGTTGGCCGAGGCCTACGACGTCATTGCGGCTCGCGGCGCTCTCGCCGCCGTCGCGGCAGCGGCAACCTCTGGCGCCAGCACGGTGAAGGCGTGAGCGCAGGAACGGAGCCTCGCAACGTGACGCCGTCGATACGCGCCGACGTAGCGGCGGAACGCGTCGGCAGATTCCGCTGGGTCATCTGCGGGCTGCTCTTTGCGGCCACGGCGCTCAACTATGTCGACCGCCAGATCATCGGCATTCTGCAGCCGATGCTCGCGCATAAGTTCCACTGGACCGAGACCGATTACAGCAACATCGTCTTCGGCTTCCAGCTCGCCTATGCCATCGGGTATCTCGTCTTCGGCAAGCTGATCGACCGGATCGGGGCGCGGGCCGGATATGCGCTCGCCGTAGCGATCTGGACGGTGGCTCACGTCGCGCATGCCTGGGCCAGCTCACTGACCGACTTCATCGTGGCGCGGTTCGCCATCGGACTCGGGGAGTCGGGCAACTTCCCGTCGGGACTGAAGGCGGTCGCCGAGTGGTTCCCCAAGCGGGAGCGGGCACTGGCGACGGGCATTTTCAACGCCGGTGCCAACGTCGGCGCCATCGTCACGCCGCTGATCGTCCCGGTGATCACTCTGACATTCGGCTGGCGCGCGGCCTTTCTGATCACGGGCAGCTTCACCGTGATATGGCTGGTCGTGTGGCTGGCCGTCTACCGCCCGCCGCGCCAGCACTCACGACTCGGGGCCCCCGAGCTCGCTCTCATCGAGAGCGATCCGCCCGATCCGGTGGTGTCGCTCCCCTGGCTGAAGCTTCTGACCGTGCGCGAGACGTGGGCGTACGCGCTCGGTAAATTCCTCATCGACCCGGTTTGGTGGATGTGGCTCTTCTGGCTGCCCGACTTCCTGGTCAAGCGCCATCACCTCGATTTGAAGACCTTCGGCCCGCCGCTCGTCGCCGTTTACGTGGTGTCCGATCTCGGCAGTATTGCGGGCGGCTGGATGTCCTCACGAATGCTGCATGCAGGCTACTCGCTCAATACCTCGCGCAAGTCCGCCATGCTGGTCTGCGCGCTGTTGGTCCTGCCGGTCTTCGGGGTCGCCTATGTCAACAGTCTCTGGGGAGCGGTCGCGATCGTGGGCCTCGCCGCCGCGGCGCACCAGGGCTTCTCCTGCAATCTCTTCACCCTGCCCTCCGACGTCTTTCCACGGCGGGCGGTTGGCTCGCTGATCGGCATCGGCGGTACCGCCGGCGCGATCGGCGGCATGGTGCTTGCCAAGTACGCCGGCTGGGTGCTCGACCGGCTCGGCACATTCAAGCCGCTGTTCGTGTTCGCGGGCTGCGCCTATCTGCTCGCGCTCCTCGCCATCCACCTGCTTTCGCCGCGCCTGGCGCCGGCACGCATAGACTGACGTCCGCTCCCGCGCGCTCGAGATTGCGCTGGGCGCGACCAGGCCCGGGCTTCATTCGAGGCGCATCAGATGCAGCGCGATGGTGATGGCGATACCGAGAAGGCTGGCCACGCCTGCAAGCGTTGTACCGCTCATCCAGAACAGCACGCGGACATCGCCTTTCAAGCCCTGGACATCGCCTTTCAAGCCCTGGACATCACCTTTCAAGGCCTGGACATCACCTTTCAAGGCCTGGACATCGCCTTTCAAGGCCTGGACATCGCCTTTCAAGGCCTGGACATCACCTTGCACGGCGTGAAGCTCGCCTCGCACAGCGTGAATTGCCGTTTGCAGTTCCCCCTTGGTGCCGCCGAGATCTTCGCGGGTGACGAGGTTCCCACCAGCGTTTTCAGCCAGAATGCGGGCCATCGCCTTGGCGCGCGCAGCGTCGAAGCCCGCCTCGTGCTCGAGTTGTTCCGCCAGCTTCAGCGTGTCGTAAATCATTGCGGTGGCCATCGACGCCGTCCCTCTCATTCTAGCCTTGAGCCCACACCAAAGCGCCCCGTACGTGGCAATCAGCGTAATCAACAGACGGTGATCTGCCCATCCGGTTTGCGTGCGCGTTTATTCAAAAACGCGGCGTTAGAGCGGGTGACGGGGCGTTAGAGCTCCTTGTGGCGCTCGTCGGGTTCGCGTATCAATCGGCCGTTGCGCAACGCAAGAGCGGCGAGTCCGCCGGCAGCTCTGCCAGCCTCTTGCTGGCATACTCGTAACCCGCCAGGATGGCGCGGTCGAACGCGGTCCAGTTGAGCATGTCGACGGCGGCGAGCGGGGGCTGGAGAATGAGGTCCGACTGTGCCCGGTGGGCGACGGTGCTCGCGTTGCTGTTGACCATGCCGGCGCGCCACAGGATCTGGAAAATGGTGGGACATTGGCGCCGCACTTTGATCCAGCGCAGCAGCTGCCAGGGCAAAGGGACGTCGATCTCGTCGGTGCTCGCTGTGAAAGCACGGTCGGCACCGACATCGCACCCGATCACCGGCCCGCGCCCGAGCTCGAGCATCGCATCGACGGGCAGGTTGTTCATTGCGCCGCCGTCTACCAACACCTCGCCCCGGTGCAGAACGGGCGGCAGGACGCCGGGCACGGCGACCGAGGCGCGCAGCCAGCGCCACAACAGGCCCCGGCGATGCACCATCGTCTGGCCGGTGGTGAGATTGGATGACACGCAGAAGAAATCGAGCGGCAGATCCTCGATCGCGAGGTCGCCGAACGCCTCGTACAGCCGCGTGCTGACCTTGCGGCCGGAAACCAGCGACACGAAGGGCAGCGTGTAGTCGCGCAGCGGCCGCGAATCGACGAAGGCGCGCCGGAAGCGCTCCTTGAGCTCATCGATGCTCCAGCGCAGCGCGACGCCGGCGCCGAGGATGGCGCCCATGCTGGTGCCGCCCACGAGATCGACCGGAATCCCGGCCTCGCGCAGTGCCTTGACCACTCCGATGTGCGCAAAGCCCCGCGCTCCTCCTCCTGACAGCACCAGCCCGACACCCCGCCCCGTCAATACGCGCGCGAGCCGCGAATAGTCCCCGGGATGTTGGACATGGTGATGGGGCACTTCCGGCAGGTCCGCGAGCCAGCGCGCCGCGGCGCCGGTCTCGAGCCTGCTGTCGTGCAGTAGGACGAGCTCGGAGCGCTGCGGCGCCATACTGTGATCGTGCGGCCAGCGCAGAGCGGTCCAGCTGCCAGCCGGGCTTTCCGCGCGCGCGAGGAGCAGCAGCGCGTCCGCCTGCCGCACGCAGAGCTTGGTCCAGCGGTCCGGTGTCGGATCGGCGACGTATACGACGTAGTCGTTCGCGGCCTCGATGTTATTGAACCACTGGCTGGTGTGGGTCTTGGCACGCACGCTCCAGACGAGCTCGGCGCGCCCGAACTCCGCGAGCGCCTTGACGAGCCTGCTCGCGAAGCCGCCGAAGTCGACTTCCATGCTCTGCGGCAGAACGGTAAAAGTGCACGCACCACGGCCGTGGGCCGCCGCCAGCGGGGACTGCGATTGCGCCAGCCGATCGACGGTCAGGCGCGCAATACGCAGCATCGCCTCCGGCTGGCCGCGGAGAACCTCGTTGAACGCGTTGGCCGAGATCCGCGCGACCTCGGTGTCGCGCAATGCGACGACGTCCGCGCTGCGCGGCCGGCCCGAGATCAATCCCATCTCCCCGACCATGTCGCCAGCCGCAATGCGTGCGAGGAAGCGCCGCCGCGCCGGATCCCCGGAGAACGCTCCGAGGCAGCCGCTCAGCACCACGTAGAGAGCATCGGGCGCATCGCCGGCCGAGAAGAGCTTCGCGCCGCCCGGCAGGGACAGCCATTCGGCGACCGAGGCGATCTCGCGCAGCAGCCCGGCGTCCAGGCCGCTGAAAAGCGGCATCTCCGCGAGCAGCGCGCCCACGTCTGAGCGCAGCGTCGTAGTCTCGTCGAAAGGATTGCCGTCCATTTGCTGTGATCTCTACCGCATGCCGCGCGACGTTAATTCAGGTACTCATGTAGGAACCGCTCGGTATCCTGCAGCACCGTGAGCCGCGTGTCGGACTGGGAGAGCGAGTCATCATCTCCCCGAAGCTTGATGAGGGTCACGCGCTTGTTCAATCCACTCAGAGTCCGCCGGAATGCCTTCGCGGCGAGGTCGAAGATCACCACCTTGGCGTCCGGTCCGGAGTGATCGCACCAGGCGACGAGCTGCGCATCGGGGCTCAACTCGATATCGCTGACCTGCGGCAGCGCAGCCAATGCCGCAACGGAGATCCCCGGCGCCGCGCGCGCGACTGTCCCCGACAACACCGCCATCGCAAGCCCTGAGCAGGCCGATACTCTTCGCATGGCTCCGACTCCCGCAACGCGTGCTCGCGCACGTCTCTGGTTTTCTTCACGGCACGCGTCCCGGCGGAGGCGCCCCGGTTCCGCCTGAGTATAGCCCCTACCGTGGCGCGCGCTGTCAGCGCTCCACGATGGCCGTGACGCCCATCCCACCCGCGGTGCACACGGAGATCAGGCCCCGCCTGGCGCCGGGGTCGCCGGCGAGGAGTTTCGCCAGGGTGGCGACGATCCGGGTGCCGGTAGCGGCGAAGGGATGGCCGATGGCGACACTGCCGCCCTTGACGTTCAGGCGCCCGCGATCGATGGCGCCGAGCGGTGTCTCGAGGCCGAGCGCCTCGCGGCAGAACTCCGCTGACTGCCAGGCCGCGAGGGTGCACAGCACCTGGGCGGCGAACGCCTCGTGGATCTCGTAGTAGTCGAAATCCTGCAGCGCCAGGCCCGCATCGTGCAGCATCGCCGGCACCGCATAGGCAGGTGCCATCAGCAGGCCTTCCTTGCCGCTCGCGAAATCGACCGCCCACACCTTGCCGTAGCGCAGCCAGGCGAGCACCGGAAGGTTCCGGCGGGACGCCCACTCCTCCGAAGCCAACACGACGGCGCTCGCGCCGTCGGTCAGCGGGGTGCTGTTGCCCGCGGTGAGCGTGCCGTCGCGAGGGTCGAAGCTCGCCCGCAGTCTGGAGAGCTTCTCGGGCGAGGTATCGGGGCGGATGTTGTTGTCGGTCTTCAGGCCCAGGTAGGGCACGACCAGGTCGTCGTAGAAGCCGTCACGCCACGCGTCCGCGGCCTTCATGTGACTCTCGTAGGCGAGCCGGTCCTGCTCCTCGCGTCCAATGTGCCAGCGCTGCGCCATGAGCTCCGCGCTCTGGCCCATGGAAAGGCCCGTGCGCGGCTCAACGACGGCGGGCAGCACGGGTTTGAAATGGCGCGGCCGCAATCCCAGCCATGGCGCCAGGCGCTGACCGAGGCTCTTGCCGCGGGCGCTCGCAAGCAGCAGCTGTTGGTAGGCGCGCGGGTAGACCACCGGGGGGTCGCTGATGGTGTCGACACCGCCGGCAATGCCGCAATCGATCTGACCGAGCGCTATCTTGTTGGCGATCGCGATAGCCGCCTCGAGACTGGTGCCGCAGGCGCGCTGCAGGTCGAGGCCGGGCGTCTGCGGGTCGAGGCCGGAGGCCAGCACGCACTCCCGCGTGAGATTGTAGTCGCGTGAATGCTTGATGACGGCGCCGGCGGCGACATCTCCCAGCCGAGCTCCGGTCAGGCCGTAGCGCTCCACCGCGGCGCGGAATACCGCAGTGAGCATGTCCTGGTTGCCGACCGCGGCATATGCGGTGTGCGCCCTCGCGAACGGGATGCGCACGCCGCCCACGATGGCGACGCGCCGCACTGTTGTGCCGACGAGCATGAAGCCTCCAGTGGACATGTCCCCGAGGCCGGGGAGGTTGCCCGATCCGCCTACGCTACCATCGCCCGCCCGGTCGCGGCCAAGTGTTCGCTGGAAGGAGACACACTGGCACTGCCCCGGCTGCGGGCGGTATTCTGTTCGACCCGATCCGCACCATCCGAAGAAGGTCCTCCGACATGGGCGACTTCACCACCCTCATGGCCCGCGACGGCCATGAGTTTCAGGCCTATCTCGCAGCCCCGCCGGGCCGCCCGCGCGGCGCCGTCGTGGTGCTGCAGGAGATCTTCGGCGTCAACAGCCACATCCGCGCCGTGACCGACGGCTTCGCAGCGGAGGGCTATACCGCCATCGCGCCGGCGCTGTTCGATCGCATCCGCCGCGGCATCGAGCTTGGCTACGGCGATGCCGACCGCGACGTGGCGCGGGGTTATATGCAGCAGCTGAAGCCCGACGAGGTGCTGAAGGACATGGCGGCGGCCGTCGCGGTCGTCAGGCATTCCGGCCGCGTAGGCACCGTGGGCTACTGCTGGGGCGGCGCGCTTTCCTATCGCGCGGCCTGCGAGCTGCCCATCGCCTGCGCAGTCGTCTATTACGGCAACCCCCGCGATACCAGCAAGACGCCGAAGTGCCCGGTCATGTATCACTTCGGCTCCGCCGACAAGAGCATCCCGCCGGATCAGGTCGAGCGGCTGAAAGCCGCGCACCCGCAGGGAATGTTCTACGTTTACGACGGTGCGGGTCACGGTTTCAACTGCGATCAGCGGCCGACCTACGACGCTGCCGCCGCGGCTCTCGCCCGCCGACGCACGCTGGAGTTTCTCGCGCGCCGGCTGGCCGGTGAGGACCGGGCGCGTGCGGACGAGGGCGAGGACAGCGAGTGATGTTGAAATTGAAAGATCCCGCGCTGCTGCGCCAGCAGGCGTACGTCGACGGCGCCTGGGCGGACGCCGACGGCCGCGCGAGCCGCGAGGTCCTCAATCCGGCAACGGGTGAGCGGCTCGGTACCGTACCTGACATGGGAGCAGCCGAGACCCGGCGTGCCATCGAGGCGGCGAAAAAGGCGTTTCCCGCGTGGGCTGCAAAGTCCGCCAAGGAGCGCGCGGCGGTGCTGCGGCGTTGGTACGAGCTGATGATGACCAATCAGGACGACCTCGCCGCGCTCATGACCGCGGAACAGGGCAAGCCCCTCGCGGAGTCGAAGGGCGAGATCGCGTATGCCGCCGCCTTCATCGAGTGGTTCGCGGAGGAAGGCAAACGGCTCTATGGCGACGTGATTCCCGGCCATCAGAGCGACAAGCGCATCCTCGTGCTGCGTCAGCCTGTCGGCGTGGTGGCGGCGATCACGCCGTGGAACTTTCCCGCGGCGATGATCACCCGCAAGGCCGGGCCGGCGCTCGCCGCCGGCTGCACCTTCGTCTGCAAGCCGGCGCTGCAGACTCCTTACTCGGCGCTCGCGATGGCGGAGCTCGCCGGGCGCGCCGGCCTACCGCCCGGCGTCCTCAACGTCGTGACGGGCCACGATGCCGCCGAGATCGGCGGCGAGATGACTTCCAACCCCGTGGTGCGCAAGCTCACCTTCACCGGCTCCACGGCAGTCGGCAAGCGCCTGATGGCGCAGTGCGCGGGCACGCTGAAGAAGCTGTCCCTGGAGCTCGGAGGCAATGCGCCCTTCATCGTGTTCGACGATGCCGACCTGGATGCCGCGGTGGCGGGCGCCATCGCGAGCAAGTACCGTAACACCGGCCAGACGTGCGTGTGCGCCAATCGGCTGCTGGTGCAGAACGGGGTCTACGAGGCATTCACGCGCAAGCTGGTGGATGCCGTCGCGAGGCTGCGCATCGGCAACGGGCTGGAAGCACCGACCGACCAGGGACCGCTGATCGACCGCAACGCGCTCGTCAAAGTCGAGCAGCACATCGCCGATGCCGTGCAAAAAGGCGCACGCGTGGTGCATGGCGGCAAGCGTCACGCGCTCGGCGGCACGTTCTTCCAGCCTACCGTGATCACCGATGCCACCGCGGAGATGTTGGTGGCGCGGGAGGAGACGTTCGGACCCGTGGCGCCGCTCTTCCGCTTCGCGACCGAGGCGGATGCCATCCGCATGGCGAACGACACCGAATTCGGCCTGGCGGCCTATTTCTACACGCGCGACCTTGCGCGCTCCTGGCGGGTGGGCGAGGCCCTGGAGTACGGCATCGTCGGCCTCAACACGGGCATCATCTCCACCGAGGTGGCCCCCTTCGGCGGCGTCAAGGAGTCCGGCATGGGCCGCGAAGGCTCGAAATACGGCATCCTGGACTACACCGAGCTCAAGTACCTGTGCACGGGGCTGTGAGCGCGGTATAAGACTCAGGATCGGCATGCGCTACGTCAGCTCCCCAGACTTCCACCGGGATTCCGCCGAGCGGATCGGCATCCTGCTCGTCAATTCCGGCACGCCCTCGGCGCCGGAGCCACGGGCCGTGCGGCGGTTTCTGGCGCGGATGCTGTCCGACCCGCGGGTGGTGGAGCTGCCGCGGGCGCTGTGGCTGCCGATTCTCTATGGCTTCATCCTGCCGTTCCGGCCGGCTCGCGTCGCGCACAAGTACCGCCGGATCTGGTCGCAGGCCGGCTCGCCGCTGCTCGACTTCTCGGAGCGCCTTCGCGCCGAGCTCATGGGGACCCTGGCGCAACGCATGCTGGCGCCGTTCTCGGCGGAGCTCGGCATGCTCTACGGCGAACCCGCCGTGCCGCAGGCTCTCGCCCGCCTGCGCGAATCGGGGGCCCAGCGCATGCTGGTGCTGCCGCTCTTCCCGCAGTACTGCGGCGCAACGACCGGCGCGGTCTACGACCGCGTGACCGCCGAGCTCAGGCGCTGGCGCTGGCTGCCGGAGCTGCGCTTCGTCGCGGAATACCACGACCAGCCCGAATACATCGACACCCTGCGCACGAGCGTGCTCGAGCATTGGCAGGCGCACGGCCGCACGCGGCACCTGTTGATTTCCTTCCACGGCATCCCGGAGCGCAATTTCCACAGTGGCGACCCTTATTTCTGCAAGTGTCAGAAAACCGCGCGGCTGCTCGCCGAAGAGCTGATGCTGCGCGATGGCGAGTGGAGCGTCAGCTTCCAGTCGCGTTTCGGGCCAGCCGGCTGGCTGAAGCCCTATACCAGCGAGGTACTGACGCAGCTGCCCGGACGGGGGGTGCGCGACGTGACGGTGATCTGCCCGGGATTCGCGGTCGATTGTCTCGAGACGCTGGAGGAAATCGCCATCGAGAACCGCGACAGGTTCCTGGGCGCCGGCGGTCAGCATTTCGAATACGTGCCCGCACTCAACGCGCGCCCCGAGCACGCGCGGTTCCTGGCCGCGCACATCGCACGGCACTGCCAGGGGTGGATATCGTCCGATTGGCCCGAGGTCGCCTACGGCGCTTCAGGCGGCCAGCACGGGGTGATCGGCTGAAGATCCCCGTATGCTGGGACGTTTTCTCGAGATCGGGATCCAGACGCAGGATATCCGCGCGTCCGTAGAGTTCTACGAGCGCCTCGGGTTCACGCAGGCGCAGACCGGCGATACCTGGCCGCATCCCTACGGCGTACTCACGGATGGCACCGTGTATCTCGGCTTGCATCAGACGCGTCTCGACTCTCCCGCGCTGACTTTCGTTCGGCCGGGAGTGGCCTCTCATCTGGCCACGCTCGAGCGCGCAGGCGTGGAGCTGTCGCGGGTCAACGTCGGAAGCGAGGTGTTCAACGAGGTAGCCTTTCGCGATCCGGCCGGCCAGCCGGTGAGGCTGCTCGAGGCACGGACCTATTCGCCAGCGGAGCGCTCCGCCCTCGAGACGTCCAGGTGTGGGTCATTCGGCTGGCTGAGCCTGCCCGCCGCGGACTTCGAGCCGGTCCGCACGTTTTGGCAGGCGCTGGGGATCGGCGCGGCCGATGAGGAGGCCGAGCCCTTCCCGCATGTGCCGCTGCGAGGCACGGGCCTCGACCTCGCGCTGCACCGCCCGCGATTTTCCGCGGATCCGCTTCTCGTCTTCCGCGACCCGGACATGCCGGCTCGGATTGCGCGCCTGCACGAGCTCGGCACCGCTCAGCTGGAGCCGCCACCGCGGGGACTCGACCCGAGGGCCAACGCAGTGCTGGCGGCGCCCGAGGGCACTGCGCTGCTCCTCCTCGAGGACTGGCGCGCCAGGTGATCTGCCGCCGCCGGACAGGTGCGGTCCGGTGCCAGTGCGGTGCGGTGCGGTGCGGTAATGGGTTGCGCGCGACGGCCTCTGTTGCAACTCCTGGCCGCCCGCTTAAGCTTCCGGCATGTCCATCCGAAACACGCGCGAGCGGTGGGGCTCGCTGTCACAGCTCCTGCACTGGCTGATCGTCGCGCTCATCGCCCTGCAAGCTGCGCTCGGCCTGACCGGGCTCATGCTGCCGCTCGGAATCGAGAAGCTGGCGGTTCTGGCACGGCACAAGTCCGTGGGCATCACCATTCTCGGGCTCGCCACGCTGCGGCTGCTCTGGCGCTGGCTCAACCCCACCCCGCCGCTGCCGTCCAACCTCAAGCCTCGCGAGCGCTTTCTCGCGCAGTTCACGCACGCGGCGCTGTACGTCCTGCTGTTCGCCATGCCGCTCACCGGCTGGACCATGTCCTCGGCGCGGGGCTTCCCGGTCAGCTGGTTCAACGTCCTGCAACTCCCCGATCTCGTCCCGAAGAGCCAGACGCTCTACAACGCCCTGGTGAGGACCCACGCCGTGCTCGCAATCACGCTGGCGGTGACGGTGGCGCTGCACATCGCGGGTGCGCTCAAGCATCACTTCGTGCTGAAGGACGATACGCTGCGGCGAATGCTGCCTTTCGGCCGGATCACGCTCGCGGTGCTCGCGGGAACGCTGCTGGCGCCCCCAGCCGCGCGCGCGGCCGACCCGGCCTATACGCTGCTGGCGGCGCAGAGCTCATTGAGCTGCACGTTCGTCCAGGCCGGCGCCGACAATCAAGGACGGTTCAAATCGTTCGCTGTCAGTTTCGATCCGGCCGCCGGCAAGCTCGATGTCGTCGTCGACATGCGCTCGTTCGATACCGGAGACCAACAGCGTAACTCAGTCCTTGCAGGCGACGATTTCTTCGGCGTCGCACAGCATCCGCAATCGCGCTTCACCTCGAGCCGCATCGAGAAGACCGCCGTGGGCTACCAGGCGGTTGGCTTCCTCACCCTGCACGGTGTGACACGCAATATGACGATCCCCTTCACCTGGCGGACCGCAACGGCGCAGGGGCACTCGGTAGGTTATCTTTCCGGTCAGACGACGCTGCGGCGTCTGGACTTCGGCGTCGGTCAGGGACAGTGGCAGTCGACCGAGTGGGTAGGCAACGAAGTAACCGTGCGCTACTCGTTAACGTTAACAGCAGGCAAATGAATCAGGAAGGCCGGGCGTGCAGCTTGGACGTGCAGAGGTCGTAGATCGATGCCATCAGCACCTGCACGGAGTGCGTCATGGCAATCTCGATACCCTTGAGCGCCGCCTCCTTGATGGCGCCGGTCAGCAGGTCGAGCTGCTCGCTCGACAGATTTTCGGGCAGCTTCGTGGTGATCTGAACGGTCGGGACTTCCTCTACTATCTGACGCAGAATCTGGTAAACACAGTCCGCCTTGGCACGCATCAGGGCCTCATCGTCGCCGAACAGCGAGCCTATGGCGACCAGACCGTCGACGGTCTTCGACCGGGTCTGCTCCCACTCGCGCTCCGTGCCGAAGGCCACGTGTATGACCTCACCCATGACTGTCTCTCTCAATCTCTTCCGGCACGAGGGGCGACGCAAGTTCCGTGCCGAGTCACCGGTTGCAGGACCAGGCGCATGCCCATGGCCTTCAGCAGGCTGGTCGCGCTCCGCAGCTCCGGATTCCCGCGCCGACATAACGTGCGATAAAGCGAGCCCGCGCTGAGCTCCACTTTCTCCGCCAACTTAGGGCCGCCGGAGGCCTGCGCGATGCGACCGAGCGCAGCCGCCAACTCCTCCGGGCTGGCGTCCTCCAGCATCGCGTTGAGATAGGCCACGGCGAACTCATAGCGCGCCTGGGGCGACATCGGCGCCGGCGAGCGGGTCTTCTTGCGAGCCATCTGCGACACTCCTCGAGTAGCGACGGCGGCCAGCGTAGCCCCGCGCTTTGCGGTGGGACCAGAGGCCATTTGGCACGCGTTTGTGCAGATTTACGGAGTTTCCGGGTATCGTCCGGCGCGACGCGGTGGGAACGGGCTCTGCGCCGTCATGGCTCAGGCGCAGTGATCCCCCGGACCGGGCCCCGGCTGCCCAGTTATACTTCGAGCCGACGGCCGGGTCGGCCATGCAAGAAGGGGTATAGAAAGCCATGCTGGTCGTCACGACGGAGAACGTCCCCGGCTATCGCGTCAGAGACGTCAAAGGTCAGGTGTTCGGTGTCGTGGTGCGCAGCCGCGGGCTCGGAGGCAACATCATGGCGGGGTTGCGCTCCCTCGCCGGCGGCGAGATCACCGAATACACGCAACTTCTCGAAGAGGCGCGGCGTCATGCGGTCGATCGCATGGTCAAGAATGCGACGCTCATGCAGGCCAACGCCATCGTCATGATGCGGTTCGACTCGGCCGAAATCGGCCAGACCATGAGCGAGATCGTCGCGTACGGGACGGCCGTCGTGCTGGAAAAAGCGAACGGGTGATGCTGCGGGCGATGGTCCTCGCATTGGGCGTCATTACCGTTGCGGCAGGCGCACTCCTGGCCCGCGCCGGCGTCCCCCTGGGACCGCGCATTTATCTGATCTGCACTGGCACGGCGATCATCCTGGGCACGGCATTCGAGCGCTGGCGCTATCGTAATGCGCCCCCCGCCGGAGCTCATTGGGAGCGCACCGGCGAGCGCTTCGAAGACCCCGCGACAGGTGAGATAATGGAGGTCCATTACGACCGTGCAAGCGGAGAGCGGCGCTACGTCCGTACGGACGAAAGAGCGTCGGGCAAGTAGTCCGAGCCTGCAAAACTGATGTCAGCGGACGAGCCTCAATCATCCGCCATTCGGCGGCCGACGGTCTTCCTCAGCTATGCCTCGGAGGATCGGCGGGCGGCACAGCTCATCCGCGACGCGCTGCCGGGATTCGGGATGGAGGTGTGGTACGACGAGAGCAATCTGATCGGCGGCGACGCCTGGGATCAGAAGATTCGCCGGCAGATCCGCGAGTGCGACTACTTCATGCCCGTCATCTCGGCGCATACGGAGGCCCGCCACGAAGGGTACTTCCGCCGTGAGTGGCGCCTGGCCGTCGAGCGGACGCTCGACATGGCCGATGACCACGTATTCCTGCTGCCCATCGTCATCGACGGGGCCGTGGAAGCCGGCGCCCGGGTTCCCGAGAGATTTCGCGCCGTGCAGTGGCTCAAGGTTCCAGACGGGCAGCCGAACGCGGCGCTGGAGGCGCTCTGCCGGAGGCTCGTATCCGGAGAGGCCACGAAGCCAGCGACACCGGCGCCGGCAGCGGCAAAGCCGGCTTCGCGTGGGCCGGAGCCGCCATCCTCCGGCGGCACGCCGCCGCCGCGGCGCGGCGGCGAATTTCCTGAATTCCCCCGCGAGGAGCCGGGACAGAGGATCCGCTTCTGGTTTCAGGTCATGGGCTGGGCGCTGCACTCGGCGTGGGTTGCCTTCAGCCGCTTCCCGAAGTGGGTGAGGATCGGCGTCTACTGTTGGGTCGCAATCCTGTTGATGTCGCGCGGCTGCACCTCCTCGCACGATCGCGATACTGCGGACACTCCGCGGATCTCGGCCGCGCAGGTCGCGAAGCTGCGGCAACTCTCGCAGAGCCACCCCGGCAATTGGACGCCGGCAGACCTGGCGCAACTCGCCACCCAAATCGCGAAGGATGTTCCCGGAGATTCCGGCGACGATTCGTCCACCAACGCTCCGGTGCTGGCCATTCCGTTCGTGGCGCCTGCAGCCGACGCTGCCGCGCAGAAGCTTGCAGGGTCCGTTTTCACCCAACTCTATGGGCGACTCGCCATCCTGCGTCACGGCCACGTGGCGCTGGCCGGACAGCCGTTGCCGGCTTTCGATGCCTCGGCTGCTTTGACGCAGGGACGCGCTCACGGCTCCCGCTACGTCGTCTATGGCGCCGTGGGCGGCAGCGCGCCCGATCAGCAGCTCACCGTCAAAATCCTCGAGGTGGATGACGGCTCGGTACTGTGGTCGAAATCCTACCCGGTGACAGGCGCTGATCCCGTCGGCATTGCAACGGAAGTCAGCGCGCGCGTGCCGCGCAGCGACGACTGATCATGCCCGCGGCGGCAGGGCCGCGAAGCTGAGACCACGAGACTGCGAGGCTACGGGCCAGGAGGCTACGGGGCCACGAGGGCCACGTGGATGCGGACCCGCAAGGCTGCGACCCGGGCGGCTGTCAACGCTTTGCGCGCGCCTTGCGGCGCGCCGACTTGGATCTCGCGACTCGCTTCACCGGAGCGCGGCGTGCTGCCGTCCTGGAGCCTGTCGCTTTGCGCTTCGCGTCGCGCTTGGCGGCCGCGGCTTTCCCCTTCGCCGCAGCGCGTGCTTTCGCTTTGGCTCCGGACTTTCCAGCCACCGATGTTGTCTTCGCGCGCTTGCGCGACGCGGCCCGCTTGGCGCGCGCTGCCCGGGGTGCCGGCTTTCCGGCGGCAACTCCGGTTCTGTTTCTGGTGCTCGTGGCGGAGGGCGCCGGCTTTGCCGGCCGGGAAGGTGCGGATTTGCTCGGTCCATCCTGGGCGGCGGCCGTGTCGACCCCACGCAGCTGATCGAGAATCGCAGGATTCTCCAGTGTCGAGACATCCTGCGCGATCTCCTCACCGCGGGCGATCGCGCGCAGCAGCCGCCGCATGATCTTGCCGGAACGGGTCTTCGGCAGGTTGTCGGCGAAGCGGATCTCGTCGGGCTTGGCGATGGCGCCCAGGTGCTCCGCCACCCAGGTGCGCAGCTCGTTGACGAGTCCGCTGGTATCACCCATCGGACGCTGGCCGCGGCAGACGACGTAGGCGAATACCGACTCGCCTTTGATCTCGTGCGGCTTGCCGACGACAGCGGCCTCCGCGACCCGCGCGTGAGAGACCAGCGCGGATTCGATCTCCATGGTGCCGAGCCTGTGGCCAGCGACGTTCAGCACATCGTCGATGCGGCCCATGATCCAGAAATAACCGTCCTTGTCGCGATGGGCGCTGTCGCCCGCCACGTAGAACCGCTTGTCGAATTTCTCCCAGTAGGCGGCGAGGTAGCGCGCATTGTTGCCCCAGATGGTGCGCAGCATGGCCGGCCAGGGCCTCTTGATGACGAGATAACCGCCGGCATCGGGCCGCGTGACGGACTCGCCGCGCTCATCGACGATATCAGCCTCTACACCGGGCAGCGGCAGCGTGCACGAGCCCGGCTTGGCGGGCGTCACTCCGGGCAGCGGCGAGATGAGGATCACACCGGTCTCCGTCTGCCACCAGGTATCGACGATCGGGCAGCGACCGCGGCCGATGACCCGGTGATACCACATCCAGGCCTCGGGATTGATCGGCTCGCCGACGCTGCCGAGCAGGCGCAGGCGCGAAAGGTCATAGCGGCCGGGTATCTCGTCGCCGAGCTTCATCAATGCGCGGATCGCAGTGGGTGCGGTGTAGAAGACGGTGACGCCATGATCCTGACAGATCTTCCAGAAGCGTCCGGCATCCGGGGTCGTCGGTGACCCCTCATACAACATCACGGTCGCGCCCGCGGCGAGCGGGCCGTAAGCGACATAGCTGTGGCCGGTCACCCAGCCTACATCCGCAGTGCACCAGAAGACGTCGTCATCGCGCAGATCGAACACCCATTGGGTGGTCAGCTTCGCGCCGAGCAGATAGCCGCCGCTCGAGTGTTGGATGCCCTTGGGCTTGCCGGTCGAGCCCGAGGTATAGAGCAGATAGAGCGGGTGCTCCGCCTCGACCCATTCCGGCTCGCAGGTCAGGAACTGGGTGGCGAGAACCTCGTGCCACCAGAGGTCCCGTCCGCGCTGCATCGCCACCGGCCGCCCGGTGCGCTTCAGCACAATGACGTGCTCGATGGTCTTGCAGCCCTCGGCCAGCGCCTTGTCCGCCGCTGCCTTGAGCTCTATCGCGTTGCCGCCGCGCCAGCCGCCATCGGCGGTGATGAGCAGCTTGGCGCCGGTGTCCTCGATGCGGTCCTTGAGCGCGGGCGCGGAGAAACCGCCGAACACGACCGAGTGAATGGCGCCGATCCGGTTGCAGGCATGCATTGCGACGATGCTCTCCGGCACGAGCGGCATGTAGATCGCCACCCGATCGCCCTTGCGGATGCCCTGCGCCTTCAGGGCATTCGCGAAGCGGCATACCTCGGTGTGCAGCTCGCGATACGAGATCCTGCGGGAGTCGCCCGGCTCCCCTTCGAAGATGATCGCGGTCTTGTCGCCACGCTCCGCAAGGTGCACATCCAGACAGTTGAACGATACGTTGAGGCGCCCGTCCGTGAACCAGCGATAGTTCGGTGCGGCGGAATCATCGAGAGTCACAGTGAAAGGCGTCTGCCAGGTGATCTCCTGACGGGCGAGCCGCGCCCAGAACCCGCTGGGATCTTCGGCCGCCTCCCGGCGCATGCGCTCGAGGTCCGCGGGCTTGAGGCGCGCCCGTGCGGTGAATCCGGCGGCAGGGGCGAACGTGCGCTCCTCCTGAAGGACGGACACGATGTTCTTGCTCGCCATGAGTGATTCCCTCGCAGAACGCACCAGCGGTAGGTGCGCGAGCATAGCCGAATTGCACGCCGTCCTGGGAGACTACCCTCTGACCTCGGCCAGCAGGCGGTCGATGGTCGTGCGCGCCTGGTGCGCATAGCCGCCGCCAAACAGGTTGGCGTGATTCAACACATGATAGAGGTTGTAGAGCTGCGCGCGTACGGCGTGCCCCTCGGGCAGCGGCGACGCGCGCTGGTAGGCGTCGTAGAAGGCGCGGCCGAAGCCGCCGAAGAGCCGCGTCATGGCGAGGTCCGCCTCGCGATCGCCGTAGTAGACCGCGGGATCGAAGATCACGGGGTCTTCATGCACGTCTGCGAGCCAGTTCCCGGCCCAGAGATCGCCGTGCAGGAGGGACGGTTCCGGCCGGTGACCCGCGAGCAGAGCATCGACTGCCTCGAGCAGGCGCGCGCCAGGCTGCTCGAGAGCCGCGAACCCGTTCTGCACCGCGAGCACGAGCTGGTGGCGCAGGCGCCGCTCGCGGAAGAATTCCGCCCAGTCAGGCAGGCAGCCGTTCGGCTGCGGTGTGCTGCCGATGAAATTGTCGCCCGCAAACCCGAACTGCGCCGCGGTCACCCGGTGCTGCGCGGCAAGCAGCTCGCCGAGCCTGTGCTCCGCCACGCGGCCCGACGGCCGGGAGTCGATCCATTCGAGGGCAAGGAAAGAGTTGCGTCCGGCGGTGCCGCGCGCCAGCACGCGGGGGACGCGTACCGCATGCGCGTCCGCGAGCGCAAGGAGGCCTGCTGCTTCGGCTTCCAGTCCGGCGGCATCGCTGTGGTCGGCCACCTTCACGAAAAGCGCGACGTCTCCGCAGCGCCAGCGATAGCTGCGATGAATGCTGCCGCCCGAGACGCCGCTCTCGGGCTCGAGTGCGCAGTCGCCGCCCAATTGCGCGGCGATTTCACGCGCGATGACTTCGAATCCGCCGGCCTCGGTCGCGCCCGCCTCGTCCGATTCCTCGCCGGAACCCCGGCTCGAATGCTCGCTGGAATGCTCGCTCAACCGCGGCCTCTCCGGGTGAATGCTCAGCCTGCGATGGCTGTAGCGCCGACGCTCTGCTGCTCGGCAAGGCGCTCGCCCTGGCGGCGGAGCAGCGGACCGAAGCCCAGCCTATCGTAGAAAGCGCCCAGAGCTGCAAGATCCGGAGTCCTCGGCCGCAAGTCGGCTGCGCACACCCCCAGCGGCATGTCGCAAACGATCCGCGTGAGCTGCCGCGCCAGAAAGACCGATTCGCGATGCGCGGCGAGGCGCTCGCCGAGAGCGCTGCCGCCGCGCAGCCCCAGGGCGGCGACCCGGCCGATGTTGGCATAGAGGTCGTCGAGCGAGCCGAATTTCCGCATCAGTGTGGCCGCGATCTTCGGCCCGATGCCCGGCACGCCGGGAATGTTGTCGGAAGTGTCGCCGACGAGGGCGAGCCAATCGGCGAAGCCCTCAGGCCGCACGCCGAAGCAGCGCTCGACGTCCCGGTAGCCAAGCTGCGTGCGGGCGCCGAAATCCCACAGCAGGTCGCCGTCGCGCACGAGCTGTGCGAGATCCTTGTCACGCGTGATGAAGGCCGACCGGACACCTTCGGCGCGCATCACGCAGGAGAGAGTGCCGATGATATCGTCGGCCTCGAACTCCGGATCGACGAACGCCCGCACACCGAGATGACGGCAGAGCTCGCGGCAATATTCGAACTGCCGGGGCAGGCCGGCCGGCGTCGGCTGCCGGTTGGCCTTGTAAGCGGGGTAGATCCTGTTGCGGTAGGAGGTCGCCAGCCGCCGATCGAAGGCGACGCCGACGTAACGCGGGCAAATGCGCTCCATGAGGTCGCCGAGAAAGCGTGCGAAGCCGAAGACCGCGTGCACGGGATTGCCGTCGCCGTCCACCATGTCCGGCAGCTGCGAGTGATACGCGCGGAAAACGTAGACCGACGCGTCGACGAGGAAAATCAAGGCGCGTGCATCACGAGAGCCAGCGCTGGATGCGGTCGTGCAAGGGGCTGGTGCGTGGGAAGTGCGCCAGCAGGTACTGCATCTGATCCGCGAGCACGCGCCGGCCCTTGAGGAAGATGTATTCCGCGTAGGTCGGCGTGAACGGCACCGCGATCAACTGCATCTTCGCCTGCTCCGGCGTACGCGAAGCCTTCTGATTGTTGCAGCGCCGGCAGGCAGTCACGACGTTGGTCCAGACGTCGAGGCCGCCCTGACTGAAGGGCCTGATGTGGTCGCGCGAGAGCTCCCGCGACGGAAAGCGCAGGCTGCAGTACATGCAGAGGTAGGCGTCCCTGCGAAACAGGGTCTGGTTGTTGAGCGGCGGCACATAGTCGTGGCGCGTATTACCCGGATTGCCGGTGTGCCCGACCGTGGCCACGATGGAATTGATCTCCAGCACCGTGCGCCGGCCGGTGCGCGCGTTCACGCCGCCGTAGAGCTCGAAGAGCGGCGAGCCGCAGGTATAAGCCACCTGCTCCTGATGGTAGAGCCGGGCCGCCTCCTTGTAGTCGATCCACTCGAGCGGCATGCCGGCGATGTCGGTCCGCAGGACGAGTTGGGAGAGCCCGCGCACCCCCCCTGCTGGGACGATCCGCAGGTCGTCCGCGAACCCGCGGTCGGCACGTTCGAGGTCTATGCCCATCATGACGGGTGTAAGATACGGCAATATTATGCGAATATTCAACATCCCACGCCCAGGACCCCCCAAAGAGGGCCGTAGATGCCAGCAACCATAGGCGCGCTCCGCGAGAGCGCGTCCCGCGAGACCCGTGTCAGTTTGGTTCCCGAGGTGGCCGAGAAGCTGGCCCAGAGCGGCGCGCGCGTGCTGCTCGAGCGTGGGGCCGGCGTCAGCGCCCAGTTCCCCGATTCAGCCTACCGCGGGGTGGAGTGGGCCGATTCAGCCGCTGCGGTACTCGAGCAGTCGCAGGTCCTGCTGACGGTCCAGCCGCTCTCGCTGGAGCAGATCCGGGCGCTGAAGGCGGGTTCCGTCCTCATAGGCTTCCTGCAGCCCTACGCGCGCCGCGAGGAGGTCAGGGAATTGCAGCAGCGGCGGATCACGAGCTTTGCGATGGAACTGGTGCCGCGCATCTCGCGCGCGCAATCGATGGACGCTCTGTCGTCGCAGGCTGCGATCGCGGGCTACAAGGCCGTGCTGATCGCCGCCAATCACCTGCAGAAGTTCCTTCCGATGCTCACCACAGCAGCTGGGACGATCCGTCCCTCGCAGGTGCTCGTCATCGGTGCAGGCGTCGCAGGATTACAGGCAATCGCGACGGCTAAACGGCTCGGCGCGGTCGTGGAAGCGTACGACGTCCGTAGTGCGACGCGCGAACAGGTGAAATCGCTGGGCGCGAAGTTCGTCGAGACGGGCGTCAGCGCGGAAGGCGCAGGCGGCTACGCGCGCGAGCTCAGCGACGAAGAGAAGCGCAAGCAGCAGGAAGTCCTCGACTCTCGCATCGCCGCCGCCGATGCGGTAGTGGCGACGGCGGCAGTTCCCGGCCGTCCGGCACCGAGGATCATCCAGCGCGGCGCCGTGGAGCGCATGCGGCCGGGATCGGTGATCGTCGACATTGCCGCCGAGCAGGGCGGCAACTGCGAGCTCACCCGCGCGGGCGAGGTGATGACGCACCAGGGCGTCAAGGTGATCGGCGCGGTGGGCCTCGCCGGCGAGCTGGCCTACAACGCGAGCGAGATGTACGCCCGCAACCTGCTCAACTTCCTCAAGCCCGCCATCCAGAAAGGCGAGCTCGCCATCGACTGGAACGACGAGGTCTTCGCCCAGGCCTGCCTCACCCACGCCGGCGAAATCAAACACGAGCCCACCCGCAAGGCAATCGAGGGTTGACCCGATGACCGGAATCGTAGCGCTCTACATCTTCATGCTCGCAGCCTTCACCGGCTACGAGGTCATCTCCCGCGTACCGGTGATCCTGCACACCCCGCTCATGTCGGGCTCCAACTTCGTGCACGGGATCGTGCTGGTCGGAGCCATGGTGGCGCTCGGCAACGCGCACACGCCCCTGGAGAAGACGATCGGCTTCATTGGCGTTCTCCTCGCGGCCGGCAACGCCATGGGCGGCTATGTGGTCACGGAGCGGATGCTGGAGATGTTCAAATCGAGCAGGGCGCGCGGCGCACGCCCGGGGGCGCACTAGATGCAAGGCGCACCGGTGGCGGCGTTCCTCGGGGGAACGGACACCCTCATCCAGGCGAGCTACTTCATCACCGCCGTGCTCTTCATCGTCGGGCTGAAACGCATGAGCTCGCCAGTGACGGCGCGCAGCGGCATCCTCTGGGCCGGCGCCGGCATGCTGGTCGCGACGCTCGTCACCTTCGCGTACCCGGGGATGAGCAACTTCCCGCTCATCGGCGCCGCCATAGTCCTCGGCGCGGTGCTCGCCTGGTGGAGCGGCAAGCGCGTCGCGATGACCAACATGCCGCAGATGATCGCCCTCTACAACGGCATGGGCGGCGGTGCCGCCGCGGCCATCGCCGCGGTGGAGCTCTACAGCGGCGGCGCCGAGGGCTACGGGGCGGCGACCCTGGCCGTCATCGGCGGCCTCATCGGCGCGGTGTCCTTCAGCGGCAGTGCGATCGCCTTCGGCAAGCTGCAGGGACTCATCAAGCGCAGCTTCCGTTTCCGCGGCCAGCAGGCCCTGAACGTCCTGATCATGGCTGCCGCCCTCGGATGCGCGGCGCTGCTCGCCGGTCATTTCAACGACTCGCCCCGCGTCGTCACCGGTCTTTTCATCCTCGCGCTGATCCTCGGCATCAGCATGACGCTGCCGATCGGCGGAGCGGACATGCCCGTGGTGATCTCGCTGTACAACGCCCTCACCGGCCTCGCGGTGGGCCTCGACGGCTTCGTGCTGCACAACGCCGCGATGATCGTCGCCGGCACGGTCGTGGGTGCGGCCGGCACGCTCCTCACTCAGCTGATGGCGAAGGCGATGAACCGGTCGCTCGGCAACGTGCTTTTCTCCGGGTTCGGAGATACGGCCGCCGGGCCCGCGGGTACCGTGACGGGCAGCCTCAAGCCCATCGAGGCTTCCGACGTCGGGGTCATGCTCGCCTTCGCGCAGAAGGTGATCGTAGTGCCGGGCTACGGCATGGCGGTGGCGCAGGCGCAGCACAAGATCTGGGAGCTCTGCCAGCTCCTTCTCGACCGCAGCGTGACCGTGAGATTCGCGATCCATCCGGTCGCCGGCCGCATGCCTGGGCATATGAACGTGCTGCTCGCGGAAGCCGGCGTACCGTACGACCTGATCTCCGATCTCGATGAGATCAATGCGGAGTTCGAGACCGCGGACGCGGCTCTCATCATCGGCGCCAACGATGTGGTCAATCCCGTGGCGCGCACGGATAAATCGAGCCCGATCTACGGCATGCCGATCCTGAACGCGGACCGCGCGAAGAACGTCATAGTCATCAAGCGGGGTACGGGCGCCGGCTTCTCGGGCATCGAGAATGCGCTTTTCTATCTAGACAATACGCGGATGCTCTACGGTGATGCGCAGAAGGCCGGCGCGGAGCTGATCCAGGCGATCAAGGCAGTCGGCTGAGACGGAGGTACGTGGTGCGGAATGTGCTTGGAATCGGCTTGGTCCTGGCGGCTCTCGCTGCCCTGCCCTGCCACGGTCAGGACGCAGCCGACAACAACACGCCGCCTTCCGTGCAGGCGCTGCGGGCCCATCCCGCCTTGACGCCCAACTCGATGCTTGCGAGCGCACCTGCTTCCGCCTGGCGCACGCTGGACCCCGACAACACCCTGTACGTGACTTTGCCGCAGGGCCGGGTGCTGATCGAGCTGGCGCCGCAGTTTGCGCCGCGCTACGTCGCCAACATCAAGAAACTCGTGCGGCAGGGCTTCTTCAACGGCCTGCCCATCTTCCGTGTGCAGGATGACGCGGTCGCAGAATGGGGCGACCCCACCGGCCGCAAGTCGGTGGGAATGGCCCGGCGCAGGGTTCCTGCCGAGTTCGAGCGGCCGTTACGGGACCTGCCGTTCACGGCGCTGCCCGACCCTGACACTTACGCGCCGCAGGTTGGATTTTCGGACGGCTTTCCGGCGGCCCGCGACCCCGTGTTCGGCAGGGCATGGCTGGCCAATTGCTATGGCATGGTGGGCGCTGCACGCGGCAACAACGTCGACAGTGGCGGCGGAACGGCCCTCTACGCAATCATTGGTGGGCCGCAGAGGCAGTGGGACCGCAACACGACGATGGTCGGACGGGTGGTGGAAGGTATGCCGCTTCTCTCGACCCTGCCGCGAGGCACCGGGCCGCTGGGCGTGTACATGGATCGGCACCGCTGGATCCGCATCGAGTCGGTGCACGTGGCCGCGGATCTGCCCCCGGCGCAGCGGGTGGTGCTCGAAGAGCTGCGCACCGACTCACCAACTTTCACACAGTACGTTGAATCCCTGCGGAACCGCAGGGGGCCATGGTTCAAAGTGCCCGCCGGCCGTATCAGTGTCTGCAGCATCCCGATCCCTGTCCGACAAAAAGCAAATCAGTAAGCGGCCCAGAACCGCTCCGCCAATCAACGGTGCCCGCGCGGACCCCGCGGGCCCGGCCCGCGCATCATCGGGAACCGCCGCATCGGCATCATCTGTCGCTGACGCATCATCTGACGCTGGCCCCTCATCTGCCAGGCGCGCTGGATCATCTGCCGCCGCTGCGCCGGTGTCGCATGCTGCCATTCCTGGCGCAGCATCTGGCGCCGCTGGGGCGGCAGCCGCTGGAACTGGCGGTAGCTCTGGCGAATCGCCTGCTGCTGTTGCGGCGGCAGAGATCTGAACTTCTGCCACCGCTGGCGCAATGTCTGGCGCTGCTGCGGAGTGAGCTGGTGCCACTGCTGGAACCGCTGACGCGCCATCGAACGCTGCTGCGGGTTCATGTTGAGCCACCGCTGGCTGCCGCGCGCAAGCGCTGCCTGGCGCGAGGGCGGGAGCGATGCCCAGCGGTCCGCCACCGGCCCGAGCAGCCGCTGCTGCTCTGGTGACAGGCTCGACCAAGGCACGGGCGCGGGGGCGGCAGCAGCGGCCGGAGCCTGTGGCTGCGCGCGTGCAACAGGTGGCTGCTGCGCGAGCGCGCACGCAGTCGCCGCCGCCAGCAGCAGCGCGAACATCAGCGCCTTGCGCCCGTTGCTCACCGTCTCGAACCCCTCACCCATTCGGCTTGTCGCCGCCGGCCGGCGGATTCGCCGGTTTCGGCTGCGACGGCGCCTGCGGCGCCTGTGATGCCTTGGCAACCTTGCCGATGTTGACCTGTGACAGATATGCCAGCCAGCTGCCGTCATCAGGCTGCGTGGAATCGCTCGACGGATCGCCGCTGCCCAGGAATTCCAACAGCCCCAGATCCACCGGCGGCGGCGCCTTCTGCTGCGGCGGGTCGCCGGCATGCCCGACAACCGATCCGGCCGCGAGCGCCGCCGTCACGACCGCTATCCCCATGCGGTACGTGATGCGCACGTTCAACCAGGGTTCCGGTCCATATCCGACCCGGCGTTCTGCCCTCCATGACCCTTGCCCCGGCCTGCCGGCGCGCCGGCGGGCCGCTCGCCCTGATCGGTCTGCGCCATCGCCCATGCGTAGAACTGCCCATCGCCGCTTTCCATGATGTCCATCCCGTCGCGAT
>Ga0134128_10001558_pt1 | contig 29213 bp, 24 predicted proteins | sample KB31754_FD_96462 | JGI IMG/M metagenome (GOLD analysis project Ga0134128, IMG submission 96462) | Terrestrial soil microbial communities with excess Nitrogen fertilizer from Kellogg Biological Station, Michigan, USA - KB3-175-4 | ecosystem: Environmental > Terrestrial > Soil > Unclassified ... | reverse complement strand
GGCGGGATCGGCGTTGAGCCGGCCGACAAGGGCGAGGAGTTCCGCCTCGCTCGCCGTAGCTGGAAGGTGGTGTTCGACGCTTGAGAGCCCCGCCTCGCGCGTTGCCTTGCCTTTGCTGCGCACATAGATCTCGCTCGCGGGATCGTTTCCCACCAGTACTGCGACAAGGCACGGCACAACGCCCTCGCGCGCCTTGAGATCGGCGGCCGCCGCGGCCACGCGAGCGCGCAGCGCGAGTGCGGCAGCCTTGCCGTCGATCGATTGCGTATCAATCAAGGTCCAACCCTCTTTTCCAATTGCGCCGGGAGCGCAGCCGGCCGGCCGCGGCGAACACCCGTTTGCGCCGGTTCCGTCTGATCGAGCGCCAGGCTGAGATCGCGCTGTTTCATGCCCAACCGCTTCGCCCGAAGCATGCGCGGGTCATTCGTCTTGCCTACTCTACTCGCCCAGGATTTTGCCGACCTCGAGCCCGCTCTCGCCGCCGCCGATCTTGCCGGCCTCCTCGTAGCGGCAGCGCTCGACTTCGATGAAGCCGCCTTGGGCGTAAACGGTGAAGCTGGACGCACCGATCGCCGCCACCTGGCCCGGACGAAGACCCTTCACTTCACCGAAGGTGCCCGCGACCGTCTTGCGCGCATCGAAGAGATGGAGCCGCCTGCCATTCGCCATCGTCCACGCGCCGGGCGATGGATTGCAGCCGCGGATGAGGTTGTAGACGACGTCGACGGGGTTAGCCCAGTTGATCCGGGACTCGGCCTTGCCCACCCTGCCTTGGTAGCTCGCGCCTTCGCGCGGCTGCGGGCGCTCCTCCGCCTTGCCGGCCATCAGCAGATCGGCGGCTTCGAGCAACGCCGCCACGCCGGCAGGGAAGATCTTGTTGAAATAGACGCTGCCCAGCGTGTCGTCGGGACCGATCTCGACCGCCTTCTGCAATAGCACGGGCCCCTCGTCGAGGCCGTCCACCGGGCGAAAGATGCTAAGCCCCGTCTGCTTCTTGCCGAGGATGATCGGCCAGTTGATCGAGGAAGGTCCGCGATACTCCGGCAGCAGGGAAGGGTGGAATTGGATCGTGCCGAGGCGCGGCACGCGGCAAAAGCTCTGCGGCACGAAGTGCAGCACATAAGCCATGATGGCGAGATCGACCTCGAGGCGCCGCAACGCGTCGATGCTCTCTTGCGCGCCGAATTTGGCTGTCGGGAAGACCGGCAGTCCCGCGGCACGCGCTCCGGCGGCGAGCGGGTCGGGGTTGGCGTCCGGGGCTTCCGGGGCGACGAAGGCGCCGGCAACCTCATCGCCGCGCTTCAGTAGCGCGTCGAGCACCGCTTTGCCGAACGCCTGCTGACCGATAATCGCCACACGCATGATTGCCGCCTTTTCCAGCGCAGGATGAGGTTCAGACCGGCATCCTGCCGCCGATGCGATCGGTGATCGCGGCGGCCGCGCGCTTGACCATCGGGCCGAGCTCGCCGAGGCGCTCTTCGGTCATGCGCACCTTTGGACCCGAAATCGAGATGGCGCCCACGACCTCGCCATGCTCGTTGTAGATCGCGGCGCCGACGCACCGCAGGCCTTCCGTGCGTTCTTCATCGTCGACCGACCAGCCGCGCTTGCGCACCTGGGCGAGATCGGCAAGCAGCGTCTGCGGATCGACGATCGTGTGCCCGGTGAATTTAGGCATGCCGCTGCGATGCAGCCGTTCGACCGCCTCGTCGTCGCTGAGCGCCGCCATGATCGCCTTGCCGATGCTTGACGCATGCATCGGGCTCCGGGAGCCCGGCCGGTGAAACGCACGGAGCGCCTGATGGCTTTCGTTTTGCGAGATGAAAACGACGTAGCCGTTGTCTTCGATGCCCAGGTTCACCGTCTCGCCGGCATGCTCCATCAACCCTCGCATGATGCTGCGGCCGACGATGGACAACTTTCGGTTGCGCAGGAACGCGCTGCCCATGCGGAACGCCTGCACCCCGATCAGGTAGCCACCCTGCGGGTCGCAATCGACGAAGCCGCTGGCTTTCAACGTGGCGAGAATGCGGTGAGCGGTTGACGGCGCGATCCCCGCACGCTGTGCGAGGGTCGTGAGGGAGAGCCCATCTGCCTCGGCGATGATCGCCAGCAGCTTCAAGCCGCGCTCCAGCGCCTGCACCGGACCGCCGAGATGCGGGCCGAGCGGCTGGAGTTCGACGAGTTCTGCCTTGCCGGCTTGCGGGCGCCTGGCCATTACGCGGCTCCGGTGAGGTGGATCGCGACCGCCGCCGCAAGCTGGCGACGGTACCGAGCCATTCCGATACACGGCGAAATCATATTCCATTTTTACCAGGACACAACCTTTCCGCAAGGGAAAAAGCCGATTACGAGGTAAAATTTGGCAATGGAAAACATTTCCATTGTCATCCGGGGCCGGGCGTGATATCCGGTATGCCAGAAGCTGATTGAGGGTGGAACGATGCCGCTAACGGCTGAAAATCGGGGGCCTGACTGGCGCGCTTTCTTCTCGTCCGGCATCGAGCAGGGCGACCCCGAGGTCGCCGCCGCGATCGCACGCGAAGTGGGGCGGCAGCGCACCGAGATCGAGCTCATCGCCTCGGAGAACATCGTGAGCCGTGCGGTGCTCGAGGCTGCCGGCTCGCCGCTCACCAATAAATACGCCGAAGGCTATCCGGGCCGGCGCTACTACGGTGGCTGCCAGTTTGTCGACGAGGCCGAGACGCTGGCGATCGAGCGGGCCAAGCGACTCTTCGATTGCCGTTTTGCCAATGTGCAGGCGCATTCGGGTAGCCAGGCCAACCAATCCGTGTTGCTCGCACTCGCCAAGCCGGGCGACGCCATTCTCGGCCTGTCGCTGGCCGCCGGCGGCCACCTGACGCACGGCGCGCCGCCCAATCTCTCCGGCAAGTGGTTCCGCGCGGTCCATTACGGGGTGAGTCGGGAAGATCAGCGTATCGATTACGAAGAGGTGGCCCGGCTCGCGCGCGAGCACCAGCCGCGCGTCATCATCGCCGGCGGCTCGGCCTATCCGCGCGTGATCGACTTTGCGCGTTTCCGCGCCATCGCCGATGAGGTCGGTGCCTTCCTGATGGTCGACATGGCGCATTTCGCCGGACTGGTCGCCGGTGGCGTCCACCCGTCACCGCTTCCCCTTGCCCATGTCGTGACCACGACGACGCACAAGACACTGCGCGGTCCGCGCGGCGGCATGGTGCTCACCAATGACGAGGCAATCGCCAAGAAGATCGATTCGGCGATCTTCCCCGGCCTGCAAGGCGGTCCGCTTATGCACATCATCGCCGCCAAGGCGGTGGCCTTTGGCGAGGCGCTGCAGCCGAGCTTCAAGAACTATGCGCGCGCGGTTGTCGAGAACTGTCGGGCGATGGGCGAAGTTCTGCGCGAGGCGGGCTACGATCTCGTCGCCGGAGGCACCGACACGCACCTGATCCTGGTGGATCTGCGGCCCAAGAAGCTGACCGGCAACATCGCCGAGAAGAGCCTCGGCCGCGCGCACATCACGTGCAACAAGAACGGCGTGCCTTTCGATCCTGAAAAGCCGACGGTGACGTCGGGTATCCGTCTCGGTTCCGCTGCGGCGACGACGCGCGGCTTCGGCATCGCCGAGTTCCGCGAAGTCGGCCGCCTTATCGCGGAGGTGCTCGATGGCCTTGCCGCGCACGGCGAGGCCGGCAATGCGGCGACCGAGCAACGGGTCAAGGCGCAAGCAATCGCGCTCTGCGAGCGGTTTCCGATCTATTGAGTCTATTGAGCAGGCAGGCGGCGCGTCGCCGCCCGCCATGGCGCCCGAAGAACACGAGGGAGGAGTAACGATGTCTGGTTTTCATGGTCTCTTCATTCCCGGCCCGACCAACCTGCCGTTCGATGTGCGTCAGGCGATGGACCTTCCCCTCGAGGACCATCGGGCGCCTGATTTTCCGGCGTTCACGCTGCCGCTCTTCCGCGATCTGAAGCAGATCTTCAAGACGGACAAGGGCCAGGTTTTCCTGTTTCCGGCCTCGGGTACCGGCGGCTGGGAGGCGGCGATCACCAACACCTTGTCTCCCGGCGATCGCGTACTGATTGCGGTCTTCGGCCAGTTCTCTGCACTCTGGACGGATCTGTGCCGGCGGCACGGCCTGGTCGTCGACACGATCGACGTCGAATGGGGCGAAGGCTTTCCGCTCGACCTCTGCGCCCAACGGCTCGCGGCGGACAAGGAGCACAAGATCAAGGCGGTGCTCGTCTGCCACAACGAGACGGCGACCGGCGTCACCAGCGATGTGGGCGGCGTGCGCAAGGCGCTTGATGCGGCGCGCCATCCGGCGCTGCTGATGGTCGACGGGGTGAGCTCGATCGCCAGCATCGACTTTCGCATGGACGAATGGGGTGTCGACCTTGCCGTTGCCGGGTCGCAGAAGGGGTTCATGCTGCCGCCGGGCATGGCGATCGTCGCCGCCAGCCCGCAAGCACTGGCCGCGGGCAAGACCGCAAAATGTGCGCGCTGCTTCCTCGATTTCGGCGACATGATCCGCACCAACAAGGACGGCTATTTCCCCTACACGCCGCCGACGACATTGCTGCGCGGCTTGCGTGCGTCGATCGACTCGCTGCTCGACGAAGGCCTCGAGAACGTCTTTGCCCGGCATCACAGGCTGGCCGAAGCGGTGCGCCGCGGCGTCGCGGCGTGGGGGCTGTCGCTCTGCGCCAAGGAGCCGAAGTGGTATTCGGACACCGTCTCGGCGGTGGTCGTGCCGCCGAACTTCAACGGCGCGGACGTGATCAAGGTCGCCTATCACCGCTACCGGTTCTCACTGGGCGCCGGCCTCGCCAAGGTCGCCGGCCGTGTCTTCCGCATCGGCCATCTCGGCCATGTGAATGAGATCATGGTGCTGCAGGCACTGGCGGGTTGCGAGATGGCGATGCGCGATGTCGGCATTCCGGTGGTAGCGGGCTCGGGCGTTGCTGCGGCCGAGGAATACATCCGCGCGACCGCACCGAAGCTCCAACTCGACAAAGTCGCCTGACAATCAAAGCAGGGGCGCGGCAATGCGAATCTGCATTTATGGCGCCGGTGCGATCGGCGGCTATCTCGCCGCCGGGCTGAGCGCGGTCAACGAGGTCGAGCTCTCGCTGATCGCGCGCGGCGCGCACCTGGCGAAGATCCAGCAGGACGGTCTCAAGCTGCTGATCGACGGCGAGGAGAAAATCTGCCGGCCGCGCGCCACGAACGATCCGGCGACGCTCGGACCGCAGGACTATGTGATCGTCGGCCTGAAAGCGCACCAGGCCTGGGAGGCCGCCGCGCAGACGCGTCCCCTCCTCGGGCCGCACACGGCGGTCGTCACTTGCCAGAACGGCGTGCCCTGGTGGTATGGCTATGGCCTCGCCGGATTCGACAGTCTGCGTCTGCACAGCGTCGATCCCGGCGACCGGCAATGGAATGCGATCGGGCCAGAGCGTGCCATCGGCTGCGTCGTCTATCCGGCGACCGACATGCCGGCCCCTGGCGTCGTGCGGCATACCTACGGAAACAAGTTTTCGCTCGGCGAGCCCGACGGGACAATCTCGGAACGGTGCCGCGCGCTCTCCGGTGTCCTCGAGCAAGCGGGATTCGACGCGCCGATCTTGAAGGACATCCGCAGCGAACTGTGGCTGAAGCTCTGGGGCAATCTCTGCTTCAACCCGATCAGCGCGTTGACGCGGGCGACGCTCGACGTCGTGGCGACAGAGCCGGCATTGCGGGCCCTCTCGGTGCGGATGATGTCCGAGGCCAAGGACATTGCCGAGCGCTTCGGCGCCTCGTTCCGCGTCGACATCGAGCGGCGCATCAACGGCGCCGCGCGCGTCGGCGCCCACCGCACCTCGATGCTGCAGGACTTGGAAGGCGGCCGTCCGCTCGAGATCGATGCCGTGCTGACGGCGGTTCAGGAGATGGGCCGGCTGGTGCGCGTTGAAACGCCTTATATCGATACGGTTCTGGGACTTGCCCAACAGCTCGGTCGCTCGCTAACAATCTATCCCACGTTCCCCTTGGAAACCGTCGCTGTTAAGCAGCCCTCCCTGATGGTCGGAACATAGGCGCCATGCCCCCAGATCACGCATCCGTCCCGGTTCCCCGCATCGTGTTCCTCGACCGCAACACGATGGGACCGGCCGTTCGCGTGACGCGTCCGGGCTTCGCCCACGAATGGATCGAATACGACGCCACCGCGCCGCACCAGGTCGCCGAGCGCTTGGCGCCCGCCGTCATCGCCATCACCAATAAGACACCGATCCGGGCAGCCGATCTCGCCAAGCTGCCCCAGCTGAAGATGATCGCGGTGGCGGCGACCGGCTATGACGTGATCGACGTCGGCGCCTGCCGCGAGCGCGGCATCGTCGTCTCAAACGTGCGCGGCTATGCCGTCAATACGGTGGCCGAGCACGCCTTTGCGCTCATCCTTGCCCTGCGCCGGGCCGTCGCCGGATTCCGCCAGGACGTGATAAACGGCGAATGGCAGAAGGCCGGACAATTCTGCTTCTTCACGCATCCGATCCGCGAACTCGCCGGCAGCACCCTCGGTATCATGGGCGAGGGCGTGATCGGCCAGTCGGTCGCGCGGCTGGGCCAAGCCTTCGGCATGAAGACGCTGTTTGCTGCGCACAAGGGCGTGCAAGGCCTGGGTCCGCTCTATACGCCGTTCGATGAGGTGCTGGAGACCAGCGATATCATCACGCTGCACTGTCCCCTGATGCCGAGCACGCGCAATATGCTCGGCATGGCCGAGTTCCGAAAGATGAAGAAGCGGCCGCTGCTGATCAACACGGCGCGCGGCGGGCTCGTGGTTGAGGCCGACGTGGTGCGGGCGCTCGACGAAGGCCTGCTCGGGGGAATCGGCTTCGACTGCCTGACGTCGGAGCCGCCGGTTCCCGACCACCCGTTCCGGGCGATCCTCGCACGGCCGAACGTCATCGTGACGCCGCATGTGAGCTGGGCCAGCGACGAGGCGATGCAGGTTTTGTGGAACCAGGTCGTCGGCCATGTGGAAAATTTCCACGCCGGCAAGCCGACCAATGTCGTGACCTGAAAAGGGGTTGTCGGTCAGGACGGATGTTCCGTTCAGATCGCGCAAAGCCCCGGTCTCGGGCGCCCTTCGCGGCAGAAGCGGTCTCGTCAAAGCGGGGAGGTTTCAATCTGCCCGTGACCTGCTATTGCTGACTGACCATGGGTCAGACCAGCCACACGGCCGATCGCCTGAATGCGGCAACCATTGTCGCGGCGCTCCGGCAACTGGGGATCGCGGGCGCCTCGGAGTTCGTGGAGTGCCGACCTCTCGAGGGCGGCGTCTCGTCCGACATCTGGTTGGCTGAGCTGCCTGACCGCACCGTCTGCATCAAGCGTGCGTTGCCGCGGCTCAAAGTAGCGCAGCTCTGGGAAGCGCCGGTTGCACGCAATCAATATGAGTGGGAGTGGTTTTGCACGGTCCAGCAGGTCTGTCCGGCGGCCGTGCCACCTCTGCTGGGCCGAGTCGAGAAGGCCGATCTTTTCGTCATGGGATATCTCGACCCGCGCGCCTACCCGTTGTGGAAGACCCGACTGCGGGAAGGAGATGCCGATCCCACGATGGCGGCAGCCGTCGGCGACCTGCTTGCGCGGATCCACCGCCGCACAGCGGGAGATCGTCGGATCGCGCGGCAGTTTGCCAATGATGCGGCTTTCCACGCCATCCGGCTCGAGCCCTATTTATTGGCCACGGCGCAAGTTCATCCTGATCTGGCCCCGGCGCTCGAGCGGCTCGCGCGCATAACCGCCGAGACCCGGCTCGTTCTCGTTCATGGCGATGTCAGTCCGAAGAACATCCTGGTCGGGCCGCAGGGGCCGGTCTTTCTCGATGCCGAATGCGCCTGGTACGGCGATCCGGCGTTCGATCTCGCTTTCTGCCTCAATCACCTGCTGCTGAAATGCTTGTGGATCCCAGGCGCCGCCCGCGGCTTTCTCGCCTGCTTCGACCGGCTCGCGGAAACCTATCTTGCCGGCGTGGAATGGGAGCCGCGCGAGCGCCTCGAGATGCGCACGGCGCAGCTTCTGCCCGGGCTTTTCCTGGCGCGGGTCGATGGCAAGTCGCCAGTCGAGTATATTACCGCCGAACCGGACAAGGCGCGCGTGCGTCGTGTTGGAAGAGCGCTTCTCGCCCGTCCCGTCGATCGATTGTCGCTGGTGCGACAGGCATGGGAAGGGGAAATCGGCCTATGAGGAAATCGGCCTATGAGAGAGACACGAATTGTCGGTGTCCATGGCCGGCGGGTGTGGGATTCCCGGGGCAGACCGACCGTCGAGGCCGAACTTCACCTCGCCGGCGGAGCCACCGGCCGCGCGATCGCTCCGGCCGGTGCCTCGACTGGATCGGGTGAGGCGGTGGAGCGTCGCGACGGGGGCGAGCGTCTCGGCGGCGGCGATGTCCGCGGAGCGGTAGCCACCATCAATGGCGAGATTGCCGATGCCCTCAAGGGGCACGATGCCGCCGACCAGGCCGCGATCGACCAAATGCTCATCGCACTCGACGGCACGCCGGATAAGCGCCGCCTCGGGGGTAATGCCCTGGTCGCGGTTTCGATGGCGGCATTGCACGCGGCTGCGGCTGCGGCCGGCCGGCCGCTCTATGCCTATCTTCTCGGGGATGCCGCCGATGCTGTGGTCCCCTTGCCGGAGATCCAGATCTTCGGCGGCGGCGCGCATGCCGGACGACAGGTTGACATCCAGGACTTCATGATCGTGGCGCCTGGAGCCTCGTCTTTCGACCAGGCGCTCGAATGGACGGCGGAAGTCTATCGCGCTGCCGGCGCGTTGATGGCAGAGGCGGGTCGGCTGCACGGAGTTGCTGACGAGGGCGGCTTCTGGCCCGACTTCGATTCCAACGAGGCGGCGCTCGATGCGCTGATGCGCGCGATTGAACGGGCCGGCTTCACCGCGGGCCAGGACATCGCTCTATCGCTCGACATCGCCGCTTCGGAATTTTATGACCACGGCCGCTATCGGTTGGCGCGCGACGGCCTGAACCTCGATTCCGATGCCATGGCCGGCATGATGATCGATTGGCTGGATCGCTATCCTATTCTGTCTATCGAAGACCCGCTCTCCGAGGACGATGCCGCGGGGATGCGGCGCTTCACGCAGGCGGTGGGCAAGCGGGTGCAAATCGTCGGCGACGATTTCCTGGTGACCAACGCTCGGCGGGTGGTCGATGCGGCGGCTGCGGGCGCCTGCAATGCCGTGCTGATCAAACCCAATCAGGCCGGCACCATCACCGAGGCGCTGGCGGCGCTCGAAGCTGCGCGGAGGACGGGCTGGGGCGCGATCATCTCGGCGCGGTCGGGCGAGAGCGAGGACGTCACCATCGTCCACCTCGCAATTGGATGGGGCGTCCCGCAGCTCAAGGTCGGCTCCTTCGCACGCTCCGAGCGCATGGCAAAATGGAATGAGGCGCTACGCATCGAGGAGGCCCTCGGCCGACGCGCTCGCTTCGCCGGTCGGACGCCGCTCCAGTGTGAGCTGCGAAGCCCGACTGGACATGAAGCTGCGGGTCCATCGCGGGGAAGGTTGACCTGATGCCGTCCGAAATCAGCCCCCCTGGGACTGATTACGGTCCATGGCATCCGGGTATTCATTCCGAGCTGCCGAGGCGTCTCGTTCCACTCACGACCATCTTCAGGCCGGAGAATGTGTTTACCAGCGTCGAGCACGCCGAGGAACTTCGCGATCTCTCGGGTCTGCCGCTGCAGGAGTTCGCGATATTCCGGCCCTCGCGGCTGGTGCTGCACGAATTGCTGATTCGGGTGACCGCCGATCTGTCCGTGCCCGATCCGGAGGCGGCCGGGATTGATGAACTCGGCATCAACTTTCGCCGAATGACGCATGTGATCCTGACCAGGTACATCGCGCCTCAGATGCATGAAATCGTCGCGGCTTACGACTTGCTCAGGCGAGCGCTCGCCGCCCTGATCGATGCCGAGCTCACGGTCGCGCTATTCCCGCCGCCGCGGACGGCGGCCGCGCAAGGATCAACAAAGCGAAGCTGGCTTCGCCGATTGTTTCCGGAACGCCGCGAAATCTCGCCAAGCGATGAAGATCGATGGGGACGCGAGGAAAAAGCGCTGCGGCAATGGGCGACGGGAACCGAGACGGGCGATGACCCATTGCGCGAGGCCGCCTACCGATCGCTGGCCAGGGTCGTCTCGGCGATCTGCGTGAAGCACGGGCGCCTATGGGGCGACAAGTCGCTGATCGCGCCGCTCGCCGTCGACCTTGCTTGCAACGAGTACGGCAGCATTTCGATCGGCCAGCTCATCGAGCCCTATATACGCGAGGCCTGCGAGCGAGAGGGATACCGTCTTGTTCCCGGGCAGGAGCGGCCCGTCGTCATGAACACCAAGGGCGCGCCGGCCTCCGGCAAGAGCACGCTCCGTCCCCGTCAAAGAAAACTCGCCGCCAAGCTCGGCGTGCAATGGAACGAGTTTGCGATCATCAGTCCCGATATCTGGCGCAAATATCTCCTCGATTACTCCTCACTTGGCGATGTCTACAAATATGCGGGGGCGTTCACCGCGCACGAACTCGCGATCATCGACCAGAAGCTCGACCGCTATATGGCGAACAAGGCGGCGCATCGAGGGATGTCCCATCTCCTCATCGACCGGTTCCGGTTCGACAGCTTCGCGCCGCACTCGGACGAAGCCGGAAGCAATTTGCTCACGCGCTTCGGCGGCGTGATCTATATGTTCTTCATGATCACGCCACCGCACGAGACCGTCGCGCGGTCGTGGAAGCGTGGCCTGGAAGTGGGCCGCTACAAGGCGGTCGATGACCTGCTCGCACAAAATGTCGAAGCCTATAAGGGCATGCCAACACTATTCTTCACCTGGGCACTGCGTTCCGACAAATTGGTGCATTACGAATTTCTGGACAACAGCGTGCCGCTCGGAGAGCAGCCGAGAACCGTTGCCTTCGGTTGGAACGGGGAGATGAACATCCTCGATGTCAAAGGTATCATCGATATCGAGCGGTACCGCAAGATCGACGTCGATGCTCACGCTCCCGAAAAGGTCTACCGGGGTCGCGAAACAATGGCTGCGGCAGACAACACGCAGTTCCTGGTGCAGTGCGTGCGCACGATTCCGATCGTGAACTTTGCTGCACGGGACACCGGCCGGATTTACGCGCGCTTTGAATCGGGGCGACTTGCGCGGGTGGATCGTCAGATGCTCGAAGACATGCTGCAAGACGAGGAAACCCGCGCCGGAATACTTGCCGTTGCGCCGGACGCTATGAGCGGTAGCGGCGGCACGGGCCCACTCGACGTATTGCAGGCGAACCGGTTTCATACGCTGGGCCAATGGGGAGGGCGTGTTTCAGCAATCGCGTGATCTCGCGTGCGGCCAGTCTGTAGCTACTCACCCGATTGGCGACGCCGAAGTTCAGTCGAACCCATGCCTGCGTTGTCCGCCTTCGGCGAACAAGCAGGCATGGTGGAATTTATGGGGTCGCGACATGAATGCCGGACGTTCGTCTGCGCTCAGCCTTCGGCGAGGGCGGCCGTCATCGCATCGGCGTACGATTGGCAATTGCCTGCAGTGTCCCCGAGGCAAGCAACACCCGGCTGAGCGGCTGGCTCGGTAACTTCCGCCAGCGTCGCTGTCAGTCCGGTGCCGGACCAGAGGGCAAGAACAATCAGCGCCTTCGATAGAAAACCGTGCATCGCATAACCTCCATCTTTGCGACGGTTTCAATCTACGGCGCAGTCCTGACGGTACGCTGACCGTCGCCAATTTTCAGGTGTGTAGCCGGTGATCAGTCTGCCAGGCCGTCCCGCCGGCCTCGTATCGGCGTCCGAGAACAGAGAGGTGCGGCCTCAACTCGGACAACGCAAACCTCGCGAGAGCACGCGAAACCCGATGGACGTCTGCTGCAGGTCAGGCTCGAGGCAGGCTAGACGCCGAGATGGCGGTGCAGCACTTCTGGACGGCCGCGCACGGAATCGGCCGACATCTCCTCGATGATATGGCCGTTATTGATGATGTAGAGCCGTGAGGCGAGGGTGAGCGCGGCGGTGATGTTCTGCTCGACGACGACGATTGTCTGCCCGGCCTCGGCCAGCCGCCGGCAGGTGGCGAGCAGATCGCGCACGATGATCGGCGCTAGTCCCTCGAAGGGCTCGTCGAGCAGGATGATCTTGGGATCGCGCACCAGTGCGCGGGCGATCGCCAGCATCTGCTGCTCGCCGCCCGAGAGGTCGGTGCCGCGGCTCCGCCGGCGCTCGGCGAGGCGCGGGAAGGTCGCCCAGATGCGCTCCAGCGGCCAGCGCGATTTCGCGGTGAGCCCGGCGAGCAGAAGATTCTCCTCGACGCTGAGGCTGCCGAAGATGCGTCGCTCCTCCGGCACGAGCTGCAGGCCGAGCGCGGCGATGGCATGCGGGCGAAGATTCTGCGTCTCGACGCCGTCGAGCACGATGCGGCCGGAGCGCGGCCGCACCAGGCCGATCAGACTCTTCAAGGTCGTGCTTTTGCCAGCGCCGTTGCGACCGAGCAGCGCCACCACCTCGTTCCGCTCGACGCGCAGCGACACGTCGAACAGGATGTGGCTGTCGCCGTAATAACTGTTGAGCGAATGGACCTCGAGGAGCGCGCTCATTCGGCCGCGATTCCGCCGAGATAGGCGTCCTGCACCAGACCGTTGCGCTGGATCTCCGCCGGCGTGCCCTCGGCGAGCACGGCGCCCTCATGCAGCACGGTGATGCGCTCGGCCAGCCCGAAGATCGCGTCCATGTCGTGATCGACGACGATCAAGGTACGGCCGCGGCGGATATTGCGCAGCAGGGCCACCGTCTCGGACCGCTCGCGCGGGCTCATGCCGGCGAGCGGCTCGTCGAGCAGCAGCAGCGATGGGGACGCGGCGAGCGCCAGGCCGATCTCCAATCGCCGCTTCTCGCCATAGGCGAGTTCGGCAACGGGAACGCCGGCGCGCCGGTCGAGGCCGACCAGCGCCAGCGTGCTCTCGACCTGAGCAGCAAGTCCGGGCACGCGGTCGATGCGCCTGAGCAGGTCGAGGGCGAAGCGGCCGCGCCGCTCGGCGAGCGCGGCGATGGCGATGTTCTCGCGCACGGTCTGCCGCAGGAAGAGCTGGTTCACCTGGTAGCTCTTGGTGAGGCCGAGCTGGCAGACCTCGGAGACGTCGAGGCCGGTGATGTCGCGGCCGCGGAAAAAGATGCGGCCCGCCGTCGGCGGCATCTCGCAGGTGAGCATCTTGAAGAAGGTGCTCTTGCCGGCGCCGTTGGGACCGATGATGCCCCGCAGCTCGCCGGTCTCGACCGCGAAGTTGATATTGCGGTTGGCGGCGATGCCACCGAAGGATTTGGAGATGCCGCGCGCTTCGAGCACCGGACCCGAGAAGGAGGTCTCGCGCCGGCGCGGCGCCAGCGCGGCGACCGCCGGCGGCGGCGCGGCGCCGATCGCTGGCGCCTCTTCGGGCGCTTCTTCAGGCGCCTCGGCGTGGGGTCGCGCGGTGAGCCGGCGCGCCAGCGTGACGATCCCGCCGGCGAGGCCGCGGCGCAGGAAGCAGACCAGCAGCACGAAGACCAGGCCCAGCACCAGTTTCCAGGCGCTGCCCAGCCCGAAGACCGCCTGCAGGACGTCGCGCAGATAGAGCCAGACCGCGGCGCCGAGCAGCGGGCCGAACAAGGTGCCGATGCCGCCGATCGCGGTCTGCATCACGAGCTGGCCGGAAGTATCGAAGGTGAAGGCCTCGGGCGGCATGAAGCCTTGCATCACACCGAGCAGGCCGCCGGCGATTCCGGCATAGGCGGCGGCGATGACGAAGGCGGCGAGCTTGTAGAGGCCCACGGCGTGGCCCACGGCCTGGGCCCGCAGCGGGTTGTCGCGAATGGCGCTCAAGATGGCGCCGACCGGCGAGCGGATGATGCGCAGCGCCACCACCATGCCGACGAAATAGAACACAGCCAGATAGCCGTACATCGACCAGTCCGTGCCGACGTGATAGGAGAAGCCAGCGACGTCCAATCGCGGCGTCGGCACGCCGGCGATGCCGTTCTCGCCGCCGGTCCAGCGGGAGAGCGGCGAGTTCTCGAGGAAGAAGAACATCTCGGCAATCGCCACGGTGATCATGGCGAAATAGATGCCGGTGCGCCTGAGCGCGACGATGCCGACCAGCACGCCCACCGCCGCCGCGGCGACCATGCCGATGACGAGCGCCACCGTCATGCTCGATACGTAATCTTGCGTCACCAGATAGGCGGCGACGAAGCCGCCGGTGCCGAAGAACGCCGCCTGGCCGAAGGAAAGCAGGCCGGTATAGCCGAAGAGGATGTCGAAGCCGATGCCGAACAGGCCCCAGATGAGGACTTGGTTGGCCGTGCCTGGCGCGAAGCCGATGAGCGGCAGCACCCAGGGGGCGGCGAGGAGCCCGAGGGCGGTCAGCCCTTCGATCACCAGCGGGCGGCGCAGCATCAGCGCTCCGGACTCACGCGCGCCCGCGCAGGCCGAGCAGGCCTTGCGGCCGGACCAGCAGGACCAGCGTCATCGCCGCGAACAGCATCACCTGCGAATAGGCCGGATCGATCATGGAGGTGAGGCTCAGGATCTCGCCGGAGACGATGCCGCCGAGGATGGCGCCGGGAAACGAGCCGACGCCGCCGATGACGATGACGACGAAGGTCTCGATCAGGATGGTGTCGCCGATATCCGGCGTCAGCGCCACCACCGGAACGTTGACGATGCCGGCGAAGCCCGCCGCCATGGCGCCGATGCCGAAGACCACCATGAACACGCGGTAGACGTCGATGCCGAGCGCATCGACCATCTCGGAATCCTCGATGCCGGCGCGCACAACCATGCCGAGCCTGGTGCGGTAGAGCAGCACGTAGAGCGCGGCGAGCGCCACCGCGGCGATCGCCAGCACGACCAGGCGGTATGTGGGATAGATCATGAAGCCCAGCGAGGTGACGCCGGTGGCCCAGGCGGGCGCCGGAATGCTGAGCGACAGATTGCCGAAGCCGAGCCGCACGATCTCGACGATGACGATGCCGATGCCGAAGGTGACGAGCAGCTGATCCTCGGCCCCCCGGGCGTAGAAATGGCGAATGACGACCAGCTCCATGATGCCGCCGACGATCACCAGGGTCAGCGAGCCGGCCAGCACCGCAAGCGCGAAAGAGCCGGTGGCATGGTAGGCGACGTAGCCGGCATAGCCGCCGAGCATGAACATGGCGCCATGCGCCAGGTTCAACACGCCGAGCGTGCCGTAGATGATGGTGAGCCCGGAGCTGATCAGCGCCAGCAAAGCACCCGCCGCCAGCCCGTTGAAGAGCTGCGAGACGAAATTAGGCCAAGTGATCATGCGGCGCGGGAAAGTGATCCATGGGCGCGCACAAAGAACACGAACGCGGCGGCGCCGTCAACGGCGGCGCGCCGCGCTCGGCGGCAGCCGGGCGGCAGAGCGCCGCCCGGCATGACCCCGTAGCTCAGGTGTAATCGCCGAGCTTGCAACCGAACGCGTCCGGCGCCTGCATCAGCGGCGCGCCCGGCACCACATCGAGGACCTCCCACCAGTCCTCCTTGTTCTTCATGGCGCTCGGCTTCTTGCCGCGGACGATGATCACCGGGTGGACCAACTGGTGATCGGCCGCACGCCAGGAGACCTCGCCGACGATCGAGTTGATCTTGCGGCCGGCCTCGTAGGATTTGATGACCGCCGGCGGGTAGAAGGTGCCGGCGTTTTCCACGGCCTCGGCCCAGAGCGCGAACTGCATATAGGCGTTCTCCGCGCTCCAGTCCGGCCGATAGCCGTATTTCTTCTGGAAAGTCTCGACGAAGAGTTTCGCCACCGGGTACTTATCCTCGAGGGTCCACCAGAAATCGGTGGCGGCATAGACGCCTTCGGTGAGCTCGGGGCCGACTTCCTTGGCAAAGAACGGAATCTGGTAGGGGATCACGAGCTTCGTCTTCGGCAGGATGCCGAATTGTTTCGCCTGCTTGGTCGACAGCACCGCATCGTTGCCCCAGTTCACATTGACCAGGAACTCGGCACCGGAATTGGCGATGTTGGTCAGGTATTGGCTGAAATCCGGCGTGCCGAGCGGCGAGACCTGGTTCGTCACCATCGTCCAGCCGCCGTTCTTGCTGAGGTAGTCGTTCACCGACTTGGTGACGGTGTGGCCGTAGGTGTAGTCGGGCGTCATGAACGCCGCCTTGCGGTTCTTGCCGAAGGTCTTCAGCAGCACCGGACCGATCGCGGCCGCCGCGGTCTGGCCGTAGAAGCACTGACGGAAGCCGTAGCGCACGCAGTCCTTGCCGGTGGTGTCGTTCGAGCCGGAGACGCCCGCGACATAGAGCACCTTCTCACGCTGCGCGAAGTGGTTGAGCGCGACCGCGACCGCGCTCGAGGTCGCGCCGGTCATGAGCACTGCCTTGTTCTCGCTGATGAAGCGTTGCTGTGCCTGAATCGCCTGGTTGGGATTGGCGGCGGAATCGGCGACGCCGTACTTCACCTGCTTGCCGAGCAGACCCTTCTTCAGCTTGGGCGTAAACTTGCGGATGAGCTCGTGGCCCTCGTTGATGTGCTCGACCGCCAACATGTAGCCCTTGAGCTCGTCCTCGCCCTGGAGAGCGTAGGTGCCGGTGCGCGGCACGGCGATGCCGATGAAGACCGAATCGCCCTGGGAACCGGCCGGCCAGGTGCCGATCGGTGGCTGGTTGTCGGCCGCGCGAGCGACAGCCGGCAGGGCGGTTGCCGCAAGCAGGCCGGTCCCCGCCTTGAGGACGGCGCGCCGCGACGGCTTCGAGATATCGAATTCTCCCATGGTTCCTCCCCTGTCTCCCGATCGGATCGGGCGATGTTCCCGGGCCGCGTGACTGCGGCACGATGATTGCCGGCGCGGATGGCCCGGCCCTCGGGCCGCGCTCGCGCCGAATTGTCCGGATGCGCCCCAGACGGAGCGATCCTTGGCCGATGCTAACGAGCGCCGGCCAAGCGAGGTATTATACTTTCGTCTAGGTCGCCTGGCACCCGGCTGATTCGCCTGATGTCCCCGCCGGGATCGGACGGCGGCACCGCGCTATTCTGGCCCTTTTCAGCAGGAAAGCCTTGGCGCTTGTCCTTTCTTCTTGCCATCGGCCTCGGAGTCGGCCTCGCCATCGGCTGCACCGGGGTGGGCGGGGTTCTGCTAGTGCCGCTCCTCACCTATGGACTGGGAATGGGTGTGCAGGGCGCGATCGCGGTAGCGCTCTGGAGTTACCTGTGGAGCGGCCTCGTCGCCGTGCTGCTTTACGCGCGCCATGCCTCGATCGATTGGCGGATGACCTTCTGGGCCTGCCTTGCGGCGGTCCCCGGTGCCTTTCTTGGTGCCCGTGCGACGGCGCTGCTGCCGGGGGCGGCGCTCGAGGCGCTGATCGCGCTGCTGCTCGCCGGATCCGGGCTGCAGGCGCTGCGTCCGCTTGCCGGAGCGGTCCCGGCGGCGCGGCGGCTCGGGCGCGGCGGGCTGCTCGCGCTGGGCGGCATGACCGGCTTCGCCGCTGCGCTGGTCGGCGGGGGCGGCGCCTTCATCGTCGTCCCGCTGCTGGCGGCGCTGGGGCAGCCGACGCTGATCGCGATCGGCCTCGGCCAGGCGATCCAGATCCCGATCGCCGCCACCGCTTCGCTTGCCAATCTCGCCGCCGGCCGGATCGATCTGCTGCGCGGCAGCTTGCTCGCAGCGGCACTCGCCGCCGGCATCGCGATCGGCGCGCCGCTCGCCCATGCGCTGCCGCAGCGCCAATTGCGCCGCATGCTGGCGCTCGCCATGCTTGCCGCGGGCGTGCTGATGCTGGCGCGGCTCGCTCTCGAACTGGCGTGAGCCCGGACAAGGCTCCTATGCGGCTTCCGCCTCGGCGCTTATGATGCGAAGCCGAGGTTCCAGAGCGCGCGAGAGGAAGCATGGCGGCGTGTCGCCTTATCATCGCCGACGATCATCCGCTGTTTCGCGACGCGCTGAGGCTCACCATTGCACAGACTCTCCCCGAGGCGGAGATCGCCGAGGCGGATTCCTTCGACAGCCTGCGCCGCACCCTCGAAGCTGCCGCCGAGACCGATCTGGTGCTCCTCGACCTCAGCATGCCCGGCATGCAGGGCTTCTCGGGTCTGCTCTTCCTGCGCGCGCAGTTCTCCGCGGTTCCCGTCGCGATCATCTCGGCCAATGAGGAGCCGCGCGTGGTGCGGCTCGCGCTGGAGCTCGGCGCGCTCGGCTATATCACCAAATCGGCAACCCCGGCGGAAATCCGCGCCGCGCTCGCGGCGCTGCTCGCCGGCAAGACCTGGCGGCCGGACTTGGTCGACCTGCGACGGCGTGCGGAGGACCCCGATGCCGAACTGGCGCCGCGCCTCGCGCGGCTCACGCCGCAGCAGGTGCGGGTGCTGATGATGCTGACCGAGGGGCTCGCCAATAAACAGATCGCCCATGCGCTTGATGTCTCGGAAGCAACGGTCAAGGCGCATGTCTCGGCGGTGCTGCAGAAGCTCGGCGCCGACAACCGCACCCAGGCGGTGATCCTGGCGCGCCGTCTCGCGGTCGAGAGCGGCGCGCTCGAGCCCGGCAGCGAGCGCGCCGCACGCGAACGCGGCTGCGGCTGAGCGGCTGCTACTCCGCCGCCTCGCGCGTCGCCAGCAGGCGCATCATCAGCGCGCGCAGCGCCGCCGGCTTCAGCGGCTTGTGCAGCACGGAGATCCCGGCGGCGAGCGCGCGCATCCGGGTATCCTCGGAGCGGTCGGCGGTGACGATCACCGCTGGCAGGTCGTCACCGCAGAGCCGGCGCAGCGCCGCGACGCAGTCCGCGCCGTCGCCGCCCGCCCCGCTTTGATCGAGGTGATAATCGACGACGAGCAGATCGGGCCGGCGCGGTCCGGCCGAAACGAGCACTGCTGCCTCGGCGAGCCCCTGCGCCAGCAGCACGCGGCAGGACCAGCTCTCGAGCAGCGCCCGCATGCCGTCGAGCACGCTCGCCTCGTTGTCGACGCAGAGCACCAGCGCGTCCTCGATGCCGGAGAGCGCGCGGATGGGCGCCGGATCTTCCGCCGGGCGCCGTTCGGGCGGACTGCCGCGCGGCACGCGCAGGCGGAAGACCGTGCCGCGCCCCGGCGTCGAGCGGAAGCTCACCGGATGGTCGAGGATGCGGCTGATGCGATCGACGATGGAAAGCCCGAGACCGAGCCCGTGCTCGGCGCCGGGTGCCGGCGCGAAGCGCCGGAACTCCTCGAAAACCAGGCTCTGATGCTCCGGCGGGATGCCGCTGCCGGTGTCCCAGACCTCGATGACGAGCGCCGCGCCCAAGCGGCGGACCCCCATCAGAACCTTGCCCTTGCTGGTGTAGCGCACCGCGTTCGACAGCAGATTCTGCAGCACGCGATGAAGCATGTGGCGGTCGCTCTCGACGGCGAGCGAGGTTGGCAGGATGCGCAGGTCGAGCCCCTTGCGCTCGGCGAGCGGCGCGAACTCGACGCGGAGGCTCGCGAAGATCTCGTCGAGCGCGACATCGCCACGCTCGGGGTGGAGCGCGCCGGCGTCGAGCCGCGAGATGTCGAGCAGCGTGCCCAGGAGATCCTCGACGAGGCGCAGCGAGGCGTCAATCTTGGGCACGAGCTCGAGCGCGGCGCCGGAGCGGCCCGCCTGGCGCTCGAGGAGCGTCGAGACATAAAGCCGCGCCGCGTTCAGCGGCTGCAGCAGGTCGTGGCTCGCCGCGGCGAGGAACCGCGTCTTGCCGAGATCCGCCGCCTCGGCCACCGATTTGGCGCGGCTCAGCGCTTCGTTCAGCGTGGTGAGCGCGGCGGTGCGCTCGCGCACGCGCTCTTCGAGCCGTTCATTGGCGGCGGCGAGGTCGGAGGTCGCGCGGACATGCTCGGTCACGTCCGAGTAGGTCGTGACATAGCCGCCCGACATTCGGTTGGTGCGGATCTCCAGTACGAGGCCGTCGGGACGCCGCCGCTCGAAGAAGCTCTCGCCGCTGCCGATGAAGAGCTCGAGCCGTTCGGCGACGAGCGCGTCGATGTCGCCTGACCCGTATTCGCCGCGCTCGGCGTTGAAGCGGATGATCTCCGGCAAGGTCACGCCGACGCGGCCGAATTCCGGCGGCAAGTTCATGAGGTCGCGGAAGCGGCGATTCCAGCAGATGAGGCGGAGCTCGCGGTCGAAGACGCTGATGCCCTGCCGGACATTCTCCAAGGTCGCCTGCAGCAGGTCGCGATTGTACTGGATCGCCGCCGAGGCGTCGTCGAGCAGGCGCATCGCGCCGCCGAGGCTCAGATTGCGCCGCTCAAGGCTGAGCGCGATGACGAGCCGCGCCGACGGCGCGCCGATGGCGCCGGCGAGCAGGCGCTCGGTGTGGCGCACGAGGGCGAAATCCGCCGGCCCCGAGCGCGGCAGTTCGCCGCCGCGCGAGGCGGCGAACTCGGCAAACGAGCGCTGCGCCCGCTCGGCGCCGAGATATTGTGCGGCGAGCGCCGCCAGCTCGGCGACGCCGATCGAGCCGCGCCAGGACCGCGTGCCGAACTGGCTCTGGCCGCCGTCGAAATCGACGAAGGCGCTGGCTTGGCTGCGTTCGATGATGCGCGGCCGCCGCGAAAGCGAGAAGCCGGCATAGCAGGCGACGTTCGCCAGCAGACTCCAGAACACGCCATGCGTCAGCGGATCGAAGCGCAACCCCAGCAGCTGCTGTGGGCGCAGCAGCGCGATGCCGAAGGGCCCGTGCGCGATGAGGTCGTGCGACCAGCCGGCGCCGGCCAGCGAAGGCAGCAGCAGGGTATAACCCCAGGTCAGCGCTCCGGCGACGACGCCGGCAAGCGCGCCGCGCGCGGTGGCGCCGCGCCAGACGAGGCCGCCGAAGAGGGCCGGCGCGAACTGCGCCATGGCGGCGAAGCTCAGCAGGCCGATCGAGGCCAGCGCCGTCGAATTGCCGATCAGGCGATAGAAGCAATAGGCGAGCAGCATGAAGACGATGATGGCGATGCGGCGGATCTGCAGCACGATCGCGCTCATGTCCTCGCGGTCGGCGAGGCCGAGGCGGCGGCCATGCAGCACTATCGGCATCACCAGGTCGTTGCTCACCATCGTGCTGATGGCGACGCAGGCGACGATCACCATCCCGGTCGCCGCCGAGAGGCCGCCGATAAAGGCGAGCAGTGCCACCGCGCCTTGGCCGGCGGCCATCGGCAACGCCAAGACGAAGAGATCGCCGTCGACCGCACCATGCGGAAAGACCAGCAGCCCGGCGATGCTGATCGGTATGACGAAGATGTTGATGGCGAGGAGATAGAGCGGAAAGAGCCAGGCGGCGCGGCGGATCTCCGCCTCGCCGGCATTCTCGACGACGATGACGTGGAACTGCCGCGGCAGGCAGAGCACCGCGGTGAAGGCGAGGCCGGTTATCGTGACCCAAGTGACGCCGTCGGCGCCGCCGAGGAAAAGCCGCGAGAGATCGGGTCTTGTGGCAAGTCGCGCGCCGAGATCGGCGAAGCCGCCGAACATGCCCCAGGTGACGAAACCACCGACGACGAGGAAGGCGAGAAGCTTCACCAGGGATTCGAAGGCTACCGCCAGGATCATGCCTTCGTGATGTTCGGTGGCGTCGATCTGGCGCGTGCCGAAAAGGATGGCGAAGAGCGCCATGATCAGCGAGACGGCCAGCGCCGTGTCGTTCCAGATCGGCTGGCCATGCGCAATCGCCTGCAGCGCGGTCGGATACTGCGTCAGCGCGATGAAGCTCGTCGATACCGCTTTGAGCTGCAGCGCGATGTAGGGAAGCGCGCCGATCACCGCGACGATGGTGACCGCCGCGCCCAGCACCTGGCTCTTGCCGTAGCGTGCGGCGATGAAGTCAGCGATGGTGGTGATGTTGTGCGCCTTGGAGACGCGGACGATCCGCGCCAGCAGCGGCCAGCCCAGCGCGAACACCAGGATCGGGCCGATATAGATCGGCAGGAAGTCGTAACCCGTCCGCGCAGCAAGCCCGACGCTGCCATAGAAGGTCCAGGAGGTGCAGTAGACGGCGAGCGACAGCGCGTAGATCACCGGCTTGACGCGTGTCCTGCCACGGCGGCGCCTGGCGAGCCGGTCGCCCCACCAGGCGACGACGAAGAGGAAGACGACATATCCCAGCGAGAGGGCCAGCACGCTCCAGGCGCGGATCATCGGCCGCCGCCTTCCGCGCGCAGCGGATATCTCAGGAACCCGCGGAAGCGGGCGCGGCCGCCGCGCACCGGCTCGCCGTCGCGCTCGACCGCAGCAAAGCGCTGGACGAGGCGGCCGATCGCCACCTCGGCCTCCATGCGCGCGAGCGACATGCCGGCACAGGCATGGATGCCGGTGGCGAAGGCGAGATGGCGGTTGGGGTGGCGGCGCAGATCGAGCCGCTCGGGATCGGCGAATTGAGCGGGATCGCGGTTGGCGGCGCCGATGCCGATATGGACATAGCTGCCGGCGTGCATGGTGGTGCCGGCCAGCACGGTGTCGCGCCGCGCGCGGCGATTGCCGAGTTGGTTCGAGCTTTCGAGGCGCAGGAATTCCTCGACCGCGCTCTCGACGAGCGCGGGCTCGCGCCGTAGCTCGGCCCAGGCGCCGGGATGGCGTAGCAGCAGGTCGATGCCGTTGCCGATGAGATTGGTCGTGGTCTCGTGGCCCGCATTGAGCAGGAAGATGCAATTATGCAGCAGCTCGAGCCCGGTTAGCCGCTCGCCCGCGCCTTCGGATCCGGCGAATTCGCTGGCGGCGACGAGCGTCGAGAGAATCTCGCCGGTCTCGGGCCTTGGATCGGCGTGGCGCCGCTCTACGAGGTCGGCGAGATAGGTCTTGAACTCGGCTACGGCCGCGATGCCGCGCGAGCGCTGCTCCGGCGACAGCACCGGCTCGAGCGCGCCCAGGATGGCGAGCGACCAGCCGCGCAACGGGCCGCGCTCCTCCTCGGGCACGCCGAGCATGTCGCCGATGAGCTGCACCGGAATGGCCGAAGCGAAATCCTCGATGAGATCGAAGCGGCGGCGCGCCGCGAGATCGTCGAGCAATCGGTCGACCAGCGCCTCGACCCGCGGCTGGAGCGTCCGCAGCGCGCGCGGCGTGAAGGCCGGCGCGAGCAGGCGGCGCACCCGGGTGTGGTAGGGCGGGTCGTTGAAGACGAGGCTTGTCGTGTGATGCTCGTAGAGCAGGCTGTCGCCGAAATTCGGGCGGAAATCGACGGTCTTGTCCGAGCTCCAGGTGTCGGCGTCGCGATAGACTGCGGCGCAATCCTCATAGCGCGACAGGAACCAGGACCCGTCCGGCATAAGGTGGACGGGGTCGTGCTCGCGCAGCGCGCGGTAGAGCGGATAGGGATCGTCGAGAAAGCGACGCTCGAGCCGCTTCAGGTCGAAGGCGAACGCCGTCTCGCGCATCGCCGCGGGATCGTCCGGCCAAGCGCTCGCGGGCGCGGTCATGCGCGGCGAGCCTTCAGGTGCCCTGGCCGCTCTCGGCGAGCAGCCTGAGCCCCAGCAGGCCGATCACCGAGCCCGCGAGCCGGTCGATCCAGCGCTTCGAGCGCAGATAGGCGGCGAGCGCGATCGCGCCGATGATGCCGAGGAAGGGCAGGGGGTCGCGCATCGCCGGCGTCAGAAGAGGGCATAGCCGCCGTCGATCAGGAAGAGATCGCCGGTGTGATAGGCCGAGGCGCCGCTCATGAGATAGACAGCGATGCCGCCGAAATCGCCGGGCTCGCCGAAGCGGCGCATCGGGATGCGCGGCATCACCGCATCGACGAATTTGGCGTTCGCCATGATGCCCTCGGTCATCTCGCTCTTGATCCAGCCGGGAAGGATGGCGTTGGCGGTGATACCGTAGCGCGCAAGCTCGACGGCGAGCGCGCGGGTCAGCGCGTTGAGCGCCGCCTTGCTCGCGGCATAATGCTCGTTGCGCGCCGTGCCGAAGACCGAGGCGATGCTCGAGGTGACGACGAGGCGGCCGAAGGCATCGCCCTTGCCGGCGCGCTCCACCATGTGGCGCGCCGCCGCCTGAAGGGTCAGGAACGCGCCGTCAAGATTGGTGGCGAGCAGCGCCCGCCATTCCTCGAGCGGCCGCTCGATGAAGGAGCGGCGCCCGCCGCCGCCCATTCCCGCATTGGCGAAGCAGCCATCGATGCGGCCGAAGCTCTTGAGCGCGCTCACCATCGCCGCCTCGACGGAGCCGGGATCGGCGACATCGCACAGGACTGCCTCGGCGCGGCCGCCCTTGGCCCTGAGGCGCGCCAACGCCCGCTCGTTCTTGGCGGCGTTGCGGCCCCAGATATGGACGGAGCAGCCGGCCCCGACGAGCGCTTCCGCCATGCCGAGCCCGATGCCGCCATTGCCGCCGGTGACGACCGCCACCCGGCCGGCGAGATCGAATGCCTTCGCCATGCCCCCTCCCTATCGGGGCATCATAGGCCGGGCGTTCTCGGCTGGCGAGAGAGCGGCGCGCGATCACACCTGGGGAGCGCCGTTGACTCGTTTCCCCGCCAGGCGCCAGATAGCGGTTTGCGCCGAGGCGCCGTCGATCGGGGGCGGGACCCATGCTGACGATAGATGCCCAGGTACATGCGTACGAGCGCAATCATCCCGGCCGGCCATGGCGCGCCGTGCTCCAAGGGCCGCCGGAAGTCACCGGCGATCAGATGGTCGCGGCCATGGACGAGGTCGGCGTCGACGGCGCGCTGCTGGTCTCGCCTTTCACCATGTATGGCCACGACGCGAGCTACGCGCGGGAAGTCCATAAGGCTCATCCCAAGCGCTTCGGCCTGATCAAGCCGGTCGATCCGGACGACCCGAAACTGGCGGAGACGATCGCCGATTGGGCCAAGACGCCCGGTGCGGTCGGTGTGCGCATCATGCTGAACCGGGTCACGTCGACGGATGCCGCCGATCCCGGGCTCAACCGAGTCTTCACCATCGCCGCGCGGCACGGCCTGCCGGTCAATCTCCTCGCCTGGGGGCGTCTCGACCAGTTCCGCGAGCTGGCGGAGCGGAACCCCGAGACGATAATCGTGCTCGACCATCTGGGGATCCAACAGCCGTTCGCTCCGCCACCTCCAGCGCAGCCCTTCGCCGAGCTGCCGAAGGTGCTCGCTCTCGCAAAGCGCGACAATGTCGCGATCAAGATCAACGGCGCCTGCACGCTCTCGCACGAGGCCTTCCCCTATCGCGATATCCACGACCCGCTCTTTCGCATCTTCGACGCCTTCGGCTTCGATCGCTGCATGTGGGGCACCGACTGGACGCGCGCCGTCGCCTTGCTGACCTATAAGCAGGGAGTCGAGGCCTTCCGCGTCATGGATCGCCTGTCCGATAGCGATCGCGCCGCCCTGATGGGCGGAACGCTGGCGCGCATCTACGACTGGTCTCCCGCGACGGCCTAGCCGGCCGGCTCGTCAGACAGGCGCGGTCCGCGCCGCAAGCAGCGCCACCAAAGAAGCTGCAGCGCAGGGGGCCGCAGGCGCCGCCGATCTGCGCATGCGGTGCGCTCCCCGGGTAAAAGGCAGGGTTTCTCCCGATTGCTCGCCACGGCCAGCCGCGGTTCCCTGACCCGAACAGAGGCACGGCGCTCTTCGCCGCGCGTACCGCAATCGGGCGAGGCATTCCATGACCGTCGAAGCACCCCCGTCACGAGGCCCGAGCGCAGAGCGCTTGGCGCCGACCGGCAAGACGGCCGCCTCTCGGCCCACCGGCGCGCGCGCCGCGACCAAGCGCCCGCTTTATCCCGCGCTCTACCAGATCAACACGCGCGTCTGGCTGACCGAACTCGCCGACACGGTGAAGCGGCCCGCCACGCTCGACGACATCCCGGATTCCGAACTCGACCGACTGGCCGCGATGGGCGTCGATTGGATCTGGCTGCTGAGCGTGTGGCGCACCGGGGCCGCGGGGAAGCGGGTTTCGCGCGATAATCGCGAATGGCGCCGAGAATTCGAAGAGACCTTGCCGGACCTGCGCGAAGGCGATATCGGCGGATCGGGATTTGCCATCACCGGCTACACCGTGCACCCCGAGCTCGGCGGCGACGCAGCGTTGGCGCGCCTGCGCGAGCGTCTCGGCGCGCGCGGACTTCGCCTGATGCTCGATTTCGTTCCCAACCATACCGCACTCGACCATCCCTGGGTGGAGCGTCATCCAGAGTTTTACGTTGCCGGGACCGAAGCCGATCTGGCGCGGGCGCCGCAGAACTATGTCCGGATCGGCAGCAAGGGCGGCGAGCGGGTGCTGGCCTATGGGCGCGACCCTTATTTCTCCGGTTGGCCCGATACCCTGCAGCTCGACTACGCCAATCCGGCGACGCAGGAGGCGATGATCGGCGAACTGCTCAAGATCGCCGGTCAGTGCGACGGCCTGCGCTGCGACATGGCGATGCTCGTGCTGCCGGAGGTCTTCGAGCGGACCTGGGGCAGGCGCGCGCCGCTGTTCTGGCCAAAGGCAACCCAGCGCGTCCGCGAGCGCGTGCCGGGCTTTCTCTTCATGGCCGAGGTCTATTGGGACCTCGAATGGACGATGCAGCAGCAGGGCTTCGACTACGCTTACGACAAGCGTCTCTACGATCGGCTGCGCGACAATCGAGCGCGGCCGGTGCGCGAACATCTGTGCGCGGAACTCGGCTACCAGCAAAAGCTCGCCCGCTTTTTGGAGAATCATGACGAGCCGCGCGCGGCGGCGAGCTTCGCGCCTCAAGTGCATGAAGCCGCGGCCGTGATCACCTATCTCACGCCCGGGCTGCGCTTTTTGCATCAGGGTCAGTTCGAGGGACGGAAGAAGCGGATCTCGCCCCATCTGATCCGTGCGCCGAAGGAGCCGGCCGACGCCGCGTTGCAGCGGTTCTATGGCGCTCTGCTGACGGTGTTGCAGCAACCGGTTATCCGCGACGGGAGCTGGCACCTGCTCGACTGCGCGCCGGCCTGGGACGGGAACTGGACCTGGGATTGCTTCCTCGCCTGGAGGTGGCAGCGACAGGAGGGCGAACGGCGCCTCGTCGCCGTGAATTACGCCGGAAACCAGAGCCAATGCTACGTGCGTCTGCCGCTATCGGATGTGAGCGGCCGAAGCGTGGAATTCCGGGATTTGATGGGCGGCACGCGATTTGTCCGCGACGGAAATGAGCTCCTTGCGCAAGGGCTCTATCTCGACATGCCTCCCTGGGGCTATCACGTCTTCGAGATCGCGACGGCGTAACCTCCTCGCTCGGTCTGCGGCGCCACGCCGTTGATGCATTCTTCGTCGCGTCTGGCCGAAGCGCCGACGCGCCGCTAAGCGAGGCTGCCGCTGTCGCGTCGGTAGAGCGTCACACCGAGCAGCAGGTCGATGCGGGCGCCATCAGCGGCCAGCGGCAAGACCAGGCGCTCGGTTCCGGCATATTCGGTCGCCGGCGCGAAGTCCGGAACGCCGCGGAACCAGCGCGGTTCACCCGCGGCCGCCGCAACGAAATCGACATGAGCCCGGGTCTCGGCGAAGCGCGGAAACACTTCGTCGGCCCAGCGCCCGGTGAATTCCCGGCCCATCATATCGCGATGACCGGTGCCGACGAGGCGACAGCGGAAACGCAGGGGCGCGCGTTCGACGTCAAGCAGCCAGAGCCAGGGCAGGAGATCCGGCACTGCCGAGGGTTCGAAATGGCGGCGTGCGGGAAAGCGACCGGGTGCCGGCCGAAGCGAGCACCAGTATTCCCATATCCGCCTGACGCGCTGATCGGCGTCCGGCGGCATCATGCTGACGTCCATTCGTCCCCTGAATTCGCAACTGACCTGCACACGGCCCGACGAGAGGGCCATGATGCACGACGCCCTTAAATGTTCTTTTAACAGGCGAGGGCTTCAGGTGCGGCGTTCGGCGCCGGCCATCGCCTCGAGCACGGCGCAGACGGCGGCGGTGTCCTCGGCGCCACGGCCGAGGCCGATGGCGGCGTTGTAGACCGGCACGGTGGCGGCGAAGGTCGGCAGCGCCACGCCGAGGCTCTTGGCGAATTCGCCGATCACCGCCATGTCCTTCTGCCAGATGTCGATCTTCATCGTCGCCGGCAGATAGTCGTTCTTCGCCATGAGCGGCGCGCGCAACTCGAAGACGCGCGAATTGCCGGCGCCGCTCGCAATCACCTTGACGATGTCCCCGGGCGCGAGCCCCGCCTTCACGCCCAGAACCATCGCCTCGGCCGTGGCGACGTTGTGGATCGCAACCAGCAGGTTCGCGACATACTTCATCTTGCTGCCGTTGCCGAAGGCGCCGAGATATTCCGTGAGCCGGGCGAAGCCGTCAAAGACCCGGGAGCAGCGCTCGACCGCCTGACGCTCACCCGAGGCGAAGACGACGAGATCGCGCGTCACCGCCTGCGCCCCGGTGCCGCTCAAGGGGCAGTCGAGCAGCGTGACGCCGGCGGCGGCCAGCATGTCGCGAGCACGCTCCTTCGCGTCGATGGGGAGCGTGCTGATCTCGGCGACGACGGTGCCTTTCGCGGCGGCGCTGCGGATCGCCTGTGCGGTCGCGTCGAGCGCGGCGATGCTGGGCAGGCTGGTGAGGATGATCTCGGCGCCTTTCGCCACTTCCTCTGCCGATCGCGCCGCGGTGGCGCCCATCGCGCCGAGCTCCTTCTGGCGCGCGGGCGCGATATCGAAGCCCAGCACCGGCATGCCGGCGCCGACCAGGTTGCGGGCGATGGCCGAGCCCATGATGCCGACGCCGATGATGCCGGTCTTCATGACGGAATCTCCTTCTCTTTCGCTTGTCTTGGGGCGCCGAGCGCCGCGACGCCCGCCAGCATCGCCGCGACCGCGCGACGCACGATGGCGTCGAAATTGCCGGCGACGCGGCTGTGATAGACGTATTTGCGCACGGCGTAATAGAAGAGACCGCCATGCATGACCCAGACATGCTCGAGCTCGGCCTCGCTGATCGGCGTTCCGGGCGCGATCGGCAGCCGGCAATGGTGACGGATCTCGCCGCAGAGCGGCTTCAGGATCTTGCGCTCAACGATGCCGATGTAGCGTCGGTTAATGTCGTTGCCCATCAGCGCCGAGAACATGTAGATGCGGATCCACTCGTAGCTGTAGGTCGCCTCGGCGTAACGCCGGTAGAAATCCAGGAGCCGCTCCTCGAGCGGGCGCGAGCGGTCGGTGATGATGCCGGTGAGGCGCTGATCGATGCGCGTCAGGAACACCTCCTTGAAGACGCGCTCGATCAG
>Ga0134128_10001557_pt1 | contig 29217 bp, 26 predicted proteins | sample KB31754_FD_96462 | JGI IMG/M metagenome (GOLD analysis project Ga0134128, IMG submission 96462) | Terrestrial soil microbial communities with excess Nitrogen fertilizer from Kellogg Biological Station, Michigan, USA - KB3-175-4 | ecosystem: Environmental > Terrestrial > Soil > Unclassified ... | reverse complement strand
GGGGCCCGCGCCCATAAAGCGCCGCAACGCCGGAGAGGGGCTGCAGGGGTCCCCACTCCGGCGTTGCGGCTAAGCGGGACGCGCGGCGGTAGCCGCGCAGGGGCCCGCGCCCATAAAGCGCCGCAACGCCGGAGAGGGGCTGCAGGGGTCCCCACTCCGGCGTTGCGGCTAAGCGGGACGCGCGGCGGTAGCCGCGCAGGGGCCCGCGCCCATAAATGTCGCGAATCGTGCATTGCATCATAGTGTCTCTCGCTTATAATCCAACCACATGTCCCGAGGCCCGATCGTACGTCAGTCACTGGCTTCAGCCGTTGCCGAGAAGCTCCGCGACAAGATTATCCTAGGCGAGCTGCATGAGGGCGAACAATTGCGTCAGGACGCCATTGCCGCCGAACTCCAGGTCAGCCGCATCCCGGTGCGCGAGGCCTTCCGCGAACTCCTCGCCGAGGGACTGATCGACATCAATCCCAACCGCGGCGCCGTAGTCTCCGCCCTGGCCCCCGGCGAGATCGAGGAACTCTTCCGCATCCGCGCTTTGCTGGAATCCGAAGTTCTTCGCGCCTCCATTCCCAACCTCACCGCCGCCCAGTTCGCTGTGGCCGAAAGCCTGCACGAGCGCTTTCGTCGCGACCTCGATGACGCCAGCCACATCGGCGGATGGGGACGCCTCAACCACCATTTTCACGCCGCCCTCTACGCTGGCGCCAACTTGCCCCAATTCAATGCCCTGCTGCGCACGGTCAATAACAACGGCGAACGCTACACCCGCCTGCAATTGTTCCTAACCGAAGGCCGTGAGACCGCCATCGCCGAGCATCAGCGCCTGCTCGAGCTCGCTCACGCCCACGACGTCGATGCCGCCTGCCAGCTCCTCGATCGCCACATCCGTACCGCCGGTCGCTCCCTCCGCACCCTTCTCGAACAACGCCGCGCCGCCCGCGGCTAACCAGCACGCAGGTCGCGCGCCGTTTGCACCGCGGGGCGAAGTTGGCGCGAAAGGCCGCGGATCCCCCGGCAACGATGGTCGCGGCCCTCGCGTGGCGCAACGCCGGAGAGGGGCTGCTGGGGTCCCCACTCCGGTGTTGCGCCCAAGCGGGGCGCGCGGCGGCAGCCGCGCAGGGGCCCGCGCCCATTATTGGACCGGCGGAGTGCACACCAGGCGGTAGATATCGGTGGCGGGCAGGTGGTCAATGCGATCCGCGGTGAAGGCCGGTAGTTCGGGATGTTCGTACGCCTCAAACACATAGCCTGCGGCGAGCAAGGGGCCCAATGCCGCAACCGGATCGACGCCGCGCCGGCGGAGCATGCCGCAGTGCCACTCCAAAATCAAAATCGGCCGATGCCGCGCCAGCATCGCGGTCGAGCCCGCAAGCGCCTCGGCCTCATAACCCTCGACGTCGAGTTTCACCAGGTCCGGGACCAACGCCAGGCGCTCGCAAATTCTGTCCAGTGTTTCGACTTGGACCCGCACCACCGCGTCCTCCGTGTCCGGATGGAGATTGTTGTCAATCACGAGCATGTCCACAAATCCTGTATGGAGTGTGAGTTCGCCCGGCGCGGCGCCGGCGGCGGCCGGCACCTGGACCCAGGGAAGTGACCCGCACACGGAACGGTTTTTTTCCAGCAGCGGCCAAGCCGCCGGCGATGGCTCGACCGTGACGATGCGGCTCGCGGCATGCCGGCGGGCACAGCAGCACAGGCTGAAGACCCCGTGGTGGGCGCCTACGTCGAGCACTTGCATTCCCGGCCGCAGCACGCGGGTCAGTGCCGCCATGGTGGGCTGCTCGTAGCGCAGCCAGTATTTGAGATCCTCCCAACCCTCGGGATGCACCGGCACCAGCCAGTCCGCGGCCGCTCGCACGAGAACACCGCGTCCCCCGCGCGCCGCCGACTGCGCCCGGTGCCAACCGCCGCGCAGACGGCGGTAAAGAGTCCGCAGCGGCATTTGGTTGGACCCTAACGCGAAACCGGCGGCCCCGCCGGCTTCGTCCGCCGCCGCCGGAACACTTTCCGCACCGGGTCGCGCGTGATCCGCCCATCCAGCCGCCGCGCGATGCCCAGCGGATTGGCATCCTGCAACTCCGGCGGCAGCGCAAACTCGGGCGCGTCCTGGAAACATACCGGCCTTACAAACCGCAGAATAGCGCGCGTGCCAACCGACGTCTCACCGCTCGACGACGCGGGATACGGTCCGCCATGCACCATCGCATGCGTTACCGCCACGCCCGTCGGAAATCCATTCAGCACCAGCCGCCCCACCCGCGCCGCCAGTACGTGCAGCAACTCGGCGTTTTCCCGCAAGTCCTCATCGGTTCCATGCACCGTCGCCGTCAGGTGTCCTTCCAGGCTGCGTGCCAGCTCCAGCAACTGGGCGGGCGTGTGCCGCACCACCAGCGTGGTTGGCCCAAAGAGTTCTTCAGCCAGCTCCGGCGACTCGAGCAAGCGCTCAGCCGCGGTCTCAAACAACAGCGCACCGGTGTTCGTCATGCGCTCCACCCCCCGCAACTCTCCCCGCGCCGCGCCTCCCGCGCGAAACGCCGCTGCTATGCCCGCTGTCAGCATCGGCGCTTCGGGCGTTGCCGCCATGGCGCGCTGCAGCTCGCCCCGCATTGTGTCCCCTGGCGCGCCATGCGCCACCATCACCAGGCCCGGCTTGGTGCAAAATTGCCCCGCGCCCAGCGTGACCGAAGCGTGCAGCCCGCGCGCGATCTCCGCCCCGCGGTCCGCCATGGCTCGCGGCAGAATAAACACCGGGTTGCTGCTGCCCATCTCGGCAAACACCGGAATCGGCGCCGGCCGCGCCGCCGCCGCATCCATCAGCGCCCGCCCGCCGCGCAGCGAACCGGTGAAGCCCACCGCCCGCACCGCCGGATGCCGCACCAGCGCCAATCCAACCTCTATGCCCGCGTCGTACAAAATCGCGAATACGCCCGCGCCCCAGCCGCACTCCGCCACCGCCGCCTCGATCGCCTCCGCCGCCAGCCGGCTCGTCCCGGGGTGCGCCGGATGCGCCTTCACGATGACCGGATTTCCCCCCGCCAGCGCCGATGCCGTGTCTCCGCCGGCCACTGAAAACGCCAGCGGAAAGTTGCTCGCGCCAAAAACCGCCACCGGCCCCATCGGACGCAGCATGCTGCGCAGGTCCGGCCTTTCCGGAACTCCCTCCTGCGCCGCGATACGCCGGTCCAGCCGCGCATCCACCCACGAACCTTCCTCCACCACCTCGGCAAACAGGCGCAACTGGTTTGCCGTGCGCGTCGTTTCCCCTTGCAGCCGCGCCGCTGTCAGGCCGGTCTCGAGTTGGGCGCGCGCCACTAGCGCCTCGCGCCGCGTTTCAAGTTGCACCGCGATCTCGCGCAGAAAACGCGCCCGTTCCGCCCCGCTCCGCTGCCCGTACTCCGGCGCCGCCAGCGCCGCCGCCCGGCAGGCGTGCTCAATTTCGGCCAAGGATGAGGAACGAAACTCCGGCTCCAGCGATGCTCCGGTCGCCGGGTTCAGGGCATGAAAGGTGGTCGCCATTCAGCTAGTGTAGAGAAATCCCTGCCCACCTCTTCGAAAAATCGTTCCGAATATCGCTCGCCGCTCCCGCTCTAGCCCGCGGCGACCGGCGTCGGCCTCGTCTTCAGCGCCGCATGGATTATCGCCAGCGCGTGCTCGCGCTCCGCGCCCGACACCACCAGGCGCGGCGGACGCACCCATTCGCTGCCGTGTCCCGCTTCCTGTTGCTGCAGCTTGATCAACTGCACGAACTTCGGAACCGTATCCATGCGCAGCAGCGGCAGCAGCCACTGATACAGTGCCATCGCGTGCTCCTTGTCGCCGCGTCGCACCGCTTCAAACATCTCCACCGTCTCCCGCGGCAGCGCGTTCGTGACGCCGGCGATCCATCCCACCGCGCCGACGCCTACGCCTTCAACCACGCAATCGTCCACGCCGACCAGTATCTTGATGCGATCACCGCACAGCGCCCCGATCGCCGTCACCCGCCGCGCATCGGTCGACGATTCTTTCACCGCCTGCAAATTCTCGTGCGCCCCGGCCAGCGTCGCAATCTGCTCCGGCAGAAAGTCCGTTCCATACGCGACTGGATTGTTGTACAACATGCACGGCAGTTTTGTCGCCCGCAGGATCGCCGCCACATGCGCGCGCATCTCGTCCCAATCGCCTTTGTAGACGTACGGCGGCAGTACCATCAGGCCGGCGCATCCCGCCGCTTCCGCGTCCCGCGCCAGCGCCACCGCTTCTTTCGTCGTCAACGCCGAAATGCCCGCGATCATCGGCCCCCGCCCCTCCACCGCTTTAACCAGTGTGGATAGCAGCTCCCGCTTCTCCCCCAATTCCAGCGCCGCCGCTTCGCCCAGCGATCCCAGCGCTACAATACCCGTGCAGCCCGAATCCAACATCCAACGCGCATGCTCGGCACACTTCGACATTTCGATTTTCAGGTCGCGATCAAATTGCGTAGTGACGGCCGGGATAACTCCCTGCCAAATATTCTTCGTGACGGATTTCGCCATATGGATACAATATACCATCGCCATGCTTCTAAATCCTATTAAAGTTCTCGATTCCCACACCGCCGGCGAACCTACTCGTCTCGTAATCGAAGGCGGACCCGACCTCGGTTCCGGCCCCCTTTCCGCCCGCCTCGAGCGCTTCCGCCGCAGTCACGATTCCTTCCGCTCCACTGTCGTCAATGAACCCCGCGGCTCCGACGTGATCGTCGGCGCCCTCCTCTGCGAACCTCAGGATCCAGCCTGCGCCGCCGGCGTTATCTTTTTTAACAATGTTGGCTACCTCGGCATGTGCGGACACGGCACCATCGGCCTCGTCGCTTCGCTCGCCTACCTCAAGCGCATCAAACCCGGTCCCCACCGCATCGAAACCCCGGTCGGCGAAGTGCAAACCGTGCTTCACGCCTCCGGCGATGTCACCGTCGCCAACGTCGCCAGCTACCGCGCCGCCGCCAACGTCTCCGTTGACGTGCCCGCCTATGGCACCGTCACCGGAGACATCGCCTGGGGCGGAAACTGGTTCTACCTGCTCGAGTACCCCAACGTGATAGATCTCGCCCACGTCGACGAACTCACTGCCTTCGCCTGGGCTGTACGCCAGGCCATCAACCGCACGCATCCCGAAGTGGATCACATCGAGCTCAGCCACGCCGGCCGCAACTTCGTTCTCTGTCCCGGTAAGGCTTACGACCGCTCGCCCTGCGGCACCGGCACCAGCGCCAAGCTCGCCTGCCTGCATGCCGATGGCAAGCTGCGCCCTGGTGGAATCTGGCGCCAGGCCAGCATCCTTGACACCGTCTTCGAAGGTACCGTCGCTCTCCGCGACGGCGCACTCTACCCCAGCATCACCGGACGCGCCTACATCACCGCCGAAGCGACGCTTCTCCGCGATCCCCACGATCCCTTCCGCGACGGCATCCCGCTCGCCTGACATGCATGTCGCTTCCTGACGTCATTGTGGTGGGTGCCGGCGTCGTCGGAGCCTCCTGCGCCGACGCCTGCGCCCGCCGCGGCTTGCGCGTCGAGGTCCTCGACGCCCACGGCATCGGCGGCGGCGCCACCGCCGCCGGCATGGGCCACATCGTCGTCATGGACGACTCCGAAGCCCAGTTCGCCCTCACCCGCTACTCGCAACAACTCTGGCAGGCATTGGTGCGCGAGTTGCCGAAAACCGTCGAGTACACATCGAGCGGAACCGTCTGGGTCGCTGACGACGATCAAACCACGACCGCTGAAATGGATGAAGTTCGTCGCAAGCACGCCTACTATGCCGCCCGTGGCGTCGCCACCGAAATCCTTGACCCGCGCGCGCTCGCCGCCGCCGAGCCCAATCTTCGCGCCCCGCTCAGCGGCGGACTCCTTGTCCCTGGCGACGCCGTCGTCTACCCGCCCTGCGCCGCCCGCTTTCTGCTCGAGCGCAATGGCATCAAAGTCACCCTGGCGCCGCCCGTCACCGATCTTCGCAATTTGCGCGCCGGACACGTCGTCAATGCCGCTGGCGCCGGCGCCGGAGCGCTCACGCCCGGCCTCCCCATCCGCCCGCGCAAAGGTCACCTCGTCATCACCGATCGCTATCCCGGCTGGCTGCATCATCAACTCGTCGAGCTCGGCTACCTCAAGAGCGCCCACTCCCATGACGGCGACTCGGTCGCCTTCAACGCCCAGCCCCGTGCCACCGGACAAATCCTCATCGGCTCCTCCCGCCAGTTCGACGCCGAACACACCACCGTCGATCACGCCCTGCTCGCCCGCATGCTGCGCCGCGCCTCGCTGTACATGCCACGCCTCGCCTCGCTCTCCGCCCTCCGCGTCTGGACCGGCTTCCGCGCCGCCACGCCCGACAGCCTCCCGCTGATCGGGCCCTGGTCGGAGAATGTCTTGTTGGCCACCGGCCACGAAGGCCTCGGTATCACCACCTCGCTTGCCACCGGCGAATTGATCGCCGACCACATCACCGGCAGCGCCAGCGCCATCCCTCCCGAACCCTACCTCCCCGATCGTTTTTCCAATAGCCATGCGCTTCACCATTAATGGAACGCCGATCGACGTCCCCGACGGCCACTCGCTGGCCGCCGAAGCCCTCGCCCGCGGCATCCCCACGCGCCGTTCGGTCTCCGGCGAAAGTCGCGGCCCGCTCTGCGGCATGGGCGTATGCTTCGAGTGCCGCGCTACCGTCGACGGCGTCGCGCATCAACTCGCCTGCCAAACTTTCGCCGGCGCGCCGCCCGCTCCCGTCCCCCACCTCGCGACCGACCTCTTGATCGTCGGCGCCGGCCCCGCCGGCCTCGCCGCCGCAGCGGCCGCCTCCGCGAACGGTACCGGCGTCACCATCGTTGACGACAACCCCACCCCCGGCGGCCAAATCTGGCGCGGCGGCAATCCGCCAATTCCGAACCGTGTCCAGTTCCTGCCCCTGACCCGGGTCGTCGACGCGCCTCAGCCCGGCGAACTCACCGCAATCCGCGCCGGCGCAATCGTCCGCCTCCGCTACAAGCGCCTGCTACTCGCCACCGGCGCCCGCGAACGTTTTCTCCCTTTTCCCGGTTGGACGCTGCCCCACGTCCTCGGCGCCGGCGGCCTCCAGGCGCTCGTCAAAGCCGGCCTGCCCATCGCCGGCAAACGCATTGTCATCGCCGGAACCGGCCCCTTGCTCGTCGCCGTCGCCGCCTACATGCGCGATCATGGCGCTTCCATCCTTGCTCTCTGCGATCAGGCGTCGGCCCGCGATCAGGCAAAATTCCTGGCCCAACTCCCTTTCTCAAAATGGGGGCAGGGCCTCGCTCTCGCCCGCAGCCTGCGCGGTGTCCGGCCCCGCGCCGGAACCTGGCCCATCGCCGCCGCGCCCGGCAGCGTAACTCTCAACACCGGGCGCACCCTCCCATGCGACTATGTCGCAGTGGGATACCATCTCGTCCCCAATACCGAGCTCGCCCAACTCCTCGGCTGCGCCACACAAAACGGCTTCGTTGTCGTCAACGATCGCCAGCAGACCACCGTCGCCGATGTCTACTGCGCTGGCGAGCCCACCGCCATCGGCGGTATCGATCTTGCTCAGGCCGAGGGTGAACTTGCGGGCCTCGCCATCGCCCGCGCGGCCGTCCCTCATGCTCTGCTCGAGCGCCGCGAACAATTCCGCCGTTTCGCCGAACGTCTCGCCCGCGTCACCGAGCTCCGCCCCGAGCTTCGCCAGTTGCCAAAACCCGAGACCATCATTTGCCGCTGTGAAGACGTCACTCAGTCGCAGCTCGCCGGCGCAAGCGGCGCGCGCGGTGAAGCCGCGCAGGGGCCCGCGCCGATGAACGACTGGCGCGCCGCCAAACTGCACACCCGCTGCGGCATGGGCCCCTGCCAGGGACGCACCTGTGCCCCGATCCTCGAGTTCCTCTACGGCTTCGCCCCGCCGCCCCCGCGCCCGCCCATCTTCCCCGCGCCCATCGCCACACTGGAGGAATCGCTCCCATGAACTTCAAATTACTTGGATTGCCATTGCTGCTTGCTGCCGCCGCGCCCGCCCTCGGCCAGGGCTTCACCATGCGGCAGGCGCTCAGCTATCCCTATCCCTACGGCCTGACCGCCGCGGCCCACGGTGAGCGCGTCGCCTGGGTCTTCAACAAACGCGGCGAGCGCAACGTGTGGATCGCCACCGGCCCCGATTTCGCCGCCCGCGCCGTCACCCACTATCAGGGCGATGATGGCATGCCCATCGCCAGCCTCCGCCTCACCCCCGACGGACAAACCGTCGTCTACGCCCGCGGCAGCGAAACCAACGCCGCCGGCGAAGTCGCCGATCCCACCAGTAACATCACCCGCCCCCAGCAGCAAGTCTGGGCGCAATCCGTTTCCGGCGGCGCGCCCCGCTTGCTCGGCAACATGAATTGCGCTTTCGAAGGATGCGAAGACATCGAGATCTCCCCCGACGGCCAGCGCGCCCTCTGGAGCGGCGCCCACGAGCTATGGATCGCCCCGATCTCCGGCGCCGCGCCCGCCCATCCCCTCGCTTACATTCGCGGCGACAACCGCGAAGCGCAGTGGTCGCCCGACGGCAAACGCATCGCCTTCATCAGCACCCGTGGTAACTACTCGCTCGTCGGCATCTACACCTTCGGCGACGATACGCTGACCTACGCCGATCCCGCCGTCTACCGCGACTCCCTGCCGCGCTGGTCGCCCGACGGCTCGAACCTCGCGTTCATTCGCATCGTCTCGCCCCAAACCTGGACCATCGAAGTTTGGAACGCCGCCACCGGCCAGGCTCGCGCCATCTGGCAAAGTCCCAACGACCCCGCCGGCACCTATCCCCAAGGCGAGTGGCAGGATGACGCCTTCCAGTTCGCCGGCAATCGCATCATTTTCTCCTCCGAGCAGGACGGCTGGCCGCATCTTTACTCCATCCCCGCCTCCGGCGGCAAAGAAACCCTCCTCACGCCCGGCCAGTACTCATTCATCGGCGACGCCGTCACCCCCGACGCCGGCCACATCGTTTTCGCCTCCAATGAAAACGATGTCGACCGCCGCCACATCTGGCAAGTCCCTGTCGCCGGCGGCGAAGCCCCGGTCGAACTAACTCCCGGCAAGGGCGTCGAATTCACCCCCATCGTCACCGGCGACGGCAAATTCATTCTCTGCCTCGGCAGCGCCACCGCCACCCGCCCCGCCATGCCGCAACTCATCGCGGGCGGCGCCATGCATGAGCTCGCCTCGGCCGAAATGCCCGCCGATTATCCCTCGGCGCAAATGGTGGCGCCCGAGGACGTGACCTTCCACGCCGCCGACGGGCTCGTGATCCACGGCCAACTCTTCATGCCCCGCCATCGCACCGGGAAGGGTCCGGCCCTGATCTTCACCCACGGCGGCCCGCCACGCCAAATGCTCCTCGGCTTCCACCCCATGGACGCCTACAACTACATGTACGCCGCCAACCTCTACCTCGCCAGCCGGGGCTACGTCGTGCTCTCGGTCAACTACCGTTTGAGCATCATGTACGGACGCGCCTTCCAGCACCCCGCCAACGTCGGCGCTCGCGGCGCCTCCGAATATCAGGATGTCGTCGCCGGAGCCAAATACCTCCAGTCGCTGCCGAACGTCGACCCCGCGAAAATCGGACTCTGGGGCGGCTCCTATGGCGGCTACCTGACCGCGCTCGGTCTTGCCCGCAACTCCGACATCTTCGCCGCCGGCTCCGATTACGCCGGCGTCCACGATTTCAGCGCCCTGCGCGGACGCGTCGGAGGCGCGCTCGGCACCGCCGCCCAGACCGCCTACCAATCCTCGCCCGTCGCCGACATCGCCAAGTGGAAATCCCCCGTGCTCTTATTGCAAGCCGACGACGACCGCAACGTGCCCTTCACGCAGACAGTCAATCTGGTCCCGCTCCTGCGCCAGCATCACATCCCCTACAAGCTGATCGTCTACCCCGACGAAATCCACGACTCGCTCCTCTGGCGCACCTGGATCAGCGTCTTCACCAACACCGGCGACTTCTTCGACCAGATCCTGGTCAAAGGCCAACCCTTCCCCACCGACCCGCCCGAAAAAGAAATCGGCGCGCCGCGGTAGCCGCGACATACTGGGAACATGAGCCAAATCCAAAGCTCCATCACGCCGTTTCTCTGGTTCAACGACAACGCCGAACAAGCGGTCGAGTTTTACTTATCGATCTTTCCCAACTCCCGCCGTACCGGCGAGCTGAAAAATTCCGGCGACGCCCCCGGCCCCAAGGGCGGCGTGGTGACCATTTCCTTCGAACTGGATGGACTTCGCTTCACTGCCCTGAACGGCGGTCCGAACTTCAAGTTCAACGAGGCCGTCTCGTTTGTTGTCGCATGTAAGACGCAGGAAGAGATCGACAACTACTGGTCGAAGCTCACCGCCGATGGCGGCCAGGAAATCCAATGCGGCTGGCTGAAAGACAAATTTGGCCTCTGCTGGCAGGTGGTGCCCGCCAAAATCGGCGAGTTGCTCCGCCATCCCGCCGCGATGAAGGCCATGATGAAGATGAAAAAATTCGACATCGCCGCCCTCGAACGCGCCGCCGCCGAGCCAAGCTAAACGCGGGAGCCGCGACGTTTGCACCGTGGAGCCCCGCGCCAATCAATGCCGCGCGACGGCAGCCGCGCGGGGCCCCGCGCCTATCAATGTCACGCCGGATTGGGGCTCAGCGGTCCCCATTCCGGCGGCAATCCAACGAAATCGCATCCCGCGCCGCTATACTGGGTGCATGGGCGAAGCCGAATCCAGGCTGGCGATCTTGTCCCGCGACACCAGCGCACTTATGGAAGACCGCCAAATTGCGCGCTGGCGTGCGCTCGGGCCGCAGGAAAAGTTCGCGCTCATCGCCCAACTTTGCGACGATGTACGACAACTGGCGCTGGCCGGCATCCGCGATCGCCATCCCCAGGCGAGCGAGCGGGAGTGCTTCCTGCGGCTGACGCTGCTCACCCTCGGCCCCCGGCTTGCCCGCGCTGCCTACCCTGAAATTGCGCACGCAAGCTGGTCCGAATCTGCGTGAACAGCATCCTCGAAGTTGCCACTCTGGTCGCGGCCGCATTGGAGAGCTGCGGGATCCGGTATCTTATCGGCGGCTCACTCGCCAGCGCCTACGCGGGCGAGCCAAGGTCGACGCTCGATATCGATTTTGTGGTCGATATCACCATTGCCCGTGTCCCTGGGTTGGCAGCCGCGCTCGGCGCCGATTTCTATTTCGACGCCCAAACCTTTGCCGCGGCCATTCGCAGCGGCACTTCGGTCAACGCTATTCACGAGCCGAGTGGCATCAAGGTCGACTTCTTCATCGCCCATTCCAAGCTCGATCGCCAGCAGATGGACCGCCGGATCCTTCGCCAGATCGGCGGCGCATCTGCGCTTTACTTCTATACCGCCGAAGACATTCTCCTGCAAAAGCTAATATGGTTCCGGCTGGGCGGTGAAACCTCCGACCGTCAATGGCGCGACATTCTCGGTATCGTAGTTGTGCAAGGCCCAGCCCTCGATCGCGCATATCTGAAAGAGCAAGCCTCAGCGCTGGATCTCGACGCGCTGCTCGCGAAGGCGTTGGATCCGCGCTAAGCGGCGAAACGCCCCGCCGCGCTTACTTGCCCGCTGCCGGCGGCCCGCACCGCGCCACTTAAATATCCAGGTTCTTCACATCCAGCGCGTTGCGCTCGATGAACTCACGCCGCGGCGCGACCTCCTCGCCCATCAGGGTCGAGAAAATCTCCTCGCACGCCAGCAAATCCTCGAGCTTCACGCTCAGCAGCGTGCGCTTCGCCGGGTCCATGGTGGTTTCCCAAAGCTGGTCGCTGCGCATCTCGCCCAGCCCCTTGTACCGCTGCACGCTGAACAGCCGCTTGCCCTCGTTGAGGATGAACTCCAGCAAATCCCGTCCATTCTCACGCTCCACCGGCATCGCGTCGCCATCCGCCAGCAAAAACGGCGGATGATTATGTTCCGCAATCAGCTTGCCCGTCTTGACCGCCTGCTTGAACTCCGGCAGCAGCGCCAGCTCGGCGTTGACCACGTGTTCCAAATGGTTGTTGTCGGTGTAGCGCAGCTCCCACAAGTTGTGCTCCTCGTCGAGCACCACCTTGGTCGCCATCACGCCCGCGACTTTCTTCACCTCGGCCTCGAGCGCCCGCAACTTGTCCGCATTCTCGAAATCCGCTTTGCGTTCGAGCCCCGCCCCGATCACCAGCGACGTGATCTGCGCATGCCGCAGCCGCCGGTCGGCCTTCTCGAAATGCGTATAGTACTCGCTCAAGTTCACCAGGAACTTCGCCAGCGCCGCGCCCTTCAGCTCCGCCCCGCCTTCGCCGTAGCGCAGGCTGCGATCCTCGGTGATGCGCTTCATCATCACGCTGACAAATTCTTTGTCGTCCTTGATGTACTGCTCGCTCTTGCCCTTCTTAATCCGGTACAACGGCGGTTGGGCAATATAAATGTTTCCCTTGTCCAGCAGCACCTTCATGTGCCGGAAAAAGAACGTCAACAGCAGCGTGCGGATATGGCTTCCGTCCACGTCGGCATCGGTCATGAGGATGACTTTGGCGTACCGCAGCTTGGAGTAGTCAAGATCCTCGACCGCCGGACCAATGCCCGTCCCCAGCGCCGTGATCAGCGCCCGGATCTCCTCGTGTCCCAGCATCTTGTCGTACCGCGCCTTCTCCACGTTGAGAATTTTCCCCTTCAACGGCAGAATCGCCTGATACCGTCGATCCCGCCCCTGTTTGGCGGTGCCACCGGCCGACTCTCCCTCGACGATGAAAATCTCGCACCGTGCCGGATCGCGCTCCGAGCAATCCGCCAGCTTCCCCGGCAGCCCGCCTGAATCGAGCGCGCCCTTGCGCCGCGTCAGATCGCGCGCCTTCCGCGCCGCCTCCCGCGCCCGCGCCGCCTCGATCGCCTTGTTGATGATCCGCCGCGCCACCTGCGGGTTGTGGTCCAGAAACTCGCCCAGCTTCTCGTTGATCAGCGCCTCGACCTGGCCCTTGATGTCGCTGTTCAGCTTGCCCTTCGTCTGCCCCTCGAACTGCGGCTGCGGAAGCTTGACCGACACCACCGCTACCAACCCCTCGCGCACATCGTCGCCGGTCAGGTTCTCTTTCAGGTCCTTGAAAAGATTCAGCGCCTGCCCGACGTTGTTGATGGTCCGCGTCAGCCCCGAGCGGAAACCCGACAAGTGCGTGCCGCCATCGACCGTATTGATATTGTTCGCGAAGCTGAACAGCGTCTCCGAGTAGCTGTCGTTGTACTGAAGAGACACTTCCATCTGCAAAACGCCGCCTGAAATATCCCGCGACCCTTCCATCGAGATCGGCTTGTCGTGCAGCGTCTGCTTGCCGCGGTTCAGGTGCTTGACGAACTCGGTAATGCCGCCGGTGTACTCAAACGCGACGTTCTTCTCCTCGTCGCCGCGCTCATCGGCCAGCGAAATCTTCAGCCCGCGGTTCAAAAAGCTCAGCTCGCGCAGCCGGTTCGCCAGAGTATCGAAGTTGTACTCGCTGACCGTGAAGATCGTTGTGTCGGGCTTGAATGTGATCTTCGTCCCGCGTTTCGAGGTCTTACCCAATTTCTGGATCGGTCCCAGAATCTCACCCTTGGCAAAGCTCTGCTGCCAGGTGTGGCCATCGCGCCAGATCTCGAGATCGAGCGTCTCCGAGAGTGCGTTCACGCAGCTCACGCCGACCCCGTGCAATCCGCCCGAGACCTTGTAGCTCGACGAATCGAATTTGCCGCCGGCGTGCAGCTTGGTCATCACGATCTCCGCCGCGCCGCGCACCTCCCCGTCCACGTCCATCGTGTCCACCGGTATGCCGCGGCCGTCGTCCACCACGGTGATCGAGTTGTCGGTGTGAATGGTGACTTCTACTTTGGTGGCAAAGCCGGCCAGCGCCTCGTCCACCGAGTTGTCCACTACTTCATAGACAAGATGGTGCAATCCCATTTCACCGGTCGACCCGATATACATCGCCGGACGCAGGCGTACCGCCTCCATTCCGCCCAGCACTTTAATCGAACTGGCGGAGTAATCTTTTTCGTCTTCGACAGCAACAGGCGGGGCCATGGTTTTGGTACTCACAAGTCTCTATAGAATACCACGGAAGTAGCCAAAAATGAAGGGTTTAGCCACTCTTTCGGAGCCCCTCAAATCCGCATCGGCATAATCACATAGCGGTACTGCGGACCGTCCGTCGCCAGTGGGCGAAGCTGCCCGGCCGAGCTGTCGTCCTTAAACTCCAGCAGCACCTCGTCGCTCGTCACCGCTTCCAGAAAGGCACTCAAATATTTGGCGTTATATCCGATCGCCACCGGATCGCCGGTGTAATCAATATCGATCTCCTCGTCCGTCTCGCCCTCGTTGCCGCTGCTCGCGACGTTCATCTTGCCCGGCTCCATCTTCACCCGCACCGCGTGCGTGCGCATGTCGGCAAATTGGCTGACCCGCTCGATTGAGGCAAGGAACTCCTCCCGGTGCAGCGTCACCGACTGCAGCTTCGCCTTGGGCAGCACCGCTTCATAGTTGGGGAACTGCCCGGTCAGCTTGCGTACCGACAGCAGCCGCATGAATCCGCTGCTGTCGTGCGGAAGCCGAAAAAACAGGTGCGTCTCGCTCTGCGCGAACTCGACCGACGCCTCGTCGCCGCAGGTATCAAGCAGCAGTTGCAACTGCGCCATCGCCTTCCGCGGCACCAGCGCCTTTATTTCCGCCGCCACGCCTTCGAGCGCGATCGATTCGTCCACGATGTGCGCCAGCCGATGGCCGTCGGTCGAGACCATGGCCAGCGAGTGCGGCTTCAGCACCATCAGTGCCCCGCTCAGCGTGTACCGCGATTCCTCGGTCGAAATGGCGAAAATCGTCTTCAGGATCATGCCCTTGAGCGCCGCCGCCGGAATCTTCACCACGCCGGTGTTGGGGAACTCCGGCACCTCGGGAAAGTTCTCCCTTGACATGCCCACTAGGCGGGTGTTCGAGCGCCCGCAGCGAATCTGTACCCAGTGGTTCTCGAGGCGCTTCATCGAGAGCTCGGCGTCGGGAAGCAGCTTGATGTAGTCGAGCAATTTGCGCGCCGGCAGCGCGCAGCCCCCGCTCTTCTTGACGTTCGCGGTGCACGACGTGATCAGCCCCAGATCGAGATCGGTCGCGGCCAATTGCAGGCGTCCATCCGGCATCGCCTCGGCCATGATGTTGGCCAGGATGGGCATCGTCGTCTTCCGCTCAATGGCGCCTTGCAGCAGCAGCAGCTCGCTGAGTAAATCGAACTTCCTGACCGAGATCTCCATGCCCCACCTCCGGCGCACCGCGCCGCAGCCATTGTAGAAGAACCACCCTTCAATAAGCAATCGCCGAACGAGGGCTTACTTGGCGGTGACGACCGTCGCCCCGGGAAAGTCGGTCGAGAAAAGATCGTCGCCCAGCCGCGCGCCGCGCTTGACGTTGCTGAAGTGCACCAGGTGATAATCGCCGCCTACCTGCCAGATTTGCTGCTGCGCCGCTACCCAGTTGCGTGTGTCGTACCAAAGGTCGATTTTGGTCAGCTTGCTGTTGCCGGGATGCAGCAAGGTCAAACTGAGCTTGATCGTCGGCACGTTGTCGAGCGTCTCCGGGCCGCCGTAGGTCACGTTGAAATTGCGCGTTAGCTCGTCCCCGCGGGAGCCCATACCGAGTAGTAAATATTCGTTGAGCAGGTCCTGCTTATCCCCCAGCGCGTACTTGATCACCTGCTTGCTTGAGGGCGTGTAAACATAAAGGGTCTGCTGGCGGTAGACCACCTTTTTCGCCGTTGCCGCCGGATGGTTCAGGTCCAGCGCATACATTGGCCCCTGCTTCGTCTGCTTGAAATAGAGCGTGCCCGAACTGCGCGTCGTATCCTGAACCAGCGCCGTATAGTCGGCCACCGCTGCATCGGCGCTCACCGAGGTTATCTTCGGCGCCGCGTCGTCGAGCGCCTGCAGCACGCCGGCCAGATTAGTCGGCGCCGCCGGCGCCGCTTGCGGATGCCGATGCCGCCAGCTTCCAGCCGCCAGCAGTGGCACCACGAGCACTGCCGCGATCGTTGCGGAAATTTTTTTCGCCGTCATAGATCGCCGTTATCGCCGCGCAGGCGCAATCAGTCTCGCGAACGCCACATTGCTCGACCCCGCCGGACGCGGCTGGTCCCGGAAGAAATGTCGCGGCGTGAGGAATATAAACGCCAGGATGATGCCCACCATGATGTCGTACTCCAGGCTTCCGCGTGGAAACGTCCACCATAAGTAGCTCGCCAGTTTGCTTTGCAGCCAGCTCATACCGTTCTCATAACCCCGCGCCGAACGCCGCTAACGAGATGATGCCATAGTCCGCTCACCCAGCGGCGCCAATACTTGCCGGTGCAAAATCGGCGCCAGCGCCCGAATCTCGTCCATCAGCGCTGCGAACTGTTTCGGATAGAGCGACTGCATCCCGTCCGACAGCGCCGCCTCCGGCTGCGGATGCACCTCGATCAACAACCCGTCCCCCCCGCACGCCACCGCCGCCCGCGCCATCGGCGCCACCTTGTCGCGCTTCCCGGTGCCGTGGCTCGGGTCGACCAGGATCGGCAAATGGCTGAGCCGCTGTACCGCCGGCACAATGCTCAGGTCCAGCGTGTTCCGTGTGTGGTCTGTGAAGGTGCGAATGCCGCGCTCGCACAGCACCACGTTATAGTTGCCTTCGCTCATGATGTACTCCGCCGCCATGAGCAATTCCTCTAGTGTGGCCGAAAGTCCTCGCTTCAGCAGCACCGGCTTCCGCGCCCGTCCCGCCCGCTTCAGCAGCGCGAAATTCTGCATGTTCCGCGCCCCAAGCTGAATCATGTCGGCGTACTCGTCCACCAGCTCGAGCGAGGCTTCGTCCACCGCCTCCGTGATGATCAGCAGCCCCAGCTCCCGCCGGATCTCCGCCATGATCTTCAACCCGGCTTCGCCCAGCCCCTGGAACGAATACGGCGACGTCCGCGGCTTAAACGCTCCGCCCCTAAAGAAGTGCGCTCCCGCGGCGCGCACCGCGTGCGCCGTTTCAAATGCCTGTTCCCGCGTCTCGATCGCGCACGGACCGGCAACGATCGCCAGCTCCGGTCCGCCAATCGTCGCGGTATAGCCGGCAAAGCGAATCACGCTGGTGTCCGGCTTGAGGTCCCGCCCGACCAGCTTGTATGGCTTGGTGACGATAATCACCTCGCCCACACCGGGCATTTCCTCGAGCCCTCCGCCTTCGATCGCGCCTTGATTTCCGGTAATTCCGATGGACGTGCGCTGCGCCCCGGCGATGGCGTGTGCGCGGTACCCCAAAGAGACAATACGGTCGCAAACGTTCTGAACTTGTTCCGGCGTCGCCGAAGCCTGCATTACGATGAGCATGGTTAGTCTCAGTCTAACAGGCGTACTACAATGCACCCAGTGGATACATAGTGGATACATAGTGGAAGACGATCTCAAAACGATACTTCTTGAATACGGATATCGCACCACCGACAGCGCCACGGAAGCCCGTCTAGCGCACTACCTGAGCCAGATCGCCGACGCCAACCAGCGCATGCGCCTCGTCGGCTCGGCCGATTTCGCAACCCTGGCCCGCCGCCACCTCGGCGAATCCCTCTTTCTCGGGACCATCCTCCCCCTCGCGTCCCAATCATTAGTTGACATCGGCTCCGGCGCCGGCTTCCCCGGCCTGGCGTTGGCCCTCGCCTTCCCTCATCTCAAAACGACGTTGGTCGAATCCACCGGCAAAAAGGCATTGTTCTTAGGGCAGGTAGCATCGAATCTAGGCGTAAACGCCTCCGTCCAAAACCGTTTCCTGGCCCGCCGCCCCGCTCCCAACGACCCGCCCGCGCCCCCCGCCGACATCATTACCATCCGAGCTCTCGAAAAAATGCCCGAGTGCCCGCGCTGGCTTCCCAACTGGTACAAGTCCCCCACCATTGCCGCCTTCTGGATCACTGAACCACTCTATAAGGTATGGCAGGAAACCTACCGCAACTGGCAGTGGTCTTCCTTCCACCGCCTGCCCGGCGCCAGCGAACGTGGCATTGTCATCGGTAATGTTCCACGTGGAACATTTTGACAACAAATCCCAATTATTCTTCCAACGTTTAACCGACTTCAGCTACACTCCCTTCCATGGCCCGCATCCTCGCCATCACCAATCAAAAAGGCGGCGTCGGAAAGACCACCACGGCCATCAACCTCGCCGCATCGCTCGCCGCCGCCGAGGTTCCCACGCTTTTAGTAGACTGCGACCCCCAGGGCAACGCCTCCAGCGGACTCGGCTACCCCGCCGACCCCAACCGCCTCAGCCTCTACCACGGCCTTCGTGGTGAAATCCCCGCCGAATCCCTCCCCGAACTCCTCCTCCCCACCGCGATGGACGGCCTCCAGATCCTCCCCGCCAGCCGCGACCTCGTCGGCCTCAACCTCGAGCTGGTCAACGAGCCCGACCGCGAGCAGCGCCTTCTCCAACTTCTAGCCCCGCTACGCGAAAAGTTCGGCTTCATCCTGCTGGATTGCCCTCCCGCACTCGACCTCCTCAACCTCAACGCCCTGGTCGCCGCCGACGGGTTGATCGTCCCCATGCAGTGCGAATACTTCGCCCTCGAAGGCGTCGCCCAGTTGATTGAAACCGTTCGCTCCATCCGCGAAAACTTCAATCCCAACCTCGAAATCGAGGGCGTCCTCTTCACCCAGCTCGACGAACGCACCAACCTGAGCCGCCAGGTCGCCGACAATCTCCGCCAGCACTTCGGCGATCGCGTCTTCAAGACTGTTATCCCACGCAACATCCGCCTGGCCGAAGCCCCCAGCCACGGCCTTCCCGCTCTTATTTATGACCTGCGCAGCCGAGGCGCCGAAGCCTACCTGCAGCTTGCCCACGAGGTGATCGAACGTGAACAAACCAGAAAACCCGCCGCCGGCCACAATTCCCAGCCGGAGACCAGCCTTGGGACGTGGGCTTGAGTCCCTCCTCCCCTCCCGCCCTAACGCCAATGCAGCCGCGTCTCAAGCGCCCGCTCCGGCGCGCGCCCCAGTCCGCGACAACGAAATCGGCTTCATCCCGCTGAATCAGATCGCCGGACCCAACCCCAACCAGCCCCGCCGCACCTTCGACGCCGCCGCCCTCGCAGAGCTCACCGAATCCATCCGCGCCCAGGGCGTGCTCCAGCCCATCATCGTCCGTCAGACCGCCGGCGGAGGCTACACCCTCGTCGCCGGCGAACGCCGCTTCCGCGCCGCCCGCGCCGCCGGCCTGGAAAAAATCCCGGCCCTCATCTCCAACTACGGCGACGCCAAGGCGGCCGAAGTCGCTCTTGTCGAAAACATCCAGCGCGAAGACCTCAACCCCATCGAGCAAGCCCGCGCCTACCAAACCCTGCGCCGGCAGTTCAACCTTAATCAAGAGGAGATCGCCCAGAAAACCGGCAAAGACCGCGCCACAGTAGCCAACGCCATGCGTCTGCTCAGCCTGGAAGAGCCTGTGATTGAAATGCTCGAGCGCGGCGAACTCAGCCCCGGCCACGCCCGCCCCCTGGTCGGCCTCCCCGCCGGACGCCAATTTCCCCTCGCCCAAAAAATCGTCGCCGGCCACTGGACCGTCCGCCAGGTCGAGCAGCACGTCTCCGGCGCCACGGGAGACGACGCCAAGCCCGAAGCCGCCCCCAAGCCCCCCCGCGATCCCAACATCCGCGATGCCGAAGAGCAGCTAGCCCGCGCCCTTGGCGCCCGCGTCCTTATAAAGTCCAAACGCAAGAACCGCGGCACCATCGAAATCACCTACAACGACCTCGAAGAATTCCAGCGCCTCTACGAACGCTTATTGCCGCCGGCCTGATCGCCCTCGCTCCATCACGCAATTCAGAACAGCGACATAAAAATATATATCAGTATTTATGTTACGGTCGCGCCCAAGCGGGGCGGCGCGGCGGTAGCTGCGCCGGGGCCCGCGCCGATAACGCCGCAACGCCGGAGAGGGGCTGGTGGGGTCCCCACTCCGGCGTTGCGGCAAAGCGGGTCGCGCGGCGGTAGCCGCGCTGGGGCCCGCGCCAATAAAGCCGCAAGGCCGGAGAGGGGCTGCAGGGGTCCCCACTCCGGCGTTGCGGCTAAGCGGGTCGCGCGGCGGTAGCCGCGCTGGGGCCCGCGCCAATAAAGAGCCGCAAGGCCGGAGAGGGGCTGGTGGGGTCCCCACTCCGGCGTTGCGGCAAAGCGGGTCGCGCGGCGGTAGCCGCGCTGGGGCCCGCGCCCGTAAATGATGCAAAATAGCTAGAACGTGCTATCGCTTCGAACCGCCGTTCTGTTGTCGTTGATCGGCTTGGCCGGCTTGCAAGCCCAGACCCCGGCGCCCGCCAAACCCTCCGACGATCTCCAGGCCATCATGGCCATCACCGAGCCCGGCGAACAGATGCGCGCGCTCGAGAGTTACGTCGCCAAAAATCCCACCGCCGCGCCCGACGTCCTCACCGACATTTACAACACCATCATTCAAGACGCCTCCCAGCTCTCCGACGACCGCCGCGTCCTCGTCTACAACGAGAAGCTCGAAGCCCTCGACCCCGCCGACCTCAGCCAGCGCGTCAAGGTCCTGAACCTATTGCTGCTCGAAACCGATCCCGCGGACCGCCGCCTGGCCTCGCAAGAAGCGAAGACCTTCGCCAAACTCGTGGAGGACAAAGCCACCGAAGCCCCGCCCCCCGCCATGGGCCCCGTCCGCTGGCGGCTCGACCTAAGCCGTCTTCGCTCGATCGCCGCCCTGTTCGAGGGCACCGCCGCCCAGGCCCTCGGCCAGTACCCCGAAGCCGAAGCCGACCTCGTCCGCAGCCTCCAGCAAGGCGAAACCGAGGAAGCCGCCGAACACCTCGCCAACGTCTACGTTGCCGAAGCCAAGATCCCCCAGGCGATTGACACATTCGCCCTGGCCCTCGCCCTCCCCGGCTCGACCATCGCCGGACGGGCCAAACTCCGCGCCCAGGCCGGCGCCCTCTACGCCTCGCAGCACAACGGCAGTCAGCGCGGCTTCGGCGACTTGATCCTACAGCGCTTCGACGATGCTGCCGCCCGCGACGCCGAGGAGCAAGCCTCGCTCACCCCCGGCGCCGACGCTAATAAAGACGCGACCAAACCCCAGGACTTCGTCCTGACGAATCTCACCCACCAACCCCGCTCCCTGGCCAATCTCAAAGGCAAAGTGGTGGTGGTAGATTTCTGGGCCACCTGGTGCGAACCCTGCAAGGTGCAGCACCCCATCCTCGAGCAGCTCAGGAAGCAATACGAAACCAATCACAACGTGACATTTATCGCCGTGAACGAGGACGAAGACCCCACCAAAGTCGCCCCCTTCATCGCCGAACAAAAATGGGGCGACCCGCCCGCCTTCGACCCCTGGCTCGACCGCGGCCTGGCCGCCTTCCTTGGCGTCGACTCGCTCCCCACCACCCTGATCCTCGACCCCGCCGGCACCGTCGTCTACCGCGAAGAAGGCTTCGTCCCCGACACCTTCGCCACCCAACTCCAGCAAGCCATCAACGCCGCCCTGGCAAGAGCGAGCGAATAGACGTCGAATAAACGTTGCCCTCCATGGCGTCGCCCCTGCCCGACGAGATCAGCCCGGCCATCCTCACGCTGATCGACACCCTCTACCGCTCCGAATCGGGCCGGGTTCTGGCCACGCTCGTGCGCCTCCTCGGCGATCTCGATCTCGCCGAAGAGGCCATGCACGAGGCCTTCGCCGCCGCTTTGGAGTCCTGGCCCCGGACCGGTATTCCCGAAAAGCCCCGTCCCTGGCTGATCTCAACCGCGCGCTTCAAGGCCGTCGACGTCATCCGCCGCCGCGCCCGCTTTGCCGGGGTCCAGGCAGACCTGATGGCCCACCTGCAAGCGCGCGTCGAGAATGCCGAACAAATCGATACCGAAGAAATCGAAGACGACCGTCTCCGTCTCATCTTCACCTGCTGCCACCCCGCGCTCCCTCCCGAGTGGCAGGTCGCGCTCACCCTCCGCGAAATCTGCGGCCTGACCACGGAGGAGATCGCCCGCGCGTTTCTGATCACGCCGGCGACCCTCGCCCAGCGCATCGTCCGCGCCAAGGCAAAGATCCGCGAGACACCCATCCCCTACGAGGTGCCGACTCCGCAGGAGCTGCCCAAGCGATTAGCCGCGGTGCTTCAAGTGGTCTACTTCGTCTTCAACGAAGGCTACTCGGCCGCGGCCGGAGCCGAGGTAATCCGCGCCGAGTTAACCGGCGAGGCAATCCGCCTCGGGCGCCGCCTTGCCGAGCTTCAGCACCTAAGCGGGGCGCGCGGCGGTAGCCGCGCTGGGGCCCGCGCCTATCATTACCCGGAAGTCCACGGCCTGCTGGCCCTGATGCTGCTCCAGGAATCCCGCCGCGCCGCCAGGACCTCGCCCGCCGGCGAGCTGATCCTGCTCGAACATCAAAACCGCGCCCTCTGGAACCGCGATCAGATCGCCGAGGGCGTGGCGCTGGTCGAAACCGCCCTGAAATCCCGCCCCGCCGGCGTCTACACCCTTCAGGCGGCGATCGCGGCCGTTCACGCCAAAGCGGCATCGGTCGCCGCCACCGACTGGCGCCAGATCGTTGCGCTCTACAACCAGTTGCTCCGCCTTCAGCCAACCCCGGTGGTCATGCTCAACCGCGCCGTGGCCCTCGCCATGCGCGATGGACCCGAGGCCGGCCTCGGCCATATTGACGCGCTCCTCGACAACGGCGCTTTGGCCAGTTACTATCTGGCCCATGCAGCCCGCGCCGACCTGTACCGCCGGCTCGGCCGGACCGCCGAAGCCCGAACCTCCTACGAGAAAGCCCTGGCGCTGACTCATCAGGAGCCGGAGCGCCAATTCCTGCAAGCGCGCTTGCGCCAGCTCAAATAATTTCTTTAAACACTGTCGATATTCCGTTGCCGCGGCGACTATAGGGCAAGAGAGCAAGTTGCTCTCGAAACAAAAAAGGAAAAAAGGAGACCTCATGCCGCACTACATGCTCGCTATTTACCACCCTGACGATTTCGACCCCTCCTCCGAATCAGCAGATACAATCGAGGCGATCCACGCCCTCAATCGCGAAATGATCGCTGCCGGCAAGCGCAAATTTGCCTGCGGTCGCGGCCCGGCGAAGGACGCCAAAACGGTACGACGCCAGCCCGATGGCAAGGTAGTCGTCACCGACGGACCCTACACCGAGACCAAGGAGCACATCGGCGGCTTCTGGGTGATTGAAGCTGCCGATATGGACGAGGCCATCGCATGGGCGCGCAAGAGCGCCGCCGCCTGCCGCGTCTCAGCCGAGGTGTGGCCGATTTTCTTCAAACCCGAAGCGAAGGGAAGCAAGGAGTAAGCGACCATGAAATATTTCTGCTTTGGCTATTACGACAAGAGCAAGTTCGACGGCTTGACCGAAGCCGAGAGAAACGCCATGTTCGATACCTGCTTCGAGTACGACGACCACCTCCGCGCCCAGCGGAACTGGGTCGGCGGCGAAGGCATTCAGGGACCGGACGCGACCCTGACCGTCTCCTGGAAGAACGGCAAAGTGGCCACCACCGACGGTCCCTATGCCGAAACCAAGGAACTGCTCGGCGGCATCATGATTCTCGAAGCGAGAGACATGAACCACGCCGTCCAGCTTATCGGCCAACACCCGGCGCTGAAATACGGCAACACCTTCGAGATACGCCCGGTGGCCGACATGACCGAAGTCATGAAGGCGAGCGAGCAGCGCCGCCGCAAACGCGCTCGCTGAGCCACCCAAGCCGAGCGCAATCGGGTCGCACGGCTTTGCCGCGCGGCGCCCGGCGCCAGCCGATTGCTTGACCGCGGCCTTTCGATCGCCGTAGCATGCAGTTGTGAACGCGCCGCTAAAGCGAGCGTCCAGATTGTGCGTTTGCCTTTTACTGGGAGCAGTTCTGGCGCGCTCCCAGGCATCACTAGCCGCCCCAAAGGGCGCATCGCCACAAAATGTCGCTCCCCTGTCGTTTGACGTTGCGTCAGTGCGCCTCGCCAAGCCTCCGCTGAGTCCCACCATTCCCCGGCGCTCAGGCGGTCGCGTCATGTGGATCGCTACCAGCAGCGCAATCGTCAGCTATGCGCACAAAACGCCCTTCGTCTTGATCCGCTTTGGCTCAAATCCAAACAGCTTGTTGGACATACAGGCGGAAACGACCCCCAGCGCGACGGATGAACAGCTTCGAGTCATGTACCGGAGTCTGCTGAGCAAAAAATTGGGATTCAAATTTCATTACAGCACGCAGGACGCCACCGTCTACGCCGTCACCATCTCCAAGCGCGGGCTCAAAATCAAGCCCCACGTTCCGGGTGTGGCACCGCTGCTGGAGGACCTTCACGGGCCGCGCTCCGCTCAACCCAGCCCGGTGAACGTAGTGATTGGCGGCAGCGCTTCCGGATTACAAATCCTCGCCCGCGACGCCACCATCAGCCAGATCTGCGAAGCCTTGACAGAGGTCGTGCAAACCACCGTCAACGACGATACTGGGCTTCACAGCAGGTACGACATCAATCTGAGGTTCCGATCCCCCCAGCAGGAAGTCTCAACCGTTGATCCTGATCCATCTGAATTCCCCACCCTCTCCGAGGCGCTGGATGATCTCGGCCTGACCATCAAACCTGAAAAGGGGAAAGTCACGCTTCTGGTTGTCGACCATATAGACAAAACGCCTGAAATCAAATAGCGGATGCCATTTTTTACGGTTTTTCGCCGGCGAGCCTTTCGAGGTGGTCCACGACGAGGACGGGCAGCGGCCCTTTGCGCGCTTCGAGCTTCAACCCCAAGGTCTCCTGCACGGCTGAGAACAGTGACGGAAGCCCCGGCGCGAGATCGCCTGCGGCGGCAGCGACGCTCGGCCGTGCGCCTTTAGGGATGGTCACCGGCGCCGCGTCGGCACGGGTGAGGGAAGAGGCCGGTGCGTTGGGATCTGTCGGCTGCCACTCCAACTTGAAACTGTAATTGCCGGCGAGTCCGCTGGCGTCCACGACTGGGCGATCGCTCCAGCGCGAAAGCGCCGCGCAGAAATCGGCGAGATCGCCGCTCCCCTCGACATGGGCGCCACCCGGCCAACTCCACGACTTAAACGGCACCGCGGTCGCCGCGACCTGCAGCTTCGGACTAGAGCCGCCCACGACCAGGGCGTAAATCGGCAGGGACCGGTTTTCAAAATGGCTAGCCAGCTTGAACTGCTCGGCCAGCAACGGCCGCAGCAGCGCAAGTATTTGGTTTTCCGGAACCGGCGTCGCGGTAGTCGCGATAACGTCATAGCGGGCGCTCGCCGCCCAGGCGGGAGTCTGCATCTGCGCCTCGGGCACATGAAATGCCAGCCGGATCAGCGTCTTGAAGTCCACATTTTCAAGCGCCACTCGCCCAGGGTTGACCGCCAGCCGCGCCCCCTCCACCCCGGAATGATTGGGTTTCACGGATGCCACATCGAACCGCGTGCCCGGAGCAGGGGATTGCTGCGCGCCCGCAGCGGCGGCAATCAACATCAATGCCCAAGGCGCCACGCGCCATTTATTCGTCATCGCCGTATTGGACGGACGGCTGGGCAAATGGTAATCATGAGGTATCGGCTCGCAGGCCCGCAGCCGCACGTTTGAACCCGCAATGCTCGCGAGGGAAGACGTAGCAGGCCTAGCACTTAGAATCCTATTATTCCAACGCTTCCCGAAGAAATCCATCGTCCGTATCCGCACGACTCCGACTCCGCAGCGCCGCCCATCTGTGGGTTGCAGCACGATTTCTGCGCTAGTGGGCGAAGATGCCCTTCATGTTCGCGACGGCAATAAGCCCTCTCCCTGCATTTATGGACCGTGCTAAAACATGTAGCGGGAGTGATCTAGACTATCCTGGCGAGAGGCGAATTGGACGACCATGGCTTGCCAGCAATGCCTGACCCTTTACAACACGCTTCTATCAGATGCCGCGCGTGGGATGCAAGTGGGGCCCTCGTACAACTGTGCTGCTCCTTTGAAGGGAGATTTATATTCCGGCATCGTTTTCGTAGGCCGCGCGGTCAACGGCTGGCCCATTGATTTCACCAAGAACCAAGCCTTCGACGCTAACCAGCGGACACAAATTATTTCGCGAATCCTTGAACCCGAAGGGTGCTACAGCCATCCCTATCTGCGATGTACACTGCTTGATAGCGAATGTGCCAGGCCGATGCATTGGAGAGTCCATCCCAGACTGCGGGCACCTCGTGGACTTCGGACCCGATCCAGGTTCGAGGAAGTGATCGCTATCACAATGAACCGCCTTGGCGAGCGCGGGGACGCCCACAACTCGCTGTGGCATGAAGAGCACGGATGGGCCAACCTCTACCAGGTCGCGCCGCCAACTGGAAACCCAGGAACTGCTCTATCCAATGCACAACGCGAGGCCAGCGCTGCGCTCCTTCGCCACATCCTCTTTGAACATTCGGAATGGAATCCCAGAGCGATCGTTTTTATCACGGAAAGTATATCGACTAGCGTTCTCAACTACATTGAGCCATTTCGTGAACTTCTTGGCATCGAGGGGGCCGACGTCATCGCAAATTCAATGCTCATGGCAAGCGGCTCTATCGGCGATGTTCCGATTGCGATTTCGCGACGCCCTGATGCGAGGCGACGCTCAGGGTTAGCACTCGACCTTGCTACCGAATTGGCCGATTGGTTGGGCCGGGGCTAAAACTTTGCCAGGTCCACCGAATGCTGATTCCCGCAAATCAAGGAGTGCCGGGACCTGTCCGGACGGCACGCATAGGCTCCAGAGTGTAAGTGAAGATTGAGATCAAGTAGCCTGCACCTAGCGGCTGAAGATTGTCAATCGCGACCTTCAGCCGGAAGCAGGGCCAAACCCGCTCCAGTTGGAATGCGACGATGCCTAGGCTGCTCCCCTACGATACCCGCAACTTGCTGTGCTTTCCGCCCCTACTCCCATGCGGCGAGTTGCCACCAAGGCACGCCGATCATCACCGCGTAAGCCTTTTGCGTCAGCCCTAGAGTCGAGCCGTTCTCGTTATTACCAGCCGTTTGGGTTGCGTGCCGGCTCCATGTAGCGGGTTGTAGCCCTGGAGCTTGATGACTTTGGGCAAGTCCCTGTAGGTGGGCTGCGTGTGGTTTCGTTCCCAATTCGTGACTGTGGGAACCGCAGAACGTCCGGCGTTCGGCGAAAGCGCCGCGTTCGGGGAAGTTCTTGCGGTCGCGTAAAATGCTGAAGGATTGTTGGACAATCTGCCGAAGGGAGTCCCGTAGAACATGCCCCAGCGATATTCCGTCACCCCGCATCCGATTGAAACGCTCCTCACCTGGGTGAAATCCGGTGAGATCGCCATCCCGGAGATCCAGCGTCCCTTTGTTTGGGAAGCAAGCAAGGTTCGCGATTTGCTCGACTCTCTATACAAGGGCTTTCCTGTGGGATACCTGATCGCCTGGAAAAATCCGAATGTGAAGCTCAAGGATGGCACAATGTCGGCCGGAAAGCGGATACTGATCGATGGCCAGCAGCGCGTTACCGCGCTGATGGCGGGCCTTCTTGGCCGGGAGGTCTTAACCGAGGACTACGAAACTGTCCGAATTCGGATCGCCTTCCATCCCGTGGAAGAGAAATTCGAGGTTCTGAATCCTGTCATTGCGAAGAACGTCGCCTGGATTGCTGACATAGCGACTTTCTTCACGCCAGAAGCGGACTTAATCGAACTCACGGACAGCTACACCGCCAACAATCCCGCCACCGACCGCAAGCAGGTGGGGAAAGTCCTTCACAATCTGACGAAAATCACCAACAATCATGTTGGTCTGATCGAGATTGCCGAAGACCTCGACATCGAGACCGTCACGGAGATCTTCATTCGGGTCAACTCCGCAGGGGCGGGACTATCCCAAGCCGACTTCGTAATGTCGAAGATAGCCGCCAATGAAACATACGGCGGCAACATGCTCCGGAAGGCCATCGATTGCTTCTGTCGTCTGAGAATCACCCCAGAGTTCGCTGCCGTCATCGAGAAGAATGACATCCGATTCGCCGCTTCAGCCTTTTTCGCTAAGATGCGTTGGCTGAAGGACGTAAACGACGACATCTACGACCCTAACCACACAGACATGCTGAGGGTTGCATTTGGCGCTCAATTCGGCCGCGGCAAGTTGGCGGATCTGGTAGCTCTTCTCTCCGGACGCAACTTCGAGACGCGGCAATACGAAGCTGCCATCGCCGAGAACTCCTTCGCCACGCTCAAACAGGGTATCCTCCAGTTCATCAACCAAACCCACTTCGAACGCATCATCATGATTTTGCGCTCTGCTGGCTTCATTGTCCCCGGCCTCATCGGCGGCCAAAACGCGGTCAATTTCGCCTACATCCTGTTCCTCCGGGGTCGGATGGAAAAGGTCCCCGCGCATCACCTTGAACGCTTGGTGCGCCGCTGGTACGCCATGTCGAGCCTGCGCGGGCGATATACCGGCAGCCCCGAGACCGCATTTGACGTAGACATTCGCCAGATCGAAGCCCGCGGCCTGGTAGCCTATGCCGATTCGGTTGTTGAGACCGAACTCCCAGCGTCGTTCTGGACGGGGATGTTGCCCCAACTGATGGAAACCTCATCAGGGCAAAGCCCCTACATGCTCGCCTACAAGGCCGCACAGGTCAAACTCGGAGACAAAGGCTTCCTATCCCGCGACATCACCGTGCAGGATTTACTGATGAATCGCGTGGACATGCATCACGTCTTCCCAAAGAACCACCTAAAAAAGCAGGGCCTCGCACGGGGCCGCTACAATCAGATCGCCAACTTCGTGCTCGCCCAGAGCGAGATCAACATCTCCATTGGAGACAAATCGCCCGAAGTCTATTTCAACGAGCTTCGTCAGCAGTGCGACGGCGGTCCGAAGAAATACGGCGGCATCACCGACATCGAGGATCTGCGCCGCAACCTTAAGGCAAACTGTCTGCCCGAATCGCTATTGGACGGCTCCATGCCTCAGTACGACGATTTCCTGGAACAGCGCCGGAAGCTTATGGCGCTTAAGATCAAGCAATGGTTTGAAGCGCTGTGAATATCGTCAATCCCGCTCCCGCTCCGAACGTAAGCGTACGGTGACAGCCCTTCTGGACTGAGACGCCCTTGGTCGCCAGACTGGGAGGATGAAAGTGGCCAGCGCTGTAATGGCGGTAGAAGCGGCACCGGCGGGAGCGCCACGACGGCTG
>Ga0134128_10001556_pt1 | contig 29223 bp, 20 predicted proteins | sample KB31754_FD_96462 | JGI IMG/M metagenome (GOLD analysis project Ga0134128, IMG submission 96462) | Terrestrial soil microbial communities with excess Nitrogen fertilizer from Kellogg Biological Station, Michigan, USA - KB3-175-4 | ecosystem: Environmental > Terrestrial > Soil > Unclassified ... | reverse complement strand
CAGCGAGCTGACGGACGCGCGCATCAAAATGGAACAACAGGAAGCCGAAGTCTCAGCGTTTAAAGCCAAACATGCGGGAAACCTGCCGGGCCAGTTGCAGAGCAACGTCCAAATTCTGGCGGGCCTGCAAGCACAATTGGCGAGCACTCAACACGCGTTGGACACTTCAAAGCAACAGAAGATCTACCTGGAATCACTACTGCAGCAATATCAATCGGCGCAAGCAAGTCTGGGTGGAGACTCAAGTGTGATTTCCGCCCAGGCACTCGATAAGGTGCTCCAGGATCTGCGCCTTCAAATCCAGAACTTGCGCACACGCTACACGGATGACCATCCAGACATCGTGGCACTCAAAGACAAGATAGCCAAGACCGAAACCCTAAGGAAGCAGAACGAGGCGGAAATCGCTTCCCATCAGCAAAGCGGCAAATCCACAACTGCGATAGATTTCTCCGTTGCAGACGGAGTGCAGCGCGGCTCACCGACTACAGTTATGCAGCTGCAGAGCCAGCTTAAGGCCAATCAATTGGAGATTCAAAACGAGCAACAGAACGCAAAGGAGCTGGAGTTACAGACTGCCGCGTATCAAGCCAGGCTGAATTTGACTCCGGAGACCGAGCAAGAACTGTCGGTCGTATCCCGCGGGTATGAGGAAGCCAAATTCAACTACAACTCGCTTCTTCAGAAGCAAACACAGTCACAGCTCGCCACCAGCCTCGGACAGCAGCAGCAAGGTCAACAGTTCCATATCATCGATCCGCCAAAGCTACCGGACAAGCCTTCGGCCCCAAATCGTTTCCTGATCAGTCTTGTTGGCCTGGGCCTGGGAACCGCCTTGGGCTTGGGTCTTGCCACTTTTCTTGAATTGACCGACGTGCGCTTTCGGCAGGAGAAGGATCTGGAAGGAATTCTTCCTGCTCGCATGCTGGTCGGAATACCCCGCTTGAGCACTCCCCAAGAGGACCGTTCTCGGGTTATCGCACGGTATTTTGAGCTTGGCGCTGTGACGGCGGTGGCGTTATTAATTTTTACTGGCAATCTCTATACGTATTACAACGGTTGAGCGGCACTTAGATTCAATTGAAGAGTTAAGGCCTTGATGCGATACCCTTTCCCGATGGACGCCCTAGCAATCCGCTCTCCAGCATGAGCTGGGGTGTTCCTTGCAGAAAAGGAAACTCAGAATCAGGAATGGAACCCAATGAGCCAGTTATTCGAAGGATTCAGCAGAGCAACAATTCGACAGAGTCAGCAGGACATTGTCCCAATTGAAATGGTTCCTGCCGAACTAGTCTCACCTGAGCCCCCCGAGACAGCGGAAGTGGGAGGCGTGGCGAAGTCGCAGGGGGCCGGTGTAGCAGGAGCAGTCGAGAGCAAAAAAATGTTCGAGAGCGATAAGACTCGGACGGTTATGGTGCAACCGGCCTCGACAGCGCGTTTAGTTGCGTGGAGTGAACCTAATAGTCTGGGCGCAGAAAAATTTCGCGCTCTTGCTGTCCGGCTAGACGTTATGCGCAGGAAACACGAGCTGAAATCCCTGCAAGTGACCAGTAGCGTGATCAACGAGGGCAAGTCATTTGTGGCCTCGAATCTGGCGGTGACGCTGGCCAAGTACTCCGGATCGAAGACGTTGCTGATTGAAGGAGACTTGCACAGACCGACGCTGGCATCGATGTTTGGTTTGAAAGACCTGCATGGGTTGAGTGACTGGTGGACCGGAAGAAACCAGGACCTGGCGCACTTCCTGGTACGGTTCACCGGGACGCCGCTATTCCTTCTGCCGGCAGGGAAGGGTTGCGACCGGCCCTCAGAAATCCTTCGTTCCGCACAACTTGCGGAAGCGTTCGCACAGCTTGCCGGCCGATTTGATTGGATCGTTGTAGATTCCACTCCCATGCTGCCGGTTATCGATGCCAACCTGTGGTCGAGATTGGTGGACGGCACACTCCTCGTCGTTCGGGAGGGTGTGGCCCCCCTTAAGGCCCTGAAGAACGGTTTACAGTCTCTCGACCATCCGAACTTGATCGGCGTGGTAGTCAATGAGGCTTCTGAATTCGATCAGGTCGATTATCAGGGGCAATATTATGGTGCCCGAAAGAACGGAGACAAGAGCTCGAAGAATGGAAGATAGCATCGAGCCGGTCGTGAGATTGATCCTTCACCCAACAGGGCTATCCTCCCGCCGCGAAGCCGGTAGCCTCTTTCATCGTAAGTAGCCACGTAAGGCCGGTGGTGCCGCGTTCCCACTCCTTCGCACTAGGTTTGTTTAGGATTCGCTTTCGCTTGCCTTATTGGATTGAGTTAGATGGCGTACTCAATATTTCCACTTGTCAATTATCTGGTGTGGCTAAGTCTGAGAGGCCGTGTGGACTCTCTCGACGGTGAGAATGCAGGGTCCTTCAAAAGCCTGAAGACCGGCTCACGGGCCCTAAAAAGCGTTACCTGGGAGAAAAATTCATCTGTGGAAAGGACGCAGATGGGTTCCTGGCTCGCTGCGTTATCGCTCGCCACATTGGCGATAATCATGTACGCGCCGGTACTTATTTCGCTTGCGCGGCAATGGTGGGACGATCCGAACTATGGCCACGGATTCTTCGTTCCAATATTTGCGGGCTATGTTTTGTGGAGCGAGCGCGACCGATGGGGGGCACTGACTCTCCGGCCGAATAATTTCGGTTTGGCGATCATGCTATTCGCCATTGTCCTGCGGGTTATCGGGATGCTCGGCGCGGAGCTGTTCACGGCGCGGCTTTCTCTGGTGGTCTTGGTAGCAGGAATTGTCCTATTTCTGGCCGGTCGCCAGGCGCTACGGTCAATCGCATTTCCGATCGGCTACCTGTTGTTTATGATCCCCTTGCCGGCAATCGTCTATTACCAGTTGACACTTCCGCTACAGTTGTGGGCCTCACGATTGGGTGCGACCGGTTTGGTCGCGCTCGGGATTCACACCGTGCGGCAGGGGAATCTACTGTTTCTCCCGAACTGCACGCTAAACGTGGTCGAGGCTTGCAGCGGGATTCGTTCGCTACTTTCTTTGCTCGCCGCAGTCGTTGCCTACGGGTACATGGCAGAACCCAGCACGTGGAAACGCGGCTTGCTGGCAGTCGCGAGCATTCCAGTTGCGATTGCCGCGAACGGTCTCCGTCTCGTTACGACGGGCGTGCTCAGTTACTACTTCGGACCGAGCGTGGATTCTGGGGCGGTCCATTTGGCGCTTGGCATTGGTTTCTTCGCGCTGGCTTTTCTGTCAATCCTGCTTATCCATAAAACTCTTGGCCTACACTTGGGACATCAGAATCCCGCGCGGGTTGGTCTATGACTTTTCTACGAGTTTCAGTAGCCGCGATGGTTCTGGTGGGCGGGATATTCGCGACGCACAGCTTCAGACCGAAGGATGCCGGCGGGCTGCAAAAGCCGTTGCGCGAATTTCCTTCCGCCATCGGCATTTCACATAGTGAGGATCGTCCGTTCGAGAAGCAGGTCGTCAAGGCAATCGGTGCTGATGACTATATCAATCGCGTGTATCTCGGAAGCGCCCTTCCGGTCGAACTCTACATTGGGTATTACAAAGATCAACGCTCCGGCGACAGAATTCACTCTCCTAAAAATTGCCTTCCGGGGTCCGGATGGGAGCCAGTCCATTCCACCCGTGTCCAAATTGGATCGGTGAACGGACTTCCCGTTCTTGTAAACGGATACCTGGTGGCACAGGGAGCGAAGCGGAATATGGTCCTCTATTGGTACCAGTCACATGGACGGATCGCGGCGAGCGAATTCTTGGTTAAGTTTTTGATGATTGCCGATGGATTGAAAAACAGACCGACCGATGGGGCCATGATCCGCATTTGGACCACCGCATCTGATGGAGAAGAGACCGCTCAAGCCCGCGCGGTAGAGTTCGCAAACCGCGTCTACACGAAGGTCGATGAATTCCTGCCCAATTAACCAACTTGGCTGGCTAGATACAGCCGTGAACTGACGTTTCGTTTCGATTGTCCGTCAGGAAAGAATTTTCCTCCAGATGCGGTAACGCTCAACCACCTCTCGGGGTCGGGCGAAAAGTAAAGTTCAGCCTCGATTCCAAGTCTCTGCAGAAGGATAGAAGGATGGTATGCCCATGAGAAACATAAACTGGCTTTTTACTTCAATTCTCCCGTCGGCCCTTTCAAGACGGGGATTAAGGATGCGCCCGAAGAAATGGATTCTTGGTCTTTCTCTCATCGCAGCGTTGTTGAGTTGGGGCTGCCCGAAGCAGGATCCACTTCAAGCATTTAATCCCCCGGCGACACCCATTGATCCGGGGCCAGCGCCAGTTCCGGAGCCGGCCACGGCGCTATTATTCGGGGCAGCACTGTTGATCGGAGGAGCTATTATCCGACGGCGGCGTAACGGTGGGCACAAATAAATCATTCTGGTTAATCCGACATGGAAGCCACGGCTCCCCCATGTCCCGCATCATGTGGAGTGTGCCTTGATCCGTCTCTTGAATGCCTACATCCCCAAACGGACGCTTTTGCTAGGGATTTCAGAAGCCTGTTTGATCACTCTCGCGCTTTTGGCGTCGGCATTGGCCCGGCTAGGCGCGGGAGAAGCCAGCTTCATGCTTACGTATCAATACGGCGCTCTGAAAATACTATTCGTAGCGGTTGCCCTTCTGACGTGCATGTATTATTTCGACCTTTACGATTCCACGATAGTAGGCAACCGGCGCGAAGCACCTGTCCGCCTCGTCCAAGTAATGGGAGTAGCGTACCTCGCATTAGGCGTCGTCTATTACCTCTATCCACCGGTGAAGCTGGGGCGGGGAATTTTCCATCTCGGGTTCCTGTTTGTTGGGCTTTTACTGCTGCTCTGGCGCGGGCTCTTCTCGATCATCAATAGCACGCAGAGGCTTGCGGAGCGCGTGGTAATTTTGGGAGAGGGCTCGCTGGCTGCATCTCTCTTACATGAAATCGAATCGCGGCCCGAACTGGGGATTCGCATCGCAGGCCGTGCGGAGATGCTCGGAACTGGACACCATCTTTACAAGCAGGAGGGCGGTGGATTGCCGATCACTCTCTCGCAGGCCGGGTTTTTCGAGAATCTTGCGGTCGGTCGTCCGATCCGCGGTGTAGACCGCATCGTTGTCGCGATAGAGGAACGCCGGGGGAAATTGCCGGTCGACTTGTTGCTTTCGCTGAAGAATCGCGGCGTGCAAGTTCAAGATGGAAATGACGTGTACGAGTCCATTACTGGAAAAGTTCCCATCGAATCCATCCGATTGAGCTGGCTGCTTTTCGCGCCGGGCTCTCATGCTTCACGTCTCTTCCTATTTTACAAACGGTTGACCTCCGTGGTTATTTCGATTATTGGATTGCTACTCACGCTGCCACTTCTACCGTTCGTCGCTCTTGCCATCAAACTTAGTTCGCGAGGGCAGGTGTTGTACTCGCAGAGCCGCGTGGGGCGCGATGGAGTGGTTTTTCGTTGTTACAAATTTCGTACCATGCGCGCTGACGCAGAGGCGGATACTGGACCAACCTGGGCGCAGGACGACGATCCTCGAATCACGTCAGTAGGCAAATTTCTTCGCAAGACTCGCATGGATGAGATTCCGCAATTGTGGAACGTGTTGAAGGGCGACATGAGCCTCGTCGGTCCACGCCCGGAACGGCCTGAGTTTGTCGAAGGGTTGAATCAAGAGATTCCTTACTACCATTTGCGGCACTCTGTTCGTCCGGGAATAACGGGTTGGGCTCAGATTCTCTACAAGTACGGCAGCACGGTCGAGGATGCCAAGGAAAAATTGCGTTATGACCTCTTTTACATTAAGAACGCATCCGTGGGGCTGGACCTGCTGATCCTCTTTAACACCATCAAGATTGTACTTCTGGGGCGTGGCGCCAAGTGACGTCTGTTCTCACTTCACTGCCCTAGCCATTCCCGACTACCGCCGGAAATCAGGTCATAGGCCTCGCTGGCGGTCTAGCAAGATTGAATCAACCATAGAAGTTGCCGCCTCATCATGGCATTCGCACTCACCATTCTCTACATCGTAGTCACGATCATCTCACCGGAGCAATTCGGAAAGGAATGGGCCAACTATCATGCCCTGATGTACCTTGCAGGAATTACAGTTTTAGCTTCTTTACCCAGTATGGCCAATTACAAGTTTTGGAAATCATCGGTACAGACTTTTCTGCTGCTCGGGCTTATCGGTGCAATTACTTTGTCACAGGTGGCTAACGGATGGCTTGGAGGGATCCTTGAGAGTTGGCGAATTTTCCTGCCGAGCGCGGCGGTCTTTTTTTTCATCGTCGTAAACGTAACGACAATTCGAAGGCTAAAGATCGCGACCCTGGCCGCAGTTGCATCCTGCCTCATTGTCGCCGTGGAGGCACTCTGTGGATATTACGCGGGTTTTAAGGGAGAGATGTTCATCTTAACAACCAATATCTCCTCCCCGCAGGACGACGTAATTGGTCAATTGACGCGAATACGTGGCGCCGGCTTTTTGAGCGACCCCAATGACCTTGCGCAAATTCTCTTGATTGCGCTGCCACTTCTCTTTATCGCGTGGCGGCGAGGACGCACGGTTACCAACTCCATTGTCGTGCTCTTACCAGCCGTCGTGCTGCTATGGACCACTTTTCTGACGCATTCCCGCGGTGGGTTGCTCGCACTGGCCGCCGTAGCGCTTATGGTCGCCAGGAAAAAAATAGGAACGACCGCGTCCACGGCTGTGGCTGCCATATTCATTTTTGGCATGCTTGCTCTTGACTTCACGGGGGGCCGCGGGATCTCGGCGGCGGACGGCGCTGACCGACTGGAAGCCTGGGCCAATGGGCTGGAAATGTTCAAGAGCGCTCCATTGTTCGGAATCGGATTCAATGGCTTCACTGATTTGTACGAGATCACCGCGCACAATTCTTTTGTCCTATGCCTTGCTGAGCTTGGCTTATTGGGGAGCACTCTGTGGCTGGCTTTGCTCGTCACAACTATGACCGGCTTGAATCGCGTTCTTGGAGTGCAAAAGGTAAAGCGGACGAGCAGATTCTTGGGACTCCGAGAGATTTTCGAAGCGAGTTATATCAGTCGGGCCGGGGCGCTGGCTACAGATCCATCACCTTCGCGTGCAACTATCGCTCTGCAGTACACGCATGCCTTCGAAGCGTTACCCGCTATGGCTGGCGGCGGTGCCACGGGGAGCCAGTCAGAGTCTGAACCCGCCCAACCTCCGACCGTACCGCGCCACTGGATTGTGCTGATGCGGCTAGCATTTGTGTCGTTTATGACGAGCGCGTGGTTCTTATCACGCAGCTACACGACAACGATGTACTTGGTTCTGGGGCTGGCCACAGTTGCGATCGCGATGCATCGCGATACCACCAAATCAAGTGACCGCGGCCATTGGGTATTTTCCACGGTGACGCTCGAGGCGGTGTTGATCATTGTGATTTACGGTCTAGTTCGCCTCCGACACTAAGAATCCAAATCGAAATAACAAGCGGCAGGCACCACGATGAGAATTCAGCCGCAGTTCATTTCCATAAGTTCAGTAAAAATTAAAGTCGAGCAGCTTCCATCCGCATCGCGCGCTGTTCTCACGCAGTAGCACCCTCGAGTTACAAGGCCAATAAGATGAGCGGTACACATGTCCAGACTTATATCTTCTGGTGCGCTGCATTCCTTCTGCTCTATACCTACGCCGGGTATCCGCTGTGGATCTATTTACGCAGCCGGCTGCGTCCGCGACCCCAGCGCCAAGGATCGATTCTGCCCACGATCAGCATCATCCTTGCCGTCCACAACGGAGCAGCGCTGTTGCGGCAGAAAGTCGCTCATCTGCTGTCGTTGGATTATCCGCAAGATCGAATGGAAATCGAGATTGTATCCGACGGGTCAACGGATGGCACGGACGACATTCTCCAGGAGTTAAGCAGCCCCCAAGTAAAGTGCTTCCGATGCGCTGAGCAATCTGGCAAGGCTGCGGCGTTGAACCTGGGAATGCAGAGCGCTACCGGCGAAATCCTGCTATTCCTTGACATTCGTCCCTGGGTTGAGAGCGGCGCCCTGCAACTATTGATCAGCAACTTTGCCGATCCTCACGTTGGATGTGTTGCCGGTGATTTAGTGCTTCGCGAAGACGGCCACAACGCAGGCGCTAAAGCCATTGGAGGCCTATATTGGCGCTACGAGCAGTGGATTCGCAATTGCGAGGCAAAAGTAGATTCGCCGCTGGGAGTTTACGGCGGGTTTTATGCAATTCGCCGCAAACTGGCAAGCGCGCTGCCAGAGGGAACTATTCTAGACGACATGCTGCAGCCTCTTAGTGTGATTCGTCAGGGCTATCGGTCTGTTTTGGACCTGCGTGCGCGAGTCTACGACATATGGCCCAGAAATTTGCGTGGAGAATTTCATCGCAAGGTCCGAACCCTGGCGGGCAACTTCCAGCTGTTACAACTGGCGCCCTGGTTGCTGTCGCGGCAGAATCGGCTAAGGTTCGAGCTAATCTCTCACAAGCTAATGCGTTTGCTTGTGCCAATCCTGCTGATATTACTGCTCGTCACCAGCACATTTTTGGCAGCCCGTTCAGCGCTATACGCGGGAGCGCTTGCGGCGCAGATTGCTTTCTATGTCCTTGCCGTTCTAGGCGCCGGGCGCGGCATTCCACCGCTGATGCGGATAGCCGGCCCAGCGAGCGCCTTCTGTATGTTGAATGCTGCCATAGTTGTGGGCTTCTACAAGTTCCTGTTCACAAGAGGACCGCTCTGGAAAATTTGGACCGCTGGGGCCCCATCTTCGTTTGCAACGGATGCCCAACAGGGAGCGGATTGGAACGCAACAATGCTCAACCTGCGATTGCAAGATCGCCTGCGAGCTCGCGGGGTGACGCGATGAGGTTGAAGGTGACAGTGGTTACGCCGATTTTCCCCATCCCGGCCCAACCGTACCGTGGGCATTCAGAATACGAAATCGTTTTGGCGCTCTCAAAACTCGCCGATGTAAACGTTGTCTGCCCGTTCCCGCGCTATCCTAAATGGTTCCCGCCACATTTCGACTATCGCCCTCCTGACTTGTCCTTTTCTCCTCCGGGCGTGGCTACACGGTACTTCGAGTATCCAGCGTTACCTGGCTTTACGAGGGGTATCAACGGTTTTGTTTGCGCAAACTACCTGGAGGCATATTTCCGGGAGTGCCCGCCGGACGTGGCTTGCAACTTCTGGCTGTACCCCGAAGGCTACGCCACCGTCGCTGTGGCGCGCAGGTTTGGTATTCCAGCCGTTATCGGCTCCATTGGTTCAGACTTGAATCGCTTTGTGGACCCGGCTTCCAGATGGCTGACGAGACTTGCGATGAAGCGGGCAACATTCGTGGTAACCAAAAGCGAGCATCTGCGCCAGCGAGCCATCGAGATGGGTATTCCTGCCAGTAAGGTCCGGACGATCCGGAATGGCTGCAATCCGAGCGTGTTTCACTTGAGGGACAGGAGTGCCGCGCGCGCGCAGCTGGCTGTTGACGACAAGGCCGAATTGGTGTTGTTCGTGGGGCGATTGGATACTGCGAAAGGCATCGAGGAATTGCTCGAAGCCTTTGCCTCCCTGGCAAGCCGCCGTCCAAACCTGCGACTGGCATTTGTCGGGGATGGACCGGGTGGCGAGCATCTGCGAAGCAAAGCCAATCATCTTGAGCTAGAAGATCGAATCACTCTGAATGGAGCCTGTTCTTCCCAGAAGGTTGCCGAGTGGCTTGCGGCCGCCAATGTGCTCGCTCTGCCCAGCTACAACGAGGGATACCCAAACGTCGTCATCGAAGCCCTCAGCTGCGGACGACCTGTGATTGCGACGAATGTGGGTGGAATCCTCGAGCTTGTCAACGAAGAATCCGGAATCTTAATTCCTCCAAGAGATTCGCGCGCGCTTGCCGGTGCAATTGAAAAGGCGATGGACCGGCGCTGGGATGAACATTCCATCTCCGAACAATTTCGCCGAACTTGGGATGAAGCTGCCGAGGAATTACTTCGTATCTGTGAGCAGGCATTGCCGCAACGAAAAGAGAAATGGCAGCTGCCGGCTAAAGCCACGACTGTCTTAAGCCGTTGATGCGGTGCGCGTCAAATTAAGCCAAGACCATGCAATTAATCCACAATTCACAAATTTGGGGTCCTTCTTACATCAGGCAGCGGCTGCGGCAGATTACGCAGCGCACCGTGCCTGCGCTCCAGCGTATTTGGGTGACCATTGCGGACCATTACGAACCCAAGTGGCGGCGCGCTGATTTAAGCACCGCGCAGAGACGCGTCGCCATATGGCGGTCCGGATGGCCGGCGATTGCCAGGCGATGTAGGCCCGACTCCGTTGGTAACGCACCTCGATATACCTTTTTCTATCCGGAAGAGGAATATCATCCGACCCTAATGGAACCTCTGGCGGAAATGGTTCGCGACGGAATAGCGGACGTGGAGGTTCATCTTCACCACGATGGCGAAGGCCGCCAGAACTTTGTCGACCGTATCAGCAGTTTCTGCAGCGTATTGGACAGCGAGCATGGTCTGTTGCGCAAGCGCAACGGAAAGCTGGCCTTCGGCTTCATCCACGGCAACTGGGCGCTGGACAATTCGCGACCGGATGGCCGCTGGTGTGGCCTCAACGATGAAATTCGAGTGCTGCGAGACCTTGGTTGTTATGCCGACTTCACTATGCCGTCCGGGGATTCTCCAACCCAAGCTCGTTTGGTGAATACGATCTACTACTGCAACGGTGATCCCAATAGGCCGAAATCGTATGACGATGGGGTCCCACTCACACCTGGCGGTGATGTTGATGGCGACCTACTCATGATTTCTGGGCCCATCGGAATGCGGTGGAGAGACCGTTGGCTACCCCGGCTCGAAACGGGCGAACTTCGTTATGGCAACGTGGCAACACCGTATCGCGTAAGACGGTGGGTGGAACTAGCGCCGCGGATTGGAACTGATAGCTTCATCAAATTATTTACCCATGGAGCTCAAGAGCGGAACTCCTCGGCTTTATTGTGCGATGTGCTGGAATCGGCATTCAATTTGTTGGCAGAAGAAGCAGGTCGGCGCGGGTGCTCCATTCATTTCGTTTCCGCGTGGCAGATGTACCTCGCGATTGAGGCCATCAGGCAACGCCGCGATCCCGTAGTCGCCACGCGCACGGACAAGATCGACCGCGCCGGCGTTGGTATCGGAATTCACTGATGCTGAATATTGGTATTGTTGGCTGCGGGAAAATCGCCGACGGTCACATCGAGGGAATTCAAAAGCTTGGGTGCGCCCGCGTGCTGGCGGTTTGCGACCTCGAGCCGATCCTGGCCGAACAGCTTTCAGTTCGCTACTCGATTCCACATCGGTACACGGATCTCGATCGCATGCTTTCCGAGCATCGGCTCGATGTAGTTCATATTGCCACTCCCCCGCACTCTCACTTGGCGTTGGCGCAGAAGGCAGCCGAGGCCGGTTGCCACGTTTTTCTTGAGAAACCGCTTGCAATGAACGCAAGAGACGGGCGGCGGCTGATCGATTGCTTCCAACAAACCAATCGAAAGATGACTATCAACTACTGGTACAACTTCGAGTCTCCCGCTCTGGCCTTGAAGGAATTCGTTGCAAAAGGGAACTTAGGCGACCCAGTACATATCGAAAGTTATTACGGATATGACTTGGCAGGAGGATTTGGCCAGGCGTTGCTCTCCGACGACCGGCACTGGGTGCATCAATTACCCGGCAAGTTGTTTCAAAATATCATCGATCACGCCATCAATAAAATTACTCCATTCCTGCCCGACGAACCGGCGGACATTATTGCCCGTGCCTATCGCCGGCGGAATTCAGTTGGCGACCGCACGGATGGCGTGCTCGATGAACTGCGCGTGATGATTCTCGCCGGTGGTATGTCCGCGTACGTTACTTTCAGCTCGCACGCGCGGCCAGTAGGCCATTTTATGCGGGTGTATGGCACCAAGAATACGGCTCATATTGATTTTGCATTTCGTGGCATGTTTGTGGAAGAAAAACAGACCGTTCCTAGTGCGGTCGGTCGATTGTTGCCTCCGTTCAAGTCCAGCTGGCAGTCCCTGCGTCAAGCCACGCAAAATGTCCGCGAGTTTGCCGGATCTCGATTTCATTTTTTTGAAGGGATGAACCGGTTATTGTCGCTTTTTTACCAAAGCATCTTGCATGACACCCAAGTCCCAATCTCGTACACGGAAATTTTGCGCGTATCGCAAATCATGGATGTGATCTCCTCACAGGTTTATCCGGTGAGACTGGCATGAGGATACTCGTTACAGGTGCCGCTGGCTTTCTGGGGAGGGCCCTGATCAAGCGCCTCTTGGCTCACGGCTACTGCAATATCCGGTGCAATGTACGCCAGCAGGCAGATATTCCCAAGTTAGATGCGCTGTTGGGGCGAGGGGCGCAGAGTCGACTTGAGTATAGCGTCGGAAACCTGCGCTATCCAGAGGACGCTGCTCGAGCCGTGGATGACATCCAACTTATTTTCCATCTCGTCGCGGGAAAGAAGGGAACTGCCGCGGATCTCTTCCTCGATTCAGTGGTCGCTTCCAGAAATTTGCTGGATGCCGTTGGAAATTGCAAGCCGCTGCGCATCGTTCTGGTTAGTTCATTCGGTGTATACGGAGTAGCAAGCCTCGGCCGTGGGGCGAGGGTAAACGAGCAGACTATGCTCGAACCACATCCCGAGTGGCGTGACCATTACTCGTTTTCCAAACTTCGTCAGGAACAACTGTTCTGGGAATACCAGCGGCGTAGTGGCTTCGAACTAGTGGTTCTGCGTCCGGGCGTGATCTATGGTCCTGAGAGCGGTCATTTTTCCAACCGCGTCGGCTTGACGATTGGTAATTGGCTATTGCACTTCGGCGGAAGCAATCTTCTCCCGTTGAGTTACATCGACAATTGCGCGGAAGCAGTGATGTTTGTCGGTACCCATGAGCGGGCTGCGGGTCAGGTCTACAATGTGCACGACGATGATCTGCCGACGTGCCGCGAATATCTGCGTGCATACAGGAAGAATGTCGCAAAGGTTCGATCCATTTCCGTACCCTACTTCGGTTTGCGGTTACTTTCTTATTTAGTTTCGAAATATTGTCGCTATTCGAAGGGCCAGTTGCCGGCAATCCTCACACCATATAAGGCCGCAAGTCAGTGGGGCGGGAATCGCTTCGACAACTCTAAGCTACATTCTATCGGGTGGAGGCAGTCGGTACCGACGTCAGAAGGTCTGCGACGGTCGTTTGCTGCGTTCCGAATTGGATTCAACTCAGCCAGAGTGGGAAAGCCTGAGCTGTTGGTTGCACGGACGAGTCCATCAGAGGCTTCATCTGGCGAGTTGCAACGTAACTCAGAAGAGTTTGTAGTCGGTGCCGCGCTCGGCCCAGACTCCAATGGCAGTTTCAATCGCTTGCTGGCTGCATCTTCGAATCTGGGCAACAGTGGCCGACCCACCAGAGTGATTGTCTTCGCCTCGCACGAAACACAACACCCTGCCATTAAAGCTGCGATTCAGAAGCTTCGTCCGGACCTTCAGTGGGTGCCGAACGAATTGAATACACGCGATTCGCTCGGAGCATGCGATGTCCTCGTTTCGCTCCAGGACGGGGTGCCCCTCCTGGTGCTGCAGGCGATGGCTTCGCGCATTCCGATAATTACGACGGCTGTCCGAGTCCCAGAAGCCCTTCGCGACCAGCGTACGGTCATATTCGTTCGTGATGGCGATGAGAAAGGACTGCAAGAAGCCCTGCTAAGGCTGTCTGAGCAGCCGAAACAAGAGCCTGGTCTTGGTCCCAGCCCCGAGGAGAGCATCGCGAAATACTATAGCGATACCTACTTGTGGCGTGAAAATGGTTCGCTCCCTGCGAACGGACACGTTCCTAGAGGGCATACGCTGGTTAAGAAAGCCCTGTTTAGTGCCGTTCCCGGCCGACAATTACTTGTGCACGGGAATCGGAACAAAGCCCAGATTGCCTTAACAATCGATGACGGGCCCGATCCCGTCCATACCCCACGGATACTAGACATTTTTCGAGAACATGCGGTGAAGGCCACGTTTTTTGTAGTCGGAGGAGCCGCCGAGCAATATCCGGAAATCGTTTTGCGGATGAAGGAAGAGGGGCATGACGTCGGTAGCCACTCCTATAGCCATCCGTACTTCAATAGGCTTTCCTGGTCTGGTGCCATTCGAGAGATAGGAATGACCGGATGGGTTTTGGACCGTATAATGGGAGAGAAATGCAAGCTTTTCCGCCCACCCCACGGCAAATTGTCACTTCGCAGCCTCATCCCAGCTTGGGCAGTCGGCCAACAGGTAGTGATGTGGAACGTCGATTTGAAAGACTACTGCGCTGCTTCGGGAGATGTGGAAGCGCAGTTGGATCGAACTAACTTCACCTCTGGAGACATCATTCTTTATCACGGCATTAACGCGCCTGCGTTAAGGGCGCTGCCTCGCGTAATCCAAGCCGCGCTAGGTAAGAATCGCAAGGCCGTGACCATTTCCGAGCTCATGCAACACTAGGTTTTAATCGCGCGAAAAGTTCTAAGTTCTCTTAAAGGTACTTCCGATGAAAACAATTCCCTATCCCCAGGCGTCAATCCGTTCGCGTTCGAGTGATTTGGTGTCTGAACAGCTACCGCCCAGAACCACAAGTACGTCTACGATCCCGAAGACTGTTACACGGGCTCCACTACTCCTAAGATTCGCCAGAACTTTGACCCGTTGCGGGATCCGCGGCGGCGACCGGCTGGTGGGAATCTTCGGGAAATTGGGGATGCTCAATGTGGTCGCGCAGTATCAATTGGGCCGCGCCGTGTGTTTCAGTGTGCCCCTGTTCCGTGCCGACACCTGCTGGGACAAGCGAGACGTTGAAGACTATGAAAGGCAACTCATTCATTCGTTTTGTCGCTTGCTTGAACCGCTGTTTGATGTGGTGTTATTCGATTGTGGAGCAGATATTGGGACGTTTTCAGCGCTCGTCTGTTCGCAAACTTCCCGCGTCACGCGAGTGATCGCCTTCGAGCCTAACCCCGACGTAGCAGGCTTCATGAAGCGTAATTTATCTCAACTGCGGATTCCATCGAGAGCGATCACTAAGGCAGTAGGCTGCTTCAAGGGGACCGGCCGGCTGGAAGTTCCAGCTTATGACAACTCTGATCACGCCCGTTTTCTTGTTCCCGGCGATGGCCCGCTGGAAGTAGTCACCATCGATAGTCTTGGTGTGCGGGGTGGCGACGTAGCCATAAAGATTGACGTAGAGGGCAGTGAGCTGGACGTGCTCAAGGGTGCTGCAGAGACTATCGCGTCGGCTCGAAAGTGCGTGGTAACTGTGGAAGCTAGCCCGCGAGTTGCCACGCGTACCAAGCGCGATCCGGTTGAATGTCTAAGATTTCTTCAGTCCTTGAGAGCATTTAGCTTTCTCATTGCTGAGACCGAAGAATCTCCATTGACGTTTTCTCCGATCATCAAGGAAGGCCAGCAGGCCAACCACAATGTGATCGCTTGGACACAGTAAGCCATCTGCTCGCCACTCAGACGTATTTGGTAAATTTGCATTTTTACTGCAGCTCCGTTGCCGAAACCGAAGAGACGATTTGTATCTGATCGGAACCCTGCAGCGCGGATTGTTCCCGAAAGGTTTTTCGCGATGCGGAATCGCACATTTCTGCGTCTTAGTAGCCCGTAAGTACTTTGACAGCTCGATTCAATCCGGAAATTAATTTGCCGCCGCTAACTATTCACGCGATAACACCAGCCAATAGCAATGCCAAGGTAATCGGCCGCAATTTCATTTTCATGGGCTTGGAAGTCGTGATTACGCTCGTGTGCACGCTGCTCACAACGGTCGTCATCGCGCGAGTCATCGGGCCGACCCGGCTTGGCTATTTCAATCTCGTGTTCTGGCTGACTTCCATAACATGCTCAGTCGGTTCGTTGGGCATCCCGCTTACAACTTTCAAGTACATGGGCGAATTCCTTGGCGGAGGTCAAAAGGAACTCGCGCGCGCTGTATTCTTTTACACCCTTTGGGCCCAAACGGCGATTTCGTGCGCCCTAACCGCCATTGGCCTGATCGCCGCTTTCACCATCGCTGATCCAGCGTATCGGCTCTGCTCGGCTTTGCTCGTATTGAGCATGGTGCCCAACATGATTACGTTCGTGCCCTCGCAGGCTAACACCGCCGCAGAGGATGCCTCTCTCAATACGCGGGGCGCTTTCGTCGGAGCGATAGTCTATGTGATTGCAGTGGCTGTAAGTCTCCTCCTTGGGTGGGATCTGGTCGGCATTGCAGCAGGCATCGTGCTTTATCGCACCGCGGAACTGGCCGTAAAGATTCTTCCTGTGTTTAGGTCTATGAAATCTGTCCCTCGGGTCCCCTTGCCGGCGGACATTCGCAAACGAATGTTTTCCTTCTCTGGTCTGAGCGCCGGACTGATGATTTTGCAGATCGTAATTTGGGACCGGTCCGACATCATTTTCTTAAAATTGCTGCAGACGGATATTCGTCAACTGACTTTTTTTTCGGTGTGCTTCAGTGTGGCGGACCGGCTCATGCGAGTACCTCAAACATTTGCCAATGCACTCTCGGCCACGCAGATGGCCGAGTACGGACGCGATAAGGATCGCCTATTTAGTATGACCTCAAAGGCATCCACGTATGTTCTTCTGGGAGCACTTCCGATATTGGTCGGGGTCGCCTGCATCGCCGGTCCCTTTGTGCGCGTCATGTATGGGCCGCAATACTTGGCAGCCATTCCTGTTTTTGTTGTGGTGGCACTTTTCAGCATTCCAAAAGCGATACTGACTCCCGCCCAGACGCTCCTGTATTCGGCCGAAGACATGGGGTTCATCCTGAAGTGGGGCTGCGTGGCCGCGGCGATCAACGTGCTCCTTGATCTCGTGTTGATTCCAAGTCACAGCGCACTTGGCGCGGCCTGGGCAAATGGCGTCGCCCAATTGTTTGCCGCGCTAACTATCTGGGGACGTGTCCTGGTTCGTTATCCCGTCCGAATCGATGTGCGCGTTATGCTCAGGCTTGCTGCTGCAACTCTTGCGATGGCGATCGTTGTCCTTGGCATTGTGGCGATGCCGCTCGGCGCCGTAATTAAGTTGAGCGTCGCTGTTCCGGTAGGCGCGTTAGTTTTCCTGATCACAAGCCGGATGTTCATGGTGTTACAGAAGGACGATCGCCGGCGCCTGCTGGCACTTTCTGTTTTGCTGCCGGTGGTGGTCGGTTCCTCATTAAGACGATTGGTGGATTTCCTGGTTCCGCAACCGGCGGTCGTGGAAGTCTCAAGATGACCTAGACCTTAGCTCTCGGACAAATCGCCATCGCCAGCGGCCCGGCCGAGCATCCTCCCCCTTTTTAAAGGCGCGCTGCTGCGAGATGCCGTGTTCTTCGGGCTCCGCACAATGGAATCACAGCGAGGAGACGTATGAGAGAAACTTATAGGAGGCAATTTGTTGCATTGTTGAACGAAGGAGCGGCTGTCCAAGATATCTTTGATTCTCCTGTTGGAATGGGTTATGCGGTTCCTCATCGTGCCAGCAATCAATTTGCCCAAAGAGAACTGGCACGCGTTGATCATCATCGCAAGAATGCCTGCTGGCTTTTGGAGGAGTATGTTGGCCGAGTCGAAAGAATCCTGGACGTGGGATGTGGAACGGGCGGATTCAGTGTTGCGATGGCGTTGTCCCCGATCTTGCGCCCGATGCAAGTCGTCGGGATCGATGCTAGCCGTTTGGCTGTAGAGGCGGCACAAGTAAGAGCAGCTGGATATGATCTCCCGTCCGGGCTGGTGTCCTTTTTGGGCTGTTCACCCGGGAACCGACTGGCATTCGAGGATGACTACTTCGATCTGACGGTTTGCACTTCTGTCATTGAATTCGTGACTTCCAAGCGGGCCCGCACGGAATTAATAACGGAACTAGGACGAGTAACACGGCCCAGCGGCTATGTTTACATTTCGACTCCCAATCCGCTTCGACTGTATGAGCATCATTCTCGAAGGTTCCTTGGCGACTATTTCCATCGAGCAGGTTACCCGTGGGCCACTCGCCCTTGGGAATTTTCCCGCCTGTTTTCTAGCTGGCAAGAAATCCCAGTTACAAAATACCACCGAAGGAAACTTGAGGAACGACTGGGGGCTCATCCGCTCATTCCAGATGAAGTGATACGAGCAATTTCGTGGATCGCACCTTGGCAGAATAGGTTATTTCACAAGCACCGTGCCTTTGCTATGGCTCCTCTCGAACGACCGATTCCGGCGGGCGCCCACGGCTCCGCGCATGGCCGGATCGCGCCAGGCCCGCAAACTGGAAGCTAGGCTGACGGAGGTGCGACCCGGGCTGAACTCGTTGCCCCCCGGGAGTGCATGAATGTTACTAAATGAAATGGAAGCCGGCTTAGCCTGAGAAGCCACCGCGGCGCGCGATAGCCGGATGGCTCATCGAGATGGTGGCCGAGAGTGCCAGAACCAGCCTCTCGCGCTGACTAGCCTCTTCGAATCGATAGACCTCATACCTTGAATATGCCGGCCAAAGCGGCAAATTTCTTTAACTCAAAAGGCCCCACCCCAATGCTTAATATCATGGAAGCACCGAATTTCTCACCTATCCTCGACACGCCAGCAGAGCGAATTTCCCCGTTAAGAATCGCGCACGTGGGTGACAGCATGGAAATGGGCGGAGCAGAAAAGTTAACCGCCACGCTGTGCCGATTACAACGCGATCGCGGCCACATTGCGTCCGTCCACTGCCTTTATCGGCTTGGCCAGCTTGGCGAAGAGCTCCGGGCCGAAGGTTTTGAAGTTATTCTGCATCATCCTTGCTCGTTTCTTCAGCTGGTGCGCGGCTTGTACAAATCGTTTCGGCGCTCTCGCCCTGACGTAGTGCATTGCCACAATGCTACTGCCGCCATCATCGCCGCCTTGCCTGCCCGCCTCGCCGGAGTGAAGACGGTCATAGCAACCCGGCATGGCTTGGTTAAGCCTCCTTACCAGATTCGTCGTGAGTTGAAATTTGCGCTTGCTTCCCGCTGGTGTGATTGGATCGTGGGAGTGTGCGAAGGCACGCGGACCAATTTGCTGGCGGCTCCGTTCGCCGCCCGGGACAGGATCATTCACATCTATAACGGTGCTTTGCCCGCAGATATTCGGGCAGTCCCGCAGCCCAAAAAGGGCTTTACTTTACTGTACGTTGGCCGTTTGGCGCCCCTGAAAGACCACGCCACTTTGTTGCAAGCCGTTGCACTGACACGCACCCACCATCCTGATGTGCAGCTATGGATAGTTGGCGATGGGCCTCTCGCGTTCAGTCTGCGGAAACTCTCCTTCGATCTTGGGTTGAACGACTGTGTCACTTTTTTCGGAGAAAAGGCTGCTGTTTCGCCATTCATGCTGGCGGCTGATTTATTTGTGAGTTCTTCTGTTACCGAGGGACTGCCTGTATCTCTCCTGGAAGCAATGTCGGTTGGGTTGCCGGCGGTGGTCACCGATGTCGGAGGCATGGGCGAGATCGCGCGTTTGTCGGGCGCAGTTACGCTCGTGCCATCGTCCGATCCTCAGCGCATGGCTGCTGCTTTGTCCGACGCGATTGCCCGAAGGCAGGACCTGCCAAAGATGGGGCAGCTGGCCAGCTATTGTTACGAGCAATATTTTCGACCGGAACGTATGCTCGATGATTACATGAGCCTTTACAATCGCGGTGTCTCTCACAATCCAGCGCTGCGTCCTGCATAGAATGAAGCACCGGCTCAGCCGGTCATAAGAGAATTCGTCTCAGAGCGGGCACGCAGTTGATCCTCAAGTGTCATCGCGGGGACGACGCAGTCACCGTGTCTTTTTGGCTTTGTTCCGAGGCCTCATACTTTGCAATTCATCTACCACCATCGCACCATGGGCCGCAGTTCCCAAGCCATGCATATTCGCAGCCTGGTGGAAGCATTGAAAGCAGATGGCCACGAGGTGACCATCGTATCCCCTCCAGGCGTAGATCCGCTCAAATCCGCTGGACTTATGCCATTTTTGCGCAAAGCGGATCGTGCACGCGGCCTTCAACGAGTTTGGAGATACATAAGCTGCGAGTGTCCGCAGTTCGTTTTTGAAGTATTCGAGCTTCTCTACAACTTGTTTCTCCCGTTTCGGTTGTTGCCGGTTCTATGGCGACAGCCGGATGCCGTCCTCTATGAAAGGCACGCTTACTTCATGTTTACGGGCGTGCTGTTAGGTAATTGGTTAAAGCGGCCAGTAGTGCTCGAGGTAAATGAGCTTGCAGGGTTCACTCGAGCCCGGGGCTTGATCATGGAACGTATCGCGAGAAGGATCGATGCATGGGTGTTCTCGCGTGCCAACCACATTCTGTGCGTGTCCCGCGTGCTTGCCGACGAAGCTGCGCAGCGTGGCGCAAGAAGTGAAACCGTACATCTCTTGCCCAATGCAATCGATGCGATTCGATTCCGAAGCCCAAGACCTGAGCAGTCGCTCCGGTCACGCCTTGGTCTCGAGGGTTCAATCGTCATCGGGCATGTGGGACTGTTCTATCGCTGGGATCGTCTGGACGTATTGATCGAGACGGCGAGGCGCATCCGCGATCAGCATCCAGAGATAAAAGTACTGCTCGTCGGTGATGGTCCTGAAACGGAAAACTTAAGGCAGACAGCGTTTCGATTGGGAATGGAACGGGAAGTAATTTTTCCCGGGCCAGTGCCCCGAGATGACGTGCCTGCGTACATCGATGCCATGGATATTTGCGTACTACCCGATTCCAATGCCTTTGGATCTCCGATTGCCCTGTTTGAGTTCATGGCCATGGGCAAACCTTGCGTAGTCCCTGACCTCGGCCCAATGTGCGACGTGATTGAGGACAATGCAACGGGAATCATGTTTCCCCACAGGGATTACGCCGCATTCGAAAAAGCACTTCTGAAGCTCGTCGAAGATTCCGCGCTACGGATTCAAATCGGTGCTCGTGCGAAGGACGCTGTCTTTAGCCGCCACACATGGGCTGCGAATGCTCGCTTCGTAGTTCAGTTAGCCCGCGGTGAAAGTTCAGCCAGGGCATTGGCTCAGATGAAACAACTTGATTGCGACATCCAGTAGATTCGAAAGGAAACCTGAATGTCTCCAGATACACGTCTCCGGGTCGGATTGGTTGGAGCAGGCTACATTAGCGAGTTTCACGCTCGCGCTATCCAGCGGGTACCTAACGCACGGATTATTGGAATCGTCGACGTCGTCAACTCACGCGCTGCGAGTCTGGCTGCTCGGTTCAATGTTCCGAAAGTCTTCCCAACGATGGAAGCCATGATTAACGAAGGTGTCGACGTAATTCATATTCTGACTCCTCCCGACACTCACGCACAATTGGCGATTGCAGCGCTCAAAGACGGCTGCCACGTATTGGTGGAAAAACCGTTGGCAATCAATGCGGAAGAGGTCGATAGCATTTCCGCTGCAGCCGCAGCCGCGCAAAAATCCGTTTGCGTAAACCATTCCATGCTGTACGACCGTTTTGTATCGAGAGCGCTCAGCCTTGTCCGTTCGGGCGCCATTGGAGTCCCGCTTAGTTTCGATTATGTCCGCAGCAGCGAATATCCTCCTTACCGCGGAGGACCGTTGCCGATCCACTACCAGCGTGGCGGCTACCCTTTTTTGGACCAGGGTGTACACGCGTTATATCTCGCCGAATCCTTCTTGGGCGCCATTAAAGACGTGAAAGCTTTTTACGGCACATACGGAGGCGACTCCAACCTTCTGTTTGACGAATGGCGCGTGGCAGCCCAATGCCAAAGTGGCACCGCGAATATCCAGATTTCATGGAATGTACGACCTCTGCAGAATTGGTTTGTCGTTCAAGGTACGAAAGGGGTGCTCCGCGCGAATCTTTTCGCCATGTGGGTGACTCATACCAAGCAGCTCCCGCTACCAAAAGCAGCGGCACGCGCGATTCAAGCTATGAGCGAGGGGCTCAGCATCTGTACTCAGGTTCCAGCAAACATCGCTCGCTTCGCGGCTAAGAAAATCGTCCAGTACGATGGACTGCATACCTTGGTAGCTGCGTTTTATCAAGCATTGCAAACGGGCGCACCTACGCCGGTGCCAGTCGAGCAGGCGCGCTCCACTGTCTATTGGACGAACCAAGTGTCTCAAGAAGCCGATGCAGCAAAAATCAAATATCAGGCCCAATTCCCAAGTGTGGGACATGCGAAGGTCTTGGTGACTGGCGCAAATGGCTTGATCGGGCGACATTTGGTTCGGCGACTCTTGCTAGAGGGGAATCGTGTTCGCATCTTCGTTCGACGGCAGCCGCTGGCGGAGTTCATGAACGATCGCAACGTCGAAGTGTTTCTCGGTGATCTCGGAGATCCCGCCGCAGTTGACCGAGCCGTGGCGGGTACCGAAATTGTGTACCACGTGGGCGCGGCCATGAAGGGAGGCGCTCACGACTATGAACGTGGCACTGTCTGCGGTACGCAAAATATTGTCGGTAGTGCCCTTCGGAAAAATGTGCACCGCCTCGTCTACATTAGTTCGCTTAGTTGTCTGCATGCGGCGGTTGCGCGACGCGGCGACGTGGTAACCGAGGATTGGCCACTGGAACCGTACCCTACGAAGCGAGGTGCCTATACCCAGGCAAAGACCGCAGCCGAAAAAATAGTGCTCGATGCGGTTCGAGATCGGCATCTCCCGGCTGTGCTGCTTCGCCCGGGAAGAGTTTTCGGTCCCGGGATGACGCTACTCACCCCTGAAGTTGCCCGCGGGCTTGGAAACTTTTTTGTTATCCTCGGCGATGGCACCCGCGAATTACCGTTGGTTTACGTAGAGGATGTTATCGATGCCGCGGTCCTGGCAGCTGAAACAAGCGAATTCGATGGCCGGGTCTTCCATATCGTAGATCGAACCCAAATCACACAGAATCAAGTAGTTCGTGACTACGTATCGAAGAACGCAAAGAAAGCCGCAGTTGTGCACGTGCCGGTGGCCATCGTCTATGGTTTGGCATTCGGTTTCGAACTCTTGTCCAAGGTTTTAAACCGCTCTGTCCCGCTCTCCATTTACCGCGTCAAATCTGCACTTGCTCGCATGAGGTTTGATTGTAGCCGCGCAGAAAATGAACTTGGCTGGCAACCGCGCGTTGGCGTAGCTTGCGGCCTGCAGGAAACGATGGCGGCCGAACGCGTCAACACCAGCAACAATGTGCTTGGACGTGTTCAGGAAAGCTGTGCGGCAAAGTGATAAGTCCTCATCGGTTTTTCCTCAGGATTCCCGCGCCCGCTGCACTCGGGACTGTGTGCATCGTCAAGTACCGAGCGTTGAGTCTGTGTCCATAGAGAATGCCGGGAAGTTTGATGCCTGCAAGTGCGGCGGTACCAGCCCAGCAGTTCATTTCGATACGTTTTTAAAGGAGGACACTATGTCAACTACGCTGAACGCTTCTCTTCATGGAGAAGCCGCCAACCGCTCCGTATCGTCAGCGCAAGAGCAAGCAAGACTAGCCGACGAGGCGCGATTCGCGGATCAAGCATACGCTCGGTACGCCCATAACCTGCTTCTGAACCAGAACTTCCTTAAGAAGTACGCCGAACCACAACACGATTGGGATTGGCGGCAATATGGCGCCAAGCTTCTCGGCTCCGTTAAAGATTGCCGCGTCCTGGACTACGGATGCGGGCAGGGTGAAGAGGCTACGTATCTCGCCAAAATGGGCGCTCAAGTGACCGCGATCGACATTTCGCCTGTTGGCATTGAGCTCACGAAGGAGCGGGCCAAACTGAATGGCGTGGGCGATCGCGTCAGTGCGCTGCTGATGCGTTGCGACCCGACCGAATTTCCGTGTGAATCATTTGACGTGGTCCACGGATTCGGAATCCTTCATCATATTGGCTTGCAAACCGGCTTGATGGAAATAAAACGCCTCCTCAAACCGGGAGGGCGCGGATTATTTTTCGAGCATATGGGCAACTCTAGGCTGATCGAATGGTTGCGTCCGAAGGAGAAGAATTACACGCTAGGCGAACGCCCTGTGACATGGAAGGAAATCCAGGAGATACGACCTGAATTCTCTCGGGTGACGGCAAGACCATTCCACATCGTTTCCCGGTTGCGCAAGCGCATCCCAGTGCTGAACCGGCCGGGGGTCAAACAAGTCGACCACGCGGTACTCAGCGCCTTGCCTTTTATGAGGCACTTCGCAAGCGGCCTGGTCATCTATCTGGAGAAATGATATCGGGTGCATTGAGACCACGACAATAGAAAACGCGGGAGAGCAATCCGTGAGCGTCTTGGGAGATTTAGCTCGGATTCGCGAGAGGCCGCAAGTCTACCTCCGAATTATTTCCAGAACGATCTCGACGGGCGGTCTGTTGAACGCGTTCAAGAGTCGGTTTCCATTCCGCCCGCCCGAGGCTGAATTCCCGCGCATCGTGGCGTTGGAATTCACAAACGTTTGCAATCTGCGGTGTCCGTATTGCGCATCACAGACGGGGCCTGTTAGGGGCCAACGCGGTTTCATGGCGAACTCGACTTTCGCGAGAATCGCTTCGCAGCTCCGCGAATTTCACGATAATGCCGAAGGTGGAAGGATCATTCCGCCAATGCGAATATCCGTTTAAGGCCACGGGGATTTGCTGGAGCGGGAAACGGCTAAACGACTAAACGACTGATCCTGACGCGGTTATTTACTGCCAGACCGGCCCGCTGTCGGTAATCGTCAGACCTTGAACTGCCGTGGCCAGTGCCTTCGTCGAACCGGCCGCCTTGATGGTTCCGCCCGACGACGTGGTCCCCTTGTTAATTACAAGGCTATTGCTCGCATCAATCGTGATCGTAAACGTGCCGCTCGTCGGATTCCCAGGGTTCGAATCGACAATTCCCGGAGTCAACGCGCTGAATCCAGATACATCTCCAAGCTGAATCGAATAGATGTTGTAGCTGACTACGTTACCTGGATTCGCGTTGTTCGCCTCAATCCGATATTGCCAATTGGCTGCATTGGCGCCGTTCGCGTTCTCAGCGACGATAGCGATGGCGGGAGTGGCTGGAGTTAGCGCTGTGTAGAACGCCTCCTGCGTGCCGTCAATGCACGCGACAGTGGCCGCGACTACCGTCGGACTGGTCTCGCAATGGCTCACGAACGTCGTGCTTGTAGAAGAGGCATCGCTTTGCAAGCGGTCCACGATCACTAAAACGTTGATACTTCGAAAGTAGACAAGCTCCCGAACCACCGAGACTACGTGGGGATTCTGCCGAGTCGGATGCCCCGAATCGCACACATTGTTCTGGTACACGAGCGTCAGGTCGGTCACAGCGAACGCATAATTGGGCTGTGTCTCCAGTCTCTTGACGACGCCCGGGCCGTCTGAGCACCCCTGCACATTGATGGCCGCCTGACCGCCTACAAGTGGAATGTTATGCGCGAATCCTGCGAAGGTGTCGGACGTTCCGACGCCGTTATATCCGGCGACGAATTCGCTATATCCCGGCGTCTCGCGAATGATATTGACGCCCTTGCGGAACACCTGGAAAGTTCCTGCGTCCCAATGCCCGTGCCCGCCGCCCCATGACTGGGTTGTACCCATGTTGGTGCCTTGCGTTATGCCCATCTGCCAGAGCATGGACGTTGCGTTCGTCGTCCAATCACTTCGGGAATACATGTACTGGGCGCCAGACGAGAAGTAATCGAGGGGCAATGTTGAGTACGCTTGTGAGGATCCGCCCGGGTCAACGGTCTTGTGGATAGGGCCAATGGCGGGACTCACCGTAGAAATCCATTGACGGGCGAGTTTGCCAACTGCGATGCCGGAGAACTCGTTCGCAGCCGCCTGCATGAAGTCCCCGTAATACTGGCTGGCGGCTCCGCATCCACCGTGTCCATCTGGACCGTTATGGCTTTGGTATCCGCAATTCGCTCCGCTGACCCACTGCTCGTCGTCGGCCCAAGTGAACATATCAGTCAAGCCCCGGCCTGTGGTAGTCATCGGCATGGTGTTGTAGATGGTCTGAAGCACACCAGACTTGAAGGCCGTCGTCTCGGTCCACATATCGCGTCCCAAAACCGCGGACGATGCGAGCGCCAGCGCGTAGTAATTGAGCGAATACCTCCCGTACTCGCCTCCGCCTTCTTGATTGTGCAGCGCGTAACCCTTGGCCCCATTTTTTCCCGTCCCAGTTGGAGAGACAAAGTTGAGCAAATCATTCCAGCGGTTCACAGCCCCGTAGTTTAAGTTGGCTGCGGCATTCGGGTTGTCCATGTAGCTGGCGATCCCGAAGTCAAAATCATTGCGAAACTGTCCAGCGAAATAGTTGCTGGCGGGCATTCCCACGTTGCCCCAGGTTTGGATGGGATTATCCTGATTCGACTGCCAAGTGTTCCAGTTCGCATCAATTGTGGACGCTTGTGAGCTGGTAAGACATTGTGCCTTCCCACAGCCGGGCGCTAACCAGTCACGAACCAGCATGATCCACTCGCCATTGCGCCGCATGTTGTCGTCGCCCGCTCCCGCGCCGCTTGCGCCGGAAGGGGTAAGTGCCAGCGCGTCCGAGATGACTTGGGTGCATGCCCCGGAAATATTCATGATGAAGCACGTGAAAGCCATATCTTGATCGTCGAGGGCGCCGCGAGAAAATGGCGTATTCAATCCGGCATAGCCTGTGCTTTTTACCCATGCTTGGGCCGTGGCGACTCTCCCCGCGTTCCAGAACAACCTGGGGTGGCCGGTAGGAATATTGAGTCCGGCAATCGTATTAGTAGCAGTTGCGGAGAAGATAGCGATGGATGCTGAACCTGTCTTGGACGGATCCGCTGTACTTGTAGCTGTCACCGTTACAGTGGATGGCGAGGGAACCGCCGAAGGGGCTGTGTACAGTCCTGCGCTATCGACTGTTCCGCACGCCGAAGCGCTACATCCGGCTCCCTGCACACTCCATGTCACGGCGGTATTCGAGGTCCCCACAACGGACGCGTTTAACTGTAGCGTTGCCCCCGTTAAAACCGACGTGCTGGCCGGCGTCACTTTGACAACAACAACGGGCATGATGGTTACGTCTGCTGACGCTGTTTTGCTTGCGTCCGCCATGCTGGTTGCAACCACTTTGATGTTGGCTGGAGAAGGTGCCACGTCTGGCGCCGTGTATACGGCCGTTACCGAGCTTGTTGCCAGTGTCCCGCAGGAGGCGCCGCTGCACCCTGGGCCAGTCAAACTCCACGCGACCGCCGTATTTGATATTCCTGTCACGGTTGCAGTGAAAGTGTCGACGCTAGCGGTGGGGACAGAGGCACTCGATGGGCTAATGCTTAGCAAAACCGCAGTTGCCGCGACAACGGCAATGCTCGCTGAAGCCGACTTGGAAGGGTCTGCCACGCTGGTCGCTCTTACGCTCAGAGTCGCAGGCGAGGGTACACTGGCCGGTGCGGTGTAAAGTCCGCCTCCCGAAATGGTACCACACGCCGCACCGTTGCAGCCCGTGCCGCTCACACTCCAAGTCACAGCCGAGTTCGAAGTGCCGGTCACCGTTGCCGCAAACTGTTGAGTCATTCCAACTGCATCTGTTGCGTTATTTGGACTTATCTGCACTGCTACACCAGCTGCGGCGGCAACGTTAAGAGTGGCCTTGGTGCTCGTTGTGCTACCCGCGCTATTGCTAACGACTACTGCGAAAAGGGCACGGTTGTCGGAAGCTGTCGCGGGGGGAGTCGTGTACGTAGAAGAGGTCGCGCCGCTGATTGCAGTTCCATTTTTTTGCCACTGGTAATTGAACGGGGCTGTGCCCGTCACTGCTACAGAGAAACTCGCCGTTTGCCCAGCTGTGACATCCGCGCTGATCGGTTGCGCTGTAATGGTCGGGGCCCCTGCCGCGCCATTGCCTTTGGGAGTGCCGTTCGTGCTCGTCAGAGCTGCGCATCCCGCGAGGAACAGGCCTACTGTTAGAACAAGGAGTATTAGAAATCTAAAATTTTGAGTACCTGGGGAACGATTGGCAATGAACATTTGGCTCCGGCTTACACATAAGCTCCGTGCCAAATTGCAACACGTGCTTCCACCTACAGTAATTACAGGAGCGAGATGTCCATTACAGCTGACCAAGAGTCCCAAAAAAGGCGACTGCCCAAATCCTGTCCCTCGGTGTCCAAAGTGACTAAAAGTCTCTAAAGGTGTCCAAAGGTTGGGGTTAGGAACAGGTGAGAGGACACTTACCAGGAAAGGTCAAGAAAGCTGTCTAAACAAAGGCCTAAATGACTCAAATGCTGGATTCAGGTGAAATTGTGATCAGAAAGATGCTTGGCGGGTTCTGAGAGGCCGGGCTAGGCCTTCGCAAGAGAATCGCTGCCCTCCCCTAGCTGGATAGGAGTGGCTCTTCGAACAACCCGCCTCTCCAACGGAACTCTTGGCCGAGGCCTTTCACAGGGTCAAATCAATATGTGTGGCATTGCGGGCATATTCAATCTTGATGGAGCGACCGTCGCTTCGGAGTCCCTGAAAGGGATGATCCGGATGCTTGCGCATCGCGGACCTGACGATACTGGATTTCACATGCAGAATGGCGTGGGTTTGGCGCACGCCCGGCTCAGCATCATCGATCTCGCCGGCGGCCAGCAGCCCATGTGCAACGAAGACTCTTCTCTCTGGATCACCTTCAACGGCGAGATCTTCAACTACCTGGAGCTCAGGGAAGAGCTGCGCAGCAAGGGGCATCGGTTCGCAACTCGCTCCGATACCGAGGTGATTCTCCACCTCTACGAGGATAAGGGAGAGGACTGCGTCCAATACCTGAACGGACAATGGGCCTTCGCCATCTGGGACAATAAGCGCCGCCAACTATTCCTATCCCGCGACCGGCTAGGCGTAAGACCGCTCTTCCATACGCAGGTGAACAAGACATTCTTATTCGGCTCTGAGATCAAAGCGATCTTTGCTTATCCAGGCGTCCTGAGAGAAATCGACGTCCACGGGCTGGATGAGCTGTTCACCTACTGGTGCACCATTCCTCCAACCACCTTTTTCCGTAGCATCCACGAACTTCCGCCTGGCCATTCGATGACCGTGGACGCTAGCGGGATTGCGATTCGGCAGTACTGGAATCACCACTTTGAGACAACACCCGCGGTTGTCGCGCCCTCGCAGGAACAGGCATACGCCGACGAACTCCTCGATCTTCTGGTTAACGCGACACAAATCCGCCTCCGCTCCGACGTCCCGGTCGGCGCGTAT
>Ga0134128_10001554_pt1 | contig 29237 bp, 26 predicted proteins | sample KB31754_FD_96462 | JGI IMG/M metagenome (GOLD analysis project Ga0134128, IMG submission 96462) | Terrestrial soil microbial communities with excess Nitrogen fertilizer from Kellogg Biological Station, Michigan, USA - KB3-175-4 | ecosystem: Environmental > Terrestrial > Soil > Unclassified ... | reverse complement strand
CGCGCCATCAACATCTTATGGAAGGACCTGCAACGGATGTTGGACCAGATCAGCTCCAGCGACGCCGGGGGATTTTTCGAGCATTGCGGCTACAAACGCTAGAGCAGGAGGTGAACCGCTCTAATCCCACAACGCCAACGCAATTCCGGGGATTGCTCCTAGTTTATAGGACGCGCGCCAATCTGCATCCGAAACTTTCGGCCATCCGCATAAGAGCGCGCCGATGATGGATAGCCGTTTCCATTCGATGTCGGATGGAACCGTCATCAATCTGTATCCGCATACCGTCATGAAAAATCGCAACGCGCTGATGGCCGGCTTGTTCATCGTGATCAGTGTCGCTCTGGCGGCGGGAGTGCTGGTCGGCGTCCGCGGGGTGGCTGTGACGCCGCTCCAGGTTCGGACTGTCTCCTTCTCCCTGACCGACGATCTGGGCGGCCTGAATGTCGGCGATGACGTACGCATCGGCGGCGTCAAGGTCGGCTCCGTCAAGCAGGTGCAGCTTGCCGAGCTGGATACACCTCACCCGCATGTGCTGGTGAAATTCTCTTTGCCGGTCGCTTATACGCTTCATAAAGACGCAACCGTGCGCATTCAAACCGCGCTCACTGGCCCGACAAACTTAAACATCGAAAGTCTCGGATCCGGCGAGGTTCTAACCGAGGCCGTCGCGCTGGTCGGCCACCCTGATCCGAAGAGCGAGCTTCTGGCCAGCCTCGGGCGGACGTCGCCCCACCTGGAGGCGATCATGGCCGACGTGCAGACGCAGACGATCCCGAAGGTGAACGACACCGTCGTCGCCTTCAAACAGACGGCCAACTCCGCCACGTCGCTCGTGCAGCATGTGGACAGCAAAATCGATCCAATCGTGCAGAAATATGATGGCGTGGCCGATCACGCGGGCGAAATGATGGTGCAGGTGCGCGACCTCGTCGGCGACAGCAAGACCGATTTCCGCGGCACCGTTCGCAACCTCAATCAGGCCACCGCCTCAGTGCGCGACAAGCTGCCCAACATTCTCGACCAGGTCAACACCGCGCTGACAAAGGTAAATGGCGCGGTCGATTCGGCTCGTGCCGCCCTGCAGGATGTTCAAACGACCGTCGCCAACGCGAAGGATATGAGCGCCACACTGCGCTCAGTCATCAGCGGAAACCGCGGCAGGCTCGAGTCGATCGTCACCTCGCTCAAAGCCACCAGCGACAATCTCAAAGCCACAAGCATCGAAGTCCGCCGAAGCCCCTGGCGGCTGCTCTACAAGCCCGAACCGGGTGAGATGGCCAATCTCAATCTCTACGACACCGCCCGACAATTTGCAGAAGGCGCTGGCAGCCTGAGTGATGCCGCCGCCGCCCTGCGCGATGCGATGTCCGATCCGAATGCCGACAAGGCCCAGATTGAAAAGCTGATCAAGCATCTGGACGAAAGCTTCCAGAGCTTCCATCAAGCCGAGAACAAGCTTTGGATTGCGGTAAAGGATTGACGACTCGCCCCTCAATAGGGCGCAACACCACGACCATCGTCGGCGCATTACAAAATGTTACAGTGTTACACCATTTCGCGCGCAACAAGTGTAACATGGGCTACCTGGATTTGTCCGCAAACCTTTTATCATTAATAGCTTACGGCTCCAGAATAAATGCTGAGCTCGATGTTACACAGTGTAAACATCTGTAATATGTACATATGTAACTATCAAACTTGGGGCTTTTCAGGCCGCGCCTGCCGGAACTCGTGAATCACGTCGATCTTGCCGACGATCTGCCGATTGAATTCGTCCAGCTCCTCCGTCGGCACCCAAAGCTCCAGCGCCTCGCTACTCCCGACCTTTCGCACCGGATAGCGCGAAAGAAATTCCGCTGAAGCTTGGAAACGCGTCACATAGCCCACAAACCCCGACGCCTGATCTTTCGTGTTCCAATCACGGGCAATCTGAATCGCATACTTCTCGGTCAACACCGGATAAAAAATCGGCTGGTGCGCCAGCCGCGCCGGAAACGACCGAAAGCCGCTGTCGCGGATCAGGTTCAGCTCCGCCTGACCGACAGGCCGGTATAAGGTCACCAACCCGGCTTTCGGCAACGGCCCCTTGCCTCGAATCTTATCCGCATTGTCGGACACCATGTGCGACTACTCCGCAGGCTTCGATCCCTTCGACGCTAGAAGGAATGCGCAATGCTCAAAAAGATCGTACCGCGGAGTATCGTTCTCGATGTTGAAGGCCTGCCCCACCGTGAGCTTCGCCCCCGTTTTTGCATTCGCCGCGGCAATTCCAGCCAGGATCGATTCGCGAATCCTGTTTTCATCCAGTATCCCGTGACCACACCCGCCGACGTGCGGACGCCTAATCAGCTCCATGGTTACCGCCGGCTCTTCCGAAAACCGTATGCCGAGGAGCATGTGCGATGGCCCGGTGATGATCGAGACCGTGTCGAAGCCGTGCTGATATCGGAAATGAGGCATTGTTTCTGCGGCTCGATCACCCAATACGATAAGATTCACCCTTGGCCCTGACTCGTCTGCGGATAATCCGCCCGGCTTCGCGCCACCGCTTGCGTGAGAACACAAAGAAAAATGTCCGAATCCAGAGCACCAACAACGCCAAGAAACCCACGCCAAAGAAAATTGACCATCGATTTAGCCTTGTCGGCTCCATCAATTGCCAGACGCCTGGATTGGAAAAGTTCAGAAAGTTGAACGGAATCACGCAAATGATGGGGATCACCAGGATCCCCCATACCATTCTATCTCGCCACGAACGTAACGTCTTAAATTGCGTCCCAATATCGAATCGACACACGCGGGCTCCATGAACGGCGACCGAAGCCAGGATCAAGACGTTTGGCACTGCTGCGAGAATGAGTGCTACATCAACGAAGACGTCAAGCATTCAATTCTTCCAATCAAGAACAAAAGAAATGCTACCCAAACGGCGCGGCTTGCGCGGTCGAAGATTATATTCCCCCAACCGATGCCGAGCTTCGTCGCGGGAAAGATGTTCGATAGCCCGATCATCTCGCGGATCTGACGACGGGCGATGCTTTATCTGGCGCGTTCCACTTCAGCTCTTCGTAATGCTATCGTGTTTAAAAATGATCGTTTCCCAGAGACTTTGAATCCGTTCTTCTGGTTCAAATTGCTGATGATGACATGACGAGGCGGAGGGAACAACCTGCTCTTGTGATGAATCAACTGCGCACATCAGCAAGCGAGGATCCAATTGGTGTGTTACTCAGCGCTCAGTGCCGCGGCGCGCTCGACGGCATGTTTGGCGACGCTGTCGCAGACCAGATGGCACAGGTCGAAAACCAGCGGCATGGCGATCGAATAGATCGCGCGATTCCCTTCCTGCTGACGGGCGATGACCCCGGCCGACAGGAGAATTCCCAGTTGCTTCGACGCGTTGGCCTGCTTCAAGCCGCTCTTTTCAACCAGTTCGCCGACGCTTGCCGGGCCTTCCTGAAGAATCTGCAAGATCCGCAGCCGACTGGATTCGGAAAGAACAGTAAAAAGATCGGCCACGGCCGTAAGCTGCTGAGCCCCCAGACTTCCGCGCCCCCTGCTGCGAGCTGAAATGCGACGCGCCAAATTCATTCGTTCACCTCATTGCTACTTGACTATATTACTGATTAGCGATATAGTAATTATATGAAAAGCCAGCCGGGTTGGCAAGGCTCGTATCCAATTTTGAAGGAGATATTTATGTCCACCAACGCCAAGGCTTATTACGAAGGCAACGCCGCCGCCATGAAACCGGTTCGCTCGGCCATGCCCGATCTGATCAAGGGATTCGGTGCCCTGCATCAGGCCGCGATGAAGCCGGGAGCATTAACTGCGGCCGAGAAGGAATTGATTGCTCTGGGAATCGCCATCGCCGAGCGATGCGAAAACTGTATCTACGCCCACGTCAATGCGGCTTTGAATGCCGGCGCAACGCGCGAGCAAATTCTCGAAGCGGCGGGCGTTGCCGTGCTGATGCAGGGCGGCCCGAGTTACACTTATCTCCCGCGCGTCACCGAGGCGCTCGATGCGCTGGCCGAGCGGGCGACGAATTCTTGAAGGTGAGGATCTCATGCCTGTGAAAACGATCAGCCTGGCGCAAGTCCGGGAATTGATGGACAGCGGCAAGGTGCTCACAATCATCGATGTGCGAACTCCGGCAGAGTTTGAACGCGTTCATGTAAAAGGCGCGCAGCTCAAGCCGCTGGATGGCCTTGATCCGCAAAACATCGCGAGTTGTTGCAAGGATCCAGCCGATGCGGTTTATGTGATCTGTCAGTCCGGCGGGCGCTCCGCCAAAGCATGCGAAAAACTTGAAGCGGCAGGATTCGGGAATGTTTATTCCATCGAAGGCGGCACCAGCGCCTGGGAAAAAGCCGGGCTTCCGGTCGAGCGAGGGAATTGCCGCGTGATCCCGCTCGAAAGGCAGGTGCGTATCGCTGCCGGGACGCTGGTTCTGATTGGGCTGGCGCTGGCGTGGGCGATTCATCCCTACTTTCTTGCGCTGTCAGCATTCGTTGGCGCGGGGCTGGTCTTCGCAGGCATCACCGACTTCTGCGGGATGGCGATTCTCTTAAGTAAAATGCCCTGGAACCGACGAGGCGGCGCTAAGCCAGCCGCGATGACATGTAAGTGACGCGGCATTCATCATTCCCAGCACTACCCCTCAGTTGACCGCACACGTTGATGCCTCCAAAGCGACACGAAGATTGTAATTGTTGACGCCACGATCCCGAGCTATCATTCGCCCTTTCAAATCTTTGCTTGACCTTGAAGGAGGCTGCTCATGGGCTCGCGAGTGATCCTTCTCGTGATGTTATTGGCGTCGGTTGCCTGCGGTGCAGATGCGCCGAAAATTCCGGATGCCGCCAAGTGTGGGCCGATCGATTGCGATGCGCTGAAGAACGACGCCACCGCGCGTTCCAAGCGGGAAATCGCCGATGCGGCAAAGGGGAAGATCATCGACCTTGGCAGGATTGGCGAATACCGCAAGAAATTCTGGGCGACGTACCCCGACAAGGCCGGCCATGAAGAGGCGCGCGAGGATTTTGCACAGGCTTTGTACAAAAAGGACTGCGCCTATCTGCAGATGAACATCCTCAAGCGTGTTTACACCGCCGGAGCAGATCCTGGCGCCAAGCAAGGCATCGAGATCCTCAGCAAGGCTTTGGAAGGCGCCTCAGGCGGGATCGACGTGGGAATCCGCGAACCGGCCCAGGCGGAATACGACGCATGGACGGCGCAAGTCTGGCGTGATATCGGCGGCGCGCACACGTACGAGGACATCATCCTCCGCGATATTCAGGCAGGCGTCGGAACCTTCTCTCCCACGTTTGCCAAGGCGGCCAATTTCAGTGGGAAGCAATATCAGCAATATCTCATGGCGCGCGACTGGGCGGAATTCGATGCCGCCAAGGTCGTCCCCGCCGAATTCAATAATCCGCAGCACTATGGCGAATTGATTTACATTCGCTTTGGCAGTTGGCCGTACGAAGATGCGCTGCGCGTTTACCAGGACATGTGCCAGGCGCTCGGTCGGCCGATCGTCGAGTCGGCAGCCAAGCAGGTGCTGGACGCGCCCAAAAACCTAAACGGCGAGATTGTTTGCACCATTCCGCCGCCCCTGAAGCTCGGCCCCGGCGGGTCGCAAGTTAAAGACTACGACGCGCCCATGCCCGCCGACATCATCGGCATCTGTCCTTTCGAACTTACCGCGCTGGAGATGATCTCGTCGAAAGACGACGACAGGCGATACGCCATCTACCAGATCACAGACCAATTCTCAGTCAATCGCAAATATCTCGATCCCAAGGCCACGCCCTGGTCCTTTGGCGATGCGTGGTATAAAGCTCTGGAAAAAGCCTTTGGGCCGCAGCAGGTGATCGAAGCCGCAAGGCAGGTTCGGCTCGCGACGAAGCGATACGCCACGCTCGGCATCATGAACCCGCAGGAGATCGGCGCCACCCGCCCCGAGCCGGGCAACGCATTGCAGGACATCCTGGCGCGCAAGAATCCCAAGGGGTACGTGCGGTTTCTGCTGGCCATCAATCAGAATCCCAATTCCCCTGCGAATGTCGATATCGATGCCGCTTATCAAAAGCTGATTTCCACCGGCAATGAAAAATCGCTGTTGGATACTGCCCAGCGTTTTGCCTCGGGCAAACCCAATCTTTTCTGGCCCGGCGAGCTGGATTCGATCAAGCGCTCGATTGGCGCGATGTCGGAGCCGCAGAGGCCCACGGTGGCGACCGCGATGATCGACAATTCCGATTACCTCGGCTGGAAGAATTTCAAATCGGGTGCGCAGATCAAGTACACCACGCGCACCTGGTCGGCCGATCCGCGCCTCGGTCCCACTGCCAAGCTCATGCCGGGCCATTCCGAGCTCAGCGCGATGTACACCCTCAAGTCGATCGATGGCCAGTCGGCGCAGCTCTGGTTCACCGAGCAGGCCTTCGACACCGGGAGCGGCTATCCGCATCCGCCTCGCGATCGTGAGATCGCATATCCAGCGAAGACGCCAGCGCCCGATGTCGACATGCAACGGCGTATCGAAACGGCCAGGCAATTTAAGCTCGGCCAAGTCATCCCCGGCTCGGAGCAGAGCGGCGAAGAAGTGCTTGTGATCCAGAGTCGGCGCATCAAGACCCACTGGACCAGCGTCACCGGTAAGCAGCGATCCCGGTTTACAGTCACGACTAAAACCTGGACGAGCGACGAAGTGCCCACCGGCCTGGTTCGCAAGACGGAAGACACCTACTGGCCCGGAGACGTTCGCAGCCGCCCCTCGCGCAGCATCACCGAAACCTATATTGAGTCGTTCAAAGGTTTCACGCCGGGCGAAGCAGCGCCCGCCGGCACCGCCAACTCAGTGCTCGATATTCCAGAACACCCTCCATTTGTGACGCTGCCGCCGGCCGGTCGTGGGACTGATCCATCAGTGCCGCCGCCGGAGGTGAAGGTCGTGCGTGTTCCACCGAATCGTAGTCGCACCGCTCCGGCCCAGCCCATTTCCGGCGCGGATCAGCGGGCTCGCATCCAGCGTCTTACTCCGCTCCTTCAGCGTGCGTCGATCGCTCGTCGATCGCTGTTAAGCATTGAGCGCCAAAATGCTCGTTCGGGCACCACGCTCCCGGACGACGTCCAGAGCGCTCGCGACAAAATCATGGAGCAGATCACATCCGCCCAGCGCGGGATGGTGAGCGGCTCCGAGGATGATTTTGATGCAGAAGTGAAAGCGCTCGAAAAGTCCACAACGACGGTCGAGGATTATTTGAAGAAGCAGGAAAAGTAACAGCGACATTAGCAGATTCTGCAAAGAGAATTGGATTACGATTATGCAATATGACGTCCATCTCGAGCAGTTCGGCGGCAAGCCCTTGGCAGTCGTCAAGCGGCAGGCAAATTCGCGGCAACAGGTTGGAGCGATCATCCAGAAGGCCTGCGGCGACGTCTGGAACGTCGTCAAATCACAGCGGATCGCTGGCGCGGGGCGGCATGTGACGGTTTATCTTGACCAGAATTTCAATCTCGAAATAGGTGTCGAACTGGAGACGCCCTTCGGCGGATTCGGAGACGTCATCGGCTCATCGCTTCCCGCCGGTAATGTTGCGACGACCACACACTTAGGCCCTTACCCCCTGCTTGCCAATGCCCACCAGGCCATCCAGCAATGGTGCGCAGCACAGCAGATCGAACTGGCGGGCCCCTGCTGGGAAATCTATGGCCATTGGCTCGATGAATGGAATCACGACCCGAGCAAGATCCGCACGGACATTTACTATCCTGTCAAAAACTAGAAACGCGAACAGCCGTTCTGTGACTCACGCGCGGCGGCGGGATATCAGGTGATGAATCAGGCCGATGAGCGTGACTGCCCACGCGACTAATGCGATATAAATGAACACATAAGGAATCCAGTTCAGCAGCTCGGCATGCATCACCTGCGTAAGGCGATAGGTGCAGGCGGTATACATGCCCAGCGGGAAGACGGCTCCCCAATAGAGCGGGTCGTAGCGAAGCGGAAAGCGACGGTAGATATGCCTCCAGACGCCGAGGATGATCAGCATAGGCACCCACCAGGTCGCGGTGGACCAGAAGAGCAGAGTCATCCCTTTAATAAATGGTAGCAATTCCATCAGCAGCGCCGAACGCTGCGATGCGGCAAGGAGCATCGTGCCGGCGAGGGTCGATATCGCGACCGCGCCCATGTTGATCCAGTAAGGCGGGGCCAGGTCAGATGGATTGAGCACGAAGAACGTGTAGCGATAGAAAATCAGCGAGATGATCCAGATGTAGAGCATCCCTCCGCCGAGCCAGATCGTCAGGCAAAACAGCAGCACGCCCGCCTGATGATCAGCCGAAAATCCGCTGGCAAGTTGCGCGCCGAGCACCGAAACCGATTGGGCGGCGACGACCAACACCAGCCAGCCGCCATTGATTCCTTCAGCCAAGCCCGGCTTGATGTCTTTGACGGTAAGGATGGTGACAATGCCGTAGGTCAGAACAGCCCAGAGCGCAATTCCAACGAACCAGAAACAGGCGGCAGTCCACCACAGGTCGGCCGTCACGATGAACTGGCTGCCCAGCACGCAGGTGCCGGCAACGATCGTGAAGAAGCCGACGCATCGGCCGTGATGGAGCAGATCGGCACGAACATTCTGCGGATATCGAATGCATCGCAGGATCGTCAAACACCAGAGCGCTGCGTAGAAGCCAACATTCAACCAAAGCAGAACGCGGCCAATTGTTTTTAAACCCATCAGATGGCACGCAATGGAAACGATGCCCGTCGCCATGACCATCGCGAAATAGGCGGGATGCATCGTCGCCAGGCCAGATGGCGCTGGCGATGGCACCGCGGGCGGCGTGCCGGACTGAATAGCGGCGGAGCTCATCATCGATTCTCACCGCTCAACGCGTTCGAGCTTATAGAGATAGCGCAGCAGCCCAGCGTTGAGCAGCAGACAGAAGATGCTCGCGCCGGCTGCGGGCCAGATCACGCGCTCATCGCCGCCGAGGTAGGCATTCATCGTGGCAACCAGAAGCCAGAGTTGCAGGATGACGAGAATCAGAATGAAGGCGAGCATTCCGTAGACAACGGTCGTGCGCTGCTCGCGGGTGAAGGGACGATTCATGCTCATATCGTCCTCCGCTCGACGCCGGTGGCGAAAACTTCATCGCCGCGAATGGAGATGTCGATGCGCGGCAAAGGGCGCGGGGGTGGGCCGGCGATGTTTCGGCCGGTGTTGAGATCGAAAAGGCCTTCGTGACATGGGCAACGAATCACGCCTTTGGCGGGATCGGGAATCACCGCGCAGGACAGATGGGTGCACTTCTGGCTGTAGGCGACGAGTTTATCTTGTGCGGTGCGAACGAGGATGCAGTCATCGTGCGGACCGGGGTACCGGAACACGAGCGTCCCTCCGACCGGGAGCGCGGAGAGCGTTCCGATCTTCGCCACCGGCGGCGCCCCGCGATGGCGACGCCAGATGTTCTGGAAGCCGATCCAGACTTGTCCTGCCGCAAAGGCGAGACTCGTCAGGCAGAGGAACTTGGCAAAATCCCGTCGCGCGACGTAATGATCCTGCGGCCAATCGATCGGGAAATCCCTGCGCCACTGCGGCTGGCGATCCATCGGCCTGCCATCGGGAGCGCGGGTGATCTGCTCGGGATCGCGAGGCGGCACGTACGCATCGGCGGGCGTGGTGCCGGTGAGACCTTCGCGCGCGGGTGTATTCAATCGCTCATCCACTTGTGCCGACGGTGCATTTGATTGCGCCGGATCGTCTGTCATAGCGCCACCTCCACTTCCGCAAACGGATCGGCCCAGACCACCGGCAGCGAAACGTTCCGGGCCTTCGGCTGGTCGTTCATTGCATCCGTGACATTCACCAGCATTCGACCCGCGCCATCCTTTGGCACCATCATGTTGACTTGAGTGGTGATCGATTGATTCCCAAATTGGAAACGGTTGGTCGGCACCGACATAGGCCGAAGCTGTTCGATCTGCTCGCGCGTTCCAAAAAACAGCGCCTGGCTGGGGCAGACGGTCGCGCACATCGGCTTTTTGCCGGTGCTCGTGCGGTCATAGCACATGTCGCACTTCATCATGATCTGCCGATCTTCGTACACCTCCGGCACGCCAAATGGACAGGCCATCACGCAATTGCCGCAGGCGATACATCGCGGCTTGCGTGCACTCTGCACGACGCCGTCAGCCGTGCGCTTGATTGCGTCCGCCGGGCAGACTTCGGCACAGGTCGGCTGCTCGCAATGCATGCAAACCACCGGAACCGTCTGCACGCTGCGCGATCGCTCGATGTATTCAAGGTGGATCATCGATACGCCGCGATGCGTGTCGCATTCGGTGCAGGCCTGGCATCCGATGCAGCGATTGGGGTCGATGAAGAACTGGAGATGCTCCGGTTTCACTGCTGGGCCTCCAGTTTGCCTTCATAATCGGGCGGCGCGTCGGCTTTTCTCACGCGGCAGCCGCACACTTTGTATTGGGGGATCTTGCTGATCGGATCCTGAGCGGAGACGGTGAGCTGATTGGCACTCTTTTTCCCGGCCCAATGGTACGGAATGAAAATGGTGTCGGGCCGGATCGTCGTCACGACCATCGCGCGAAGCGTGATTGACCCGCGGCGGGTTTCGGCGGTGACCCAATCTTTGTCCTGGATTCCGAGCTTCTCGGCCAGTCGAGGATGAATTTCGATTCTCGGCTCCGGATATTGATCGACAAGCGGCCCGATTCGCCGGGTTTGGGTTCCCGAAAGAAACTGGCTGACGACGCGGCCGGTGGTGAGGAAGATCGGATATTCCTCGCTGATATCATCCACCGGTGCGCGGTATTCGGAAACATTGAAACGCGCTTTGCCGTCGGGGAAGTAGAACGGCCCGGCCCCTTTAGCGATCGGGTTATAGGTGCCCGGCTCAAAGAGGCGCGGCGTGCCGGGATGATCGGGAACGGGCTCCCCGGTTTTGTAATCATTCGACGGGCACGGCCAGAAGACGCCGAATTGTCTTTCGATTTTCTCGTAGGTGATGCCGGAATAGTCGGCGATGCCGCCTTTGCTGGCGATGCGCAGCTCTTCGAAGATTTCGCGCGGGCTTGTGAAGGTAAAGCCATGGGGGCGATTCAATGCTTTGGCAATGTCCTGGATAATCAGCCAATCCTGTCGCGCCTCGCCGGGGCAATCGACGGCCTTGTTGATCTTGATCACGCGCCCTTCGACCTGCGCGACGACGCCTTCATCTTCCTCCTGCAAACTGCCTGGCAGAACGATGTCGGCATAGCGTGCGGTGTCGTTCAAGAAAAAGTCGATCGCGACATAAAACTCGAGCTTCTCCAGCGCCCGGCGAACGAAATTATTGTCAGGCAGCGACACCATCGGATTGAAGCAGATCGATATCAGCCCCTTGATCTGGCCGGCGTCAATCTTGCGAAAAAGCTCATAAGCATCGACGCCCGGCCCCGGCAGGTCCTTCTCGTCAATCTTCCAGACCGAGGCGATGTATTTGCGATGTTCGGGATTGGCGATGTCGCGCAGGCCGGGTAGCTGATCGCACTTTTGCCCATGTTCGCGGCCGCCCTGCCCATTGGCCTGGCCGGTGATGGTGCCGTAACCACTCTTGGGCTTACCAATTCGGCCTGATGCGAGCACGAGATTGATGGCGCCCAATACATTCTGCACGCCGACCGAATGATGCTCGATGCCGCGGGCGTGAAAGAGAAAGCTGGTCTTCGCCTGTCCCCACCATTCGGCGGCCAGCCGAATCGAACGCTCGGGAACTCCCGTCACTTCCGCGGTCTTCGCGGGCGTCCATTGTTTGCAATAGTCGGCCAGCTGCTCAAAACCATTGGTATGGTTCTCGATAAACTGCCGATCGATCCAGCCGTTTTCGATCATCAATTGCAAGACGCCAGCGAACAGTGCTGCATCGCGGCCGGGCTTGACCGGGAGGAACAGATCGCACGTGCGCGCAATCGGCGTGATGCGGGGATCCTGCACGATCACCTTCGCTCCCTGCTCGCGCGCCTGCCAGATGTAGTTGGTTGTGATCGGCGAGCATTCGGCGACGTTCGATCCTGCAACCCACACCACTTCTGTGCCCACCATGTCCGACCAGGGGCTGGTCGTGCGATCGATGCCGAAGGCTTTTTTGTTGCCGGCACCGGCGCTGACCATGCAGAGGCGGCCGTTGTAGTCGATGTAAGGTGTCTTTAAGCAGACGCGAGCGAATTTGCCGTTGAGATAGGCTTTTTCGGTCGTCAGACTCGCGCCGCTGAGCATCGCGATGGCGTCGTTTCCGTAGCTGCTTTGGATTCGCTGAATTTCCGAAGCGACTTTGGCAATCGCGTCGGCATAAGACATCGACGCGAATCCACCTGGCGCGTTGGGATCGCGCCGCAGTGCGGTCGTCAGGCGATCTGGATGTGAACCCTGCAAATAGCGTTTCACACCCTTCGGGCAAAGCATGCCGCGGTTAAAGGGGAAATCCTCCCACGGCTCAAAGCCTATCACCTCATTGTTCTTGACCTTGAGCTGAATCCCGCATTGCTGCCCGCAGAAACAGCAATGTGTTTTCACCAGCCGATCCGGCTCAATCGCGGTCGATAAGCGCTCGCCCGACATCCGCGCCAGATGCGGACCAAAATGCTGGATGATCTTCAGTTCGTCGGTAGGAAGGGTTGCCATGATCTACTCATGTTCCAGGCATACCGTCAGAAGCATTTGACTCGCTTCGACCGCCTGCACGTCATGCCGAACGCCGGGCGCGAGAACCAGCAGCGAGCCGGCTGGTAAATCATGCACCTTCCCGTCCGCCGACATTTTCAATTTGCCTTTGAGGACCTGCACAGTAACCGTGCCCTTCGCCTCGTGCTCGGCCATCGATGACCCGGCTTCGAATAGAAACAGTGCGACGGTCAGCGCCCCATGGCGGTAAATCGTTTCCTGCCGATGCCGGCGATTTCCCAGCGGTTCGGCCTGCAGTTTGGCCGCTACATCATTCAGGTCAAACTGAAGCTCCGGATGATCAAACCGTTGTTCAGGATGCACGCGCAGACGTTTGTCTTCACTCATAATCGCGCTCCATCTCATTGTTCCTGCGCCCTCAACTCGGCGCTGCGGCTTTCCGACCACATCTGGCCTTGTGCTAAGCCAAACAGCGCGCGGCGGCATTTTGGGCACACCTGCTGGTAATGTGCGCCGGAACTGCCGTTCAATTCGTAGTTGAATCCAAGTTGACGTTCGACGACTTCAAGGTCTCGGACCATCATGGCTGATGCGTAGGGCCGCCCGCAGCGCAGGCAATTGGCCTGCTCGGAAGCTCGCCCCGCATCTTTATAGAAACTCACGCCGAGCTGCGCCGGCCGCTGGAACAGGTGAAAGAATTTGCCGAACGGCAGCCAAACGAGCGTCATGATTACGGTGAGGGCATGCAGGATCGCCAGGAAATCGTAAGCGTATCCCTTCAACCACGTGTAGCTGACGGTCAGCATGATGCCGGTCACGCTGATGGCAAACAGAAGCAGCAGCGGCAGGATGTCTTCGCCGAATTGCTGAACCGCAACAGCCCCATGATCAACCATTCGGCGACGGAAAGCGATCATCACACCGATGATGACAAGAATGGATGCCCATACGAGCCCATGAAAGATGACGAAAGCAATCCAGGATTCGACCGGAAAATCCTGGACCGGGAAACCGAAGAGGAAGGTGCGATACATCGCGGTGTTGCCGGGGACCGTTTCGAAATGAATCCATCCCCAGACCAGCGGAAAGGTGATGGCCGCGGCAATGATGCATCCCCACATGATCAGCCAGTGGGCCATCCATCTGTGCCTGCCGCGCCGAAAAATGAAACGGTTGGCCGCGAATTCCAGGAAAAATCGCCGGGCAAATTGAAGCAGATTGCGCCCGATGAAGCGTGGGTTCAAAAAAACCTGCCACCCGCGGCGCCAGTACATGCGAGTTGGCGGGCGCTGGAGCCACATCATATATCGATAGGCAATTCCAAAGGTCGCAAAGAGCGTGGCAAAGGTGTAACCGACGAGGGCCGCGTCAAAGTGATTGAGATTTCGCGAGCCGATGACAATCAGCGCAGCCAGCACCGCCGTCGCAATGAAACCAGCGATCCCCGCTTTGATCCTTTCAGGTGCAATGCGAGTCATGTCAATCCGTTCGGGAGCCGCGAACACGTGTTGGCGCACGCAACGCTGCTGGAACATCTTAGACCACGCCAATATTGCGTCGAGAGGCGATTTTGTCGCACCCGATTGTCGAAGAGTTTGGATATATGCAGTGGGGCCTACGCGCGACCGCCATAAGCGTTCGGTTTGCCGCGCATCAGAAGAACGAAATGCACGATCAGCTCGATGCCAATGAAGGCGACTCCGCCGACCCACCAGCCGGGCCAATGCGCTTGGCCACTCGAATCCAGCAGCTTGGCGGACAGCATCATGCCAGCCAGCAAGACGACACCACCGGCAAACCACACCGTGAGACGAGCACCCAACTGCGTCGCGCGAGAATTCGGAAGTCTCGGACGAACATAGTTGAGAAAGAGGATCTCCACCCAATGCCCACCAAACGCCGGCCAGAACACCAGCAATGATGCCAGCGGCCATTGTCGCAGGTCATGCGATCGCCACGCCAGGATCGCACCGACGACGAGCGCAATCGCTCCCGTGCGCATCAGCGTAGTAGCGATAGGCTCCTTGACCGGCCGCCAGGAAATGTTCTCGCTGGTCATGCCGAGCCATCATAACCATACGCAGGCCGAAAGTCGCAAATAATTGATACGGCTAGGCCGATGCTGCACCATCTTGCCCATTACCGTCGGACCGCTGCCTTAAGGAAGCAACTGTGCAGTGCTGACGGCGGTCGCGCTGCTGCCGCCGTCGTCAAGAATCTGAATCACCAGCGAATAACTCTTGATTTTGGAGTCTTTATAGTCGTGGCTTCCGATGACGCTGAATGTACCGTCGCCGTTTGCAACGATCTGGGCCGCGCTGACGGTCCCATCGCCCCAATTGATCATCGCGGTAAAGTCCGAAACCGTTGCGCCAAAGTTGGCATCGGAGAATGTCGCCACGGTGACATTCGAGAAAGTCTTGCTCCCGTGAGTTGGCGTCACCTTGCTGCCACTAGCCGTAAGGGGTGCATCATCGACGCGGGTCGTAATCGAATTCGTGTTATTGGACAAATTGGTATCCAGGACAGAACTGGCGACGGATGCATCGAATGTCACGCCGGGGTTCTCTTCAGGCAGCCTCACCGTCAGGGTCACCGTCCCCATGGCACCGGGAGGCAATGAGCCAAGATTGGCCGTGCCGCTCGCGGAATTGTAATTGCCGGCGGCCAGCGTGGAGAAAGCACCACCGAAGCTTGCGGAGACGAAAACAGCGCCGGATGGAATTGGAGCACTCAGGATCGTGTTCGAGGCGATGCCCGGCCCGGAATTTGAAACCGTGTACGTGTAGCTGGCGGTGCTGCCTTCGACCGCGGAACTCGGCCCGGCCATCGTCACTGATTCGTCCACCGATGGAATGAGCACTACGCTGTGCGGCTGATAGCTGATCTCGTAGGTGATCCCGTTCAGGACAATTGTGGAGCCCTGAGCAAATTTACCGGTGATATTTCCACCGGCCTGGATGATCGTGAAGGTCGTAGTGCCTGGAGTAAAAGTCAGATTCGCGGCGAGAGTCGCATTACTGAGGTTGACGTCACCCGCGGCGACAAGCTGGCTGTAGTTGGTATTGCCATCGCCCGGGACGGGGCCACCCAGCTTTACTGAAAATGTCGAACCCGCTGACAGCGTATGAGTTCCGGTATAAGTATAAAGAATGCCCGGCGGCTTATCGCCCGGCGCAAGGAACGCGCCCGGTTGAACGAGAACATTTCCAAAGATGTTTCCAATGCCGCTCAGCGTGCCGGCATTAACAACGATGCCTGAATTGAGAGCCCCATCGACAAAAAATGTTCCGCCGCCATTTTCGATCGTCTGAGAGGCGTTTGCCGATGCCGAGAGCGTGGCTGAATCGCCGGCAGGAATATTGAGGGTGATATCATTGGTTGCCCAAAGGAGGCCGTGGAAATTCGTGTAAGCGTCGCTGTCGCTGTCTCCATTCCCAATCGACAGGTCAATGTTGCCGCCCGGGGCAAGGGCCTTCACGGTGCCGTTAACGACGATTCCATCCGCACCCTGCAGGCTCACGTTGCCGTTGGTGGATTGGACGGTGGATAAGGGGCCAACTGTGATGTTTTCCTCCAAGACGGGAACGTGGCCGGAATCGTCGGCCGTTTCCGTTGTCGAAGCCGACAGACTGCCGGAAGAGGTTGTATTGCGAATAAAATCGATTTGACCCGTAGCACTGAGAATTGTATTGCCGCCGAGGTTGGAAGAAGTGTCGATGGCATCGACCGAATCCACCGAAAATCCGCCAGTATTGCGGATGGCCACTGTGCCGGAAGTATTCTCGAATGCAATCACAGAAGCCGCTGCGTCGAGGTTAACCCCTGAAGCAGTTTGAAGGGAAAGATTGTAGACGGTGATGTCGGGCCCATTGGGATTAATACCGGTCACATTTCCGCCACTGATCAGCGAAAGCATGTTGAACCCGGGGTGAGCGGTGACCGGCGCGGTCATCACGATGTTGCCGGGGTTGTCGGCGCGGCCAATGCGCACGACTGAAGCGGTAATGTGCGTGAGCATGGCATCGCTCACATCGAAGTCGCCGGGCGTGGTGCCTCCTCCCAGATCGATATCGCGAGGGTCAGTACTATTCTGTTCGAGAGTGACAGTTCCCGGATAGTAACTGTTGACAACAGCGTTCAGCGATATCTCGTCTGCGCTGAAAGTAATGCTGCCGAAAGAGTTGGCATTGACTTTGGCGTTCACAGTCAGCCGGCTTCCGCTGCCGAGTGCGGTCAGGTTGATCGGCGAATAATAGCTTGTAACTCCGTCGGCATCTTCGCCTAGATCCAAATCGGCTACGGTGAAGCTGGTGGAGTTGGTGAAATCGTATGCCACGGTCGCGGCAGTGCCACCAAGGTTCGACACAGTGTTGCCAGGGTCGCTGAGAAACACACCTGATCCAGCGGACGCCACCAGATTGGTAACTGTGATTGAAGCGCCGCTGTTTTGGCGAATGGCTCCTTCCTCACTGAAGAGTTCTAAAAGGTTCCAATTCGACTGCGCAGTGATGGGCGCCGTTATCGTAATCCCCGAGTTCATAATGGTGTCAAAATCACCAATGGAAAGCCTTGTCGCGTTAATGCTATTCAACTCGGCATTGGTCAACGAAAGTGCGCCGCTGTCCTTCGAGCCCAGCACGACCGCCCTACCCAGACTCATTGAGCCTAAAGCCACAGCGCCGCCACCCGAATTGATCGGCGCATCAATGTTCATGCTGTCGGCCTGCAATGAGACGAACGCGTGGTTGACAGTTATGCCCACAACGCCGTCCAGGCCGCCGCTGGGGATCGTCAATGCAGTGCCATCATTCATTGTGAGAAAATTGCTCGCGCCGCTGATGTTTGCGGCCAAGTTGCTGATGTAGTTCACGTGGTTAATCAGCCTGATGATGTTGCCAGTCGTAATGGCCACATTGGTGACGTCAAGGGCGCCATCCGACTGAGCGACGGCTCCGCCACTGATGAGGTGCAGGATTCCAAAGTTGTGCGAGCCTACGTCGGCCGTGATGTTGACGGTGCCGGTATTGTCGGCCCGGCCGATGCGGAGGACTGAGGCCGTTACTTCGCCCAATTCCGCATCGCTCAGTCCTAGATCGTTATGTACAAAGCCGAAGCCCAAGTCGATATCGCGAGTGGTGGTACCCCCTTGCTCGAGGGTGACGATGCCCGCCGCTCCCGCGTTGATAGGGGCATTGAGCGCCATGTCGTTGGCGGCAAGCGTGATGTTGGCGCCATTGCCGCCGGTCGCCGTGGTGCTAATCGCCGTGCCCACGGTTAACAGACTGGCGGTGCCCAACGCCGACACGGTGATATTTCCCGGCCCCGTGATGTTGTCGCCGGCGGTATTGATGCTGACATTGCCGGTATTCGTCAGGTTGATGTCGCCGGAAGTCGTGACCTGTAGACCGTTGACGCCAGGGATTGCGCCGCCGCTGATGTTCAGATTACCCGTATTGCTGATGAAGATCCCGTCGGTGGAAGTTTGCGTGGAGAGGCTGGCCGCGTCGGATAAAAACGGCGCAGCAGAAGATCCAATTCCGGTGGAAGCCTGCAACGCAACCGTGGTCGCGTAAACAGGCCCGGGAAACGGCGACGACTGACTTGTGATCGACCCGTTGGCGGCGGTGATGCTGAGGCTCGCCAACGGCGCAGGACTCTGAGAACTGCCGCTGCTCAGAATTCCCGTTGAAACATCTCCATTGGCCTCAATGGAAATTGATTCGTTATTACCGCCGAGGCCCAGGCGCTCAATGGAGATGTTGCCGACCGTTCCAGTTCCGGATCCGCTCTCGAATGTCAGATTGAGCCCTGCGGGAAGGGAACCGATTTGCGCTCCGCTCAGATCAGTGATATTGCCGGCCTCAGTACCTTGTGAGCCACTGTTGACGACAACATTTTGACCGCTAGCAAGCGCTGTCGAAACATCCGACCAGTCCAGGTTTGCCCCGGTCGCTGTCGCGGTGAAGGTCGTGGTTATGCCAGCGGTGCTCGAAGAGACGTTGATAGTCGGGCTCGTGCCAAGCGTCATGCTCCAGGACAACAAGGTGCGATCTTCGAGAGCTTCAATCGCACATTTTGCAGCGTGACGCACTTGACTGGCTCGACGCTTGATCTTGTCCAGAGGATGAATTCGTTGCGAAACGGGCGCGATTTGCTGCCGCATGAAGCATCTCCACATTTAAGCCTCAGAATTGAGATGGGGCGAGAAGCGGGCAATTTTCCTCCCTTTTTCCCTCCTGGCCATCCGCTGCACACCAGCGTATCGAATCGCACGGCGAACTCAAGAAAATTCTCATATTTTGCCCCAAATAGCGAAAGGGGGCCCAAATATGCCAATCTCCCTCCCTGAGAACCTTGGCTGCAGCGGATCGCTGCGCGCGTATGGGGTTCAATTGAATTTAGCCGGCTTGACGCCTTGCATTTGCTCCCGGACGATGGGTTTTGGCACTTTTACTTAGACGGGATTGCAGTCTTATGCTGAAGCTTTCTGCGTTTGCGGATGAGATTTCGCCGGATTTGGATGAGCAGCTTCGGGTTTGCGCTGACAATCAGGTCACGCACATCGAGCTGCGAGGCGTGGATAACCAGAATGTCCTGGATTTTTCGCGGGAGATGCGCAAACGAATCAAGGCAAAGCTGGCCGATCGAGGAATGGGCGTGATCAGCATTGGCTCGCCGATCGGCAAGATCAAGGTAACCGATTCAATGGATGCCCATATGGATCGGTACAAGATCGCGGTGGAATTGGCACAATATTTTGACGCGCCCCTCGTTCGGATTTTCAGCTATTACCCGCCGAGTGAGGGAGAGGATATTCGCCGACATCGCGATGAGGTGATCCGCCGGATGCAGCGGAAGGTGAATTACATCCGCGATCTGCCGGTCACGCTCGTGCATGAAAATGAAGTGAAAATTTACGGCGAAAAGGGGCAGCAATGCCTGGACATGATGAGAACGATCGATTCGCCGAAGTTGCGATGTGCTTTTGATTTTGCCAATTTCGTGCAGGCCGGCGAGCGGCCGCGTGATAATTGGCCGTTGCTCAAGCCTTATACAATTCACATTCACATTAAGGATGCGCTGATGGGCAGCGGCAAAGTAGTGCCGGCCGGCAAAGGCGATGGTGATCTGGAAACGATTCTGCCGGATGCGTATGCGAGCGGCTATCGCGGCTTCCTGAGTCTTGAGCCGCACCTGGCCAAGCACGAGCAGTTCAGCGGGTTCAGTGGGCCGAGCTTGTTCAAGGTGGCGGCTGACGCGCTCAAGGACCTCTGTCGCCGGCACAACATCCCGCTTGCGGGGGTGAATTGAGTTTTTGCAACGCGCTCTTTGGATGACCACCTCCCCGTCCAATCCACCGACTTCGCAGGGTTCGCCTAGCATCTTTCGCCGGCTCGACTCTGTTGCGTCGCCAAGTGACGAGTCAGGGCGGGCTGGGGCGGAAGCGGATCGTGGATTGCCGGGCAATTCGACCGAGCTTGCTGATCACCTGGCGGAGATGCATGTGCAGGCCGATCGTTGGGCAAGTCCAGATTTGCTCGCGCAACTTCGCGCGACGCCGAGCCGGCCGATCGATACGGTGCTCTGCAATATTCTGGATGAGAATAGCGAAGCTCCTCTCGAGGCCCATGTAGCGGCGGAATTCGCCCCAGACCTGGTGGGCGGTCTGGAAGCGCTGGCCAAGGTGAGCGGCGCGACCCGAGTGCTGGCGGCGCTCGGACACGATTGCCCGCCGGAGCAAGCGAGGAGAATTCGCGACGCATTGGTCGGCACGCGAATCGTTCCGATCGTTCTGCGCAGCGATTATCCGCAGCCAAACCCGATCCTGTTGATCCATCAGATAACGCGGCGGCATGTCCGATGGGGACAGCCACCAACCGATGAAGGCATAATCCTTATCGATGCGGCAGCGGCGGTGGCCGTCGGACAGGCGGTCAATCTGGCCAAGCCGATGACCTCTGTTCCATTGGCCATTCACGATTACACGCACAAAGCAACTCATTATGCAATTGCGCCGCTGGGCATGCGGTGGCGAGAGCTGTTGGACGCATTTGAGATATTGACGGAAGTAGCCGAGCTGCGCGCGGGATCACCTCTGCGACAGATACGATTGGGAATTGACGACGTCATCACGAGCGGTGAATTGATGCTCTCGGCTTCGTGGCCGGAGCCGAGGGTAGTTCCCGATCCGTGCATCCGCTGCTCGTGGTGTGTTGAGGGTTGCCCGGTTCGCATTCGGCCCGAGGCACTGCTCGATGCGGCCCAGCAGGAAGATCTATACACCGCTGGCCGACTTGGGCTGGATGCCTGCATCGAGTGCGGCATCTGCAGTTATGTCTGCCCGTCGCATCTGCCGTTGCTCAAAGGCATTCGGGTTCTTCGCAAGAGCCAGACTGGATCGAGGAAGCGATGATCCCCGCCGCCACGCGCAACCCCCAAGCCCTGACCATTCTCCCGCATAGCGGGATGAATGTGCGCGAATATTTTTCGCTGCATTTTCAGGGCGCGGTCTTTCCTCTGACGGCAGGTGTCATTCTCTTTGGCTGGCGCGCGGCAGCGGTGATTGTGCTGGTCTATCTGGGAACATTTGCCGGCGTCAGCATCTGGCGGAAGATCGGCTCGCGCGGCGCGCAGATGAATTATGCCCACGCGTTATGGCTCGCCACGCTCCTGGCGCTGATGCTGCCGGCGCAACTCGCAGCAAATCACCTGAAAGGTGAGTACGGCGGCGAGTTGACCTGGCCCCTGCCGCTGGCGGCGGGATTGATCTTGGGGATGTTCATCTGGCTGCTGGGTGGCCTTGGCTCGGGCCGGATTCATCCGGTCATCGTGACTTATTTGTTTATCGCGGCGCTCTTTTGGGATCTGCTCATTCCCCATGTGGCGCTGAGCCACAATCGATTACTTCTGGGCGATGTCCTCGACAGCAGCCCGCTTCCTGCGCAGCTTGTCGAGAAAGAACCCTGGCTGACGCGCCTGGCGCCGCCGGGCATCGATGGCCAGCGCGAGCAGCCAGCGACCGAGTCGCTCTCGCAATACACCACCGGACGGGAAAAGCCAGCGCGCGGCTGGCTCCCACTTCAAGGCCTTCTGCGCGACAATCTGCCGCCGCTTGAGGATTTGATCATCGGCGGGCGTCCCGCGCCGATCGGTATGGGTAGCGCCGTTGCCGTCATCATCGGCGGATTATTCCTGCTGTATCGTGGTGTGATTGATTATCGAATTCCAATGATCATTGTACTGGTGGAATTCGCTGCCCTGCTGGTCCTTCCGATTCCATCAGCCGTCACCGATCACACGCAATGGCATTGGCTGGCCATGCGCCGATCAGATGTAGGATGGGCAGCGGGAATTACCTTTGCCAACTACGAGTTGATGGCATCACCCACGCTCTTCATGGCCTTTTTCCTGGCCACCGCCGGCCCGCTTCGTCCGATGGCCAGGCGGGCGCGCACGATTTATGCCATTCTGATTGGCGTCGGAAGCGCGGCATTGCAGCTTTATATGGATGCGTCGGTGGGGCCGTACATCGCTCTGCTGGGGGTGAGCCTGCTCACGCCGGTAATGGATTATCGTTTCAATCCAAGGCCGTTGGTGTGATTTTCCGCTGCGCGCTCGTTTGCTCGACAAGAGTTTCGTGCTCGAGATGGCCTGCGATTTGGAAGAATCGGGTGTGAAGCTCCAATCGCGGCGCGGCTCGACAGAGAATGTCGGGCGGAAGTTGCCGGCCGATGCGATCAAAGCGCAGGGCGCTTGCCGGGAAGAGATGGCCGTCGGCGTCGCTGAAATAAGTGGTGACGTCGGCATCGGAATCCCATCGCACGGATCCAAGCCGGTAGTGAAGCTGATATTTTCCCGCCTTCAGAGCCTTGCGCGTCTGGCTGATGTCAATGGGATGCTGGCCGCGCTCCCAAAGCTGGGCCACAAAATCTGCGAGAACCTTCTGGCGTTCGATCAGAATGGCCTGGGGCGTGGGCCGAAGCGACTGGACAAATTCAAGATACTGATCCTGAAGCTCATCGGTATCTGCGAATGCAGAATCGAATGCATCGACAGGCGCAATGCCATCATCGATCTTTTGCAGCAGGTCGAGGAATCGAGGCAAATATGCATTTCCACTCACGTCCTGCTGCCGAGCCAGGAAATAGACCAGCGCCCACGCCTGGTTGTAGCGCAGGTGGCCGAGACTTTCATCACTCGTGACCGCATCACTCCAATCTGCCGGCGTCATCGCGACAAGCTCGTGAAGATCCGAAAATGTTTGTGGATCGGCTGCCAATCCAGCTTGAAGCATCCGCACTCTGCGCGGTGGCACTTGGAAGAGCGTGAATGAATCTCCCGTCCAGATGGCTTCTTCGAAAATCTGCGCAAGGCCCTCGTTCAGCCACGGCGGCAGCTCGTGTTCGAAAGCCACTTGCGCGAATTGATGAAATGCTTCGTGTTGAAGCGTGCGGCGAAGCGTGTCCCGCCCCTGGCCTTCCAGAAAGGCTGCCAGGAGATGGCGCGCGGGAATGAACAGCCCGCCAGTGTTGCGATATTCGGGGCCAACAAATTGCAGGTAATCCCCGCGCGAAGCAAAGAGATAAACTTCCAACGGCGGCTGATGTTGAAGATTGAGAGGCGCGAATCGGCGAGCGTATTCATCGAACATCGCATCCATTCGCCGACCCAAATCCATCGCCAGCGGACGATCGAGGTCAGTATGGATCTGGTAATGGCTTGTGGAGAGCGCCAGCATCGGCTCGCCGTGGCAGACGCGCGGCGGGGCGAATGAAAACGCCAGCAGCGCGATGATCCAAAGCGGAAATCGTCGGATTAAATGCGGGGTTGCCTCAGCCATTCTTGCCCGGCGGCTTTTTACTTTTGCGCGGGCGTAACTATCATCGGCAAACTTTCGCCGCGGACTCCCGCCGCAATAGCAGCGGCAGCCGTAGAATTGCCTTGGTTTGAATATGGAACAGCAGGGAAATCAGTACGAACAGGAACGCCGATCGAAGATGCGCGCCTTGCGCGACATGGGCGTGGACCCCTTCGGAGGCCGGGAGACCGGCATCCAGAACCTTGCCGAGGCGCGGGCGATCTACAAACCAGAAATGGGCCACGATGGCGGCCCGATTGTAAAGGTGGCCGGCCGGATCATCTTCGTGCGCGATATCGGCAAGCTGCAGTTCCAGCGATTGCGCGATGAGCATGGCGAATTGCAGATCGCATTCGATAAAAAGCGACTGAGCGAAAGCGATTGGAACATCGTCAAGCATCTGGACTTAGGCGATCAGATCATCGTTGAAGGGCCGCTCGGATCGACCAAGACCGGCGAGGTGACCATCTGGGCCAAAACGCTTCGCATGGGCTCCAAGGCACTGCTTCCGCCACCCGCAAAATGGCAGGGATTACAGGACGTTGAGCTTCGCTATCGGCAGCGCTATGTCGATCTGTGGGCCAATCCACAGGTGATGACGACGCTGAAATTGCGCAGCCAGATCGTTGCCGAAATTCGACGCTACATGAGCGAGCGCGGCTACCTCGAAGTCGAGACGCCGATGATGCAGGCGCTGGCCGGAGGCGCAACCGCGAGGCCATTCGTGACGCATCACAATGCGCTGGATATCGATCTTTTTTTGCGCATCGCGCCGGAGCTTTATCTCAAGCGGTTGCTGGTTGGCGGCTTCAGCAAGGTCTTTGAGCTGAACCGCAATTTCCGCAACGAAGGCATCAGCCCCCGCCACAATCCCGAGTTCACCATGCTCGAAGCCTACGAGGCTTATGGAAGCTGGGAGACGATGGCCGACCTGGTCGAGGGGATGATCTGCGATCTGGCCGAGAAGTTTTTTGGCGGGCTCAAAATCGAGCATAAGGACGCGGAGGGGAAGGTCACGAAGACCATTAATCTCCAGCGCCCCTGGCGGCGTATCAATATGGTCGATCTGGTTCAGGAACGAACTGGATGGAAGTTTGATAAGAGGCCGGTTTTGGAAGCGGCACCCGAGCTGGCCAGGAAGCTGGAACATGTGAACTGGGCGAGTCAGAGCCCGGCAGAGCAGCTTGTGACGGTTTATGAAAAGCTGATCGAGCCGACTTTGATCGACCCATGCTTTGTCACGCATGTGCCTTCGGTGGTGATTCCGCTGGCGCGAAAGTGGAAAGAGGACGACTATTTCGCGGATGTATATGAGCTGGCGATCAATGGGCAGGAAATTTCGCCCGGCTATTCGGAATTGAACGATCCGGATGTGCAGGCGGAGAATTTCAAGCACCAGGTCGGCGACGAAGAAGAAATGCAAAAGGTCGATGAGGATTTCCTGAATGCTCTGCGCTACGGCATGCCGCCCGCGGGCGGAATGGGACTGGGCATCGATCGGCTGGTGATGATGCTGACCGGGGCGGAGAGCATCCGCGATGTGATTCTGTTTCCTCTCATGAAGCCGCGCGATTGATGGGCCGTTTGCAGATTTGATTCATGTACAAGCTTCACCTCATTCTCAAATATCTACTGAAAAGGCGGATTGCCTGGGTCAGCCTGATCGCGGTGATTCTCTGCACAACAATGGTGCTGGTGGTCATCAGCGTGATGGGCGGCTGGCTCAATATGTTCAAAAGCTCCTTCCACGGGCTCAGTGGCGACATTGTCATTGAAAGCAACGGCTTGGCGGGATTCTCGCACTACGAAGAAATCATCGACCGCCTGAAGCAGAACAAGGACATCGCCGCCGCCGTTCCGACGATTGAAACGTATGGGCTGCTGCGATTTGGCCAGCAGACGACGCTGCCGGTGAAAGTGATGGGAATTCCGATCAACGCGATCGGCACCGTCAATAATTTCCCGCAGTCGCTGTTTCGCCAGCACGTGCTGCCCCAGGAATTGCTTCAAGGCAATGATCTTTCGCCGGAGATGCGGAAGTCGCTCGAGAATGAGCTGCACGAACCGCCTTCGTTTGATTTGTTGGATGAGGTGGCGGCGCCTCTCGATAAGCCGCCGGGCGACGTCAAGCTGTACGAGCAGACCGACAACGATGCGATTGAAGTCGGCACCGTGATTTTGCCCACCTCATTTCCACGCGATCTGCTGAAAGAGGTTCGCGCCCGGCTGCGATACGATGCAGTTCGGCATCGACTAGTCTTCAGGGGTGTAATCCAGCCGCAATGGAAAGCGCCGCTGGAAGCCATCTCGTCCGATCCGGCATTCAAGCAGGCCATCGCAGCGCTTTATGACCTGTCGCAAAAGGCAAACCTCATCACGTATGACCACGAGGGCAATCCGACCGGTAGGTATTATGGCATGATTACCGGCGCGGGTGTGATCGGCATTCATCGCAACCGCGAAGGGGAATGGGAAGGGCGCGATCCTTATAAATTTGAAACGCCGGTGACGCTGACGGTTCTGGGAATCCAAGCCGGCGCGGCAATCGACGTGGGCAACAAGGCGCAGCGCGATTATTACATCGTGGATGACAGCCGAACGCAGGTCTGGCAATACGACAACAATTACGTCTACGTCCCCCTCGATCGGCTGCAAAAAGATCTGGGGATGGAAAAGCAGGAAGGGCCGGAAATGATCCGGCTCGAGAATGGCCAATTCAAGCCGACCGGTCGAACGCTCAGCAGCCCGGCTCGCGTTACCGAGATTCATATCAAAGTGCGCAAAGGCATTGACCCCAACGACGAAGCGAAACTGCACGAGATCGGCAAGCAGGTCGAAGCGACCGTGCTCTCGGTTCTCAATGGCAACTCAGGACTCATCACCGCATTTCCGCCGCAAGTGAAAACCTGGCAGGACCAGCAGCGGCTGTGGATCAACGCGGTTGAAAATGAAAAGCTGCTGACGGTCATGCTCTTTGGCATCATCAGCGTCGTCGCGATTTTCCTGATCTTCTGCATCTTCTATATGATCGTTGTCGAGAAGACGCGCGATATCGGCATCATCAAGAGCGTCGGCGCAACTTCGACGGGTGTGGCGTCCATTTTTCTCGGATATGGGCTAGTGATTGGAGTGCTGGGAGCGGGATTGGGATGGCTGCTCAGCTATGGAATCGTCCACAACATCAATATGCTGCACACGGAACTTGGCAAGTACCTTGGCGTGCAGATCTGGAACCCGGAAGTGTATCTGTTTGACAAGATTCCCAATACGATGAGCCCGCGCGATGTTGCGATCATTGTGCCCATCGCGGTGATTGCATCGGTGCTCGGCGCGCTGGTGCCAGCCATTCGCGCCGCCCGGATGAATCCGGTTGAAGCGCTCAGGTGGGAATAATCGCCGAGGACTCAATTCAAATTTGAAATTTCAAATCTCAAATCGAGCCAATTGAAGTTCATGCCGCAAACTGCTGCCCAATCCGAAACCGCCTCTCGCACGACGCCTCCCGTGATCCTCCGCGCCCGCGGCCTGAAGAAGACTTACAAGATGGGCGACGAGACGCTGACGGTTCTGAAGGACATCGATATGACCATTCAGGCCGGCGAATTCGTCGCCATCGAAGGGCGCAGCGGCTCGGGCAAGAGCACGTTGCTCCACATTCTCGGTGCTCTCGATGCTTCAGATGAAGGTTCGATCGAATACCAGGGGAAAGACATCGCCGCCATGAGCGGTGGCGACCGCAGTCGGCTGCGAAACACACAGTTCGGCTTTGTATTTCAGTTTTATCATCTGCTCCCGGAGCTGAACGTCGTCGAAAACGTGCTCCTGGGGCCGATGATCGAGAATTCCTGGGTTGGCTTCGCATCGAAGAAGACCGATCTACGCTCCCGCGCCCGCGACCTGCTGGAGCAGCTCGGCATGGCTCATCGCCTCCGGCACAAGCCCAGCCAGCTCTCAGGCGGCGAGCGCCAGCGCGTGGCCATCGCGCGTGCCCTCATGAACGAACCCAAAATCCTTTTTGCCGACGAACCCACCGGCAATCTCGATTTCGAAACCGGCCGCCAGATCATGGGCGTGCTGGAAAAGCTCCATCGCGAAAAGGGCCAGACGATCATCATGGTCACCCACGACCGCTCCCTTGCCCGGCAGGCCGACCGCGTGCTGGTTTTAGTCAAGGGACATCTTGAGCGCGCTGAAAGCAACGATCAGTAACAGAGACAAAGATTTACCACGGAGGCACGGAGACACGGAGGCACAGTTTTGCTGAAGCGTGGTCCACTGCGAGGAAGTCGTTCGATTAAAGAGAATTAGCCACAGATAAACACGATGCTGATAGAAATCAATCGAAGAACATTGCAATGAACACTTGAAAGGTCGTCACCGGTATCACACGTGTGACAGGTTTCGCGAGATCTTGCTTGATCTGGGTTCATCTGTGTGCATCTGTGGCTAAATTATCCTTATGGATCGGCGTCCCCGCGGCGGCCCATATTGCAGCAAAACCAGACCTCCGTGTCTCCGTGCCTACGTGGTGATCATTCTGTCTGACGCGAAAATGGCAGACAGAGCCTAGAATGACGCTATCGACAAGGAGCCGCGAATGGCGCTGAAAGTGTGGATGGATGGCAAGCTAGTGGACAAATCGGACGCGAAAGTCAGCGTCTACGATCATGGCCTGCTCTACGGCGACGGCATCTTCGAAGGCATCCGAATTTATCATGGCCGGATTTTTGAACCCGACGCTCACCTTCAACGGCTCTTTGATTCCTCAAAGGCAATCCGCCTGACGATCCCATTCACCGCGGATCAGCTTCGCACCGGCATCGAGGAAACGGCAAAAGCCAACAACTTCACCGATTGCTACGTTCGCCTCGTCGTGACGCGCGGCGTTGGTTATCTGGGCCTAAATCCCAACAAGTGCTCCGCCCCTTCCACCTTCATCATCACCGATACGATCGAGATGTACCCGAAGGAAGTTTACGAAAAGGGCATGGCGGTCATCACGGCATCGGTCATTCGCAATCATCCCAATGCAATGTCGTCGCGCGTCAAGAGCCTCAATTACCTCAACAGCATTCTTGCCAAAATCGAGGCAATCGACGCTGGCGTGCCCGAGGCGATCATGCTCAATCACCTGGGCAATGTCGCCGAATGCACGGCCGACAACATTTTCATCGTGCGCGAGGGTGAGGTCCTGACGCCCGCCGTCACCGAAGGCATTCTTGAAGGCGTGACCCGGCAGGTGATTTTGAAGCTCTGCAAGAACCTCAACATCCCTTGTGCTGAAAAAACCTTGCAGCGACACGACTTATACATTGCTCAGGAGTGCTTCCTGACCGGAACAGGGGCCGAAGTGGTGCCAGTCACCAAGATTGACGGCCGGCCGGTCGGTTCAGGGCAGGTTGGCTCCCTCACTCGCCGGCTGATCGACGCATTTCGTCGATATATCCGTGAAGGCGCATAGTAAGTGGCGGTATTTCAAACACTTAGAAATCAACAAGGCAATTCAACCGGGTGCCTCCAATAAGTAACCTCTGCCGGGACAAATGGCCAAAAACCCGCCTGCCTGAATTGACACGCCCCTTTGCCACCGATACAGTTTTTCGCCTCTTAGGCCCTTTGGAGAGCATTTATGCAGGAATTCGAAACATTGAAGCAAATGGTGGCGGAAGCGG
>Ga0134128_10001553_pt1 | contig 29246 bp, 28 predicted proteins | sample KB31754_FD_96462 | JGI IMG/M metagenome (GOLD analysis project Ga0134128, IMG submission 96462) | Terrestrial soil microbial communities with excess Nitrogen fertilizer from Kellogg Biological Station, Michigan, USA - KB3-175-4 | ecosystem: Environmental > Terrestrial > Soil > Unclassified ... | reverse complement strand
TTAGTCACGTGTTACTCACCCGTGCGCCACTTTACTCATGGATTGCTCCACTTTCTCGTTCGACTTGCATGTGTTAGGCACGCCGCCAGCGTTGATTCTGAGCCAGGATCAAACTCTCGTTTGTAACCTGACGCATCTTGATTCGACGGAGGTCGAAGAGCAAGATGCTACCCCATAGCGCTCGAAAGGCTATGAGGCTTGTAACTAGTGAGAATGACTAAACCACAACTTCATCGTCATCTCACGACTGGCATATTCAACCAATTGTCAAAGATCCTTAAGAAGCTTCGCCTGAGCGATTTCTTTTTGGATCGAGCTGCTGGAATCAATCCAGCAGGTCCTCGAACTTTGCGCGTCAAACAAACAAAAATCGTGCTCTTCAGCATCGCTTCCTGTTTTTTGCGCGACCAAACCAGACTATCAAGTTCAGACTGTCGATGTCAACGACAAGTGAATTATTTTCTAGCACTCACGGGATTCAGAGTCTTTCTGGAATCTGATCTTCTATCCGATGCTTTGAGAACAATCGCCGTGCGGCTGGCCTGCTCAAGATGGGACTTACGGAATCTCCAGGCCCAGATGTGAGACTACACGCGTTCAGAGTGATCTGCAAGCGATTCGCTGTTGAAAACAACTGTCGTTCTGTTGAAAACGACCAATCACGCCCGCCTCGCGGAAACCATCCGACCCTGCGTATGCAAAATTTCGTCGAATCGATAGGATTTTCCGGCTAGCGATGCTTTACGTGCCGGCCGCCAGTCCCATCGAAATGCCCGCTTCACTCAGAAAATCTCTTCATCCTTAACCGGAGACGGAGGCACCCCTGTTCCCGACATCGCTTCGATCTGGGCACGCATACTGGTAATCGTCCGGCGGTTCCAAAGCGCCAGAGCGGTTGCTCCCATCAACGCCGATCCCACCACCAGAAACGCCGTCGACCATCTCCCCCTGGCAACTTCCTCGGTTGGCATCGCCGCGAACTCTTCTTCCAATAAGGCGGCCACATCGGTAACTGCCTGGCGATTCCGGCTATTTCGAAATTTCATATTGTCTCCTCGGCCCTCGGGACAAAAACCATCGTCAGAACCACTTATCTTCCACCCAAGGAACCAGACGATGCCGATTCCCTATATATTTCAATTACTTACGCAGGAAGCGTCAGGCTCCCGGATTCCCACGCAGCCCGATCACCCATTGATTCTATGGAAATCGGTAGTGCCCGATCAAAAAATCTATGGAAAATATGATTTTTTCTGGCATCATTCTCTTGTTTGTGTCATCCTATAACCATAACGGGATGAGATTGCGCCCTCCAACCTGGTTGGGCTGCTCCACCCGGACAAGTTGCGTCACTGGCCTCCCGGCACGAGTCAAAATACCGATCGTGCCGTCTTTTTTCCCCGGGCCATTCTTCTGTCCCGCCTTTTACCGATCCCGTCGCTTCTTCTGGTCATACATCGCCGCATCCGCCTTGGCAAACAGTGCTTCCGCCGTCTGCCCGTCCTCAGGATAGATGGCTACTCCGATACTGGCGCAGGCCCGCACTTGATTATCGCCCAGAATGATCGGTTCATTCAGGTCGGCCATCAACTTCGCCGCCAGCACATCGGCACCACCCGGCTGCAGCAGATCGGAGACAACCACCAAAAACTCATCCCCGCCGGCCCGCGCAATGGTGTCCGCCTTTCGTACCCGCATTTGCAACCGATTGGCGACCACCCGAAGCACCTCATCGCCCACCGGATGGCCATAGGTATCGTTGATCTGCTTAAAGCTGTCCAGCTCGATCACCAGGATGGCGACTCTGGCTTCATTCCGCTCCGCTCGTTCCACCGCCTTTGTCAGGCGATCCTCCAGCAGACGCCGATTCGGCAATCCGGTCAGCGGATCATGCAGCGCCAGGTGCTCCGTCCGCGTAATCTCCTCTTCCAGCAACGTCAGCAAAATCCCGATCGCCACAATGTATTTGGGAATGTTCCAGACCGAGGCCTGCACGTGGATATCCGGCCGCAGAATCTGTAGCGCGGCCCCAATTGGAAATACGCAGGCCCAGCCGATAAAGCCCACCGCAGCGGTAATTGCGCCCGTGGACCGTTGCGGAAACTTCCGCCAGTATTGAATGCCGGCCAGCAGGTAGATGACGAAGAAGATGCAATCCGGCCCGAAGTCCTGCTGCCCGCGCGCTGCCAGAAAGGCGAGAGCAATCGCCAGCAGCAGCCCCCAGCAGGCAAAAACATTCCGCTCATTTCCCGGACTCTCCGGATCGGGGAAAAGCATGGCCAGCGCCGACCCGAGAAGCAACACAGCGGCAAGGTAATAAACGGCGGGCGAAGCGATCCCGGCGTGATCGAAAACGATGTAGAAAACTACGCCTAAGACCGCGAAAGCGGCCATCCAGCGGACCCGCGAGCTACACTGACAGCCGCCGCCGGCATAGATAAACGAAACGCCTGCCAGCGCCAGGAAAATCGACGAAAGGCAATAGACCACCGTCTGCAGCGCACCAGGCCGACCGGCAAACAGCATTACCAGGAAATGCAGCAGGATAAAAACCCATCCCAGCAGCCACGCAGGCGAACGGCTGCCCACACGGCGGCGCAGGATCGACCAGAAAACTACCACGAGGACGGTCAGCGCCAGTAGATCCGGCAGAAAAATATAGTTAAGCATCGCTAGCGATCTATAGTTTGATCTTATGAATCTACTGCAGACGTTATCGGCAAAATGTTATGAATATATTGACTGTTGCAACTATCTTAAGCCCTGTCTGGCAGTGTCTTTCGCTCTCTTTTTTCAAGATGCCGTGAATGACGATATAAATTCCAACATCGACATGGTTACCGACGTCATCATCTCTTCCGCTTAAATTTCGCCTTCAACTAGGATGCATGCGTTGCGGTATCTTGCAAGCTGTCGCATCTTCGATTTTTCATCCTTCGCCACCCTAGAAGGTCACCCAGGAAAGACAGTCCCGCCGGTTACGATAAAATCGATTCTGAGACGGAGAACCGATCCCGAGACCGGAGAAATGCTATGCGTACTCGCTTTTGGCTGACATTTGGCGTCGCAATCCTGTGTGTGGCGGCCAATGCGCAGTGGACGGACCCCGGGTTCGACGTTCCTGCCTTCCATGCAACAGCTCCTGCCCACACCGTCGCCCAACCGGCAATTCTCCACGGCAAACAGCTCATCGGACCCGACTTTCAGGTTCCCTGGCAGGTCAAGGCCTATCAGGACGCAGCCAAGATTCCCAATGTCCTTTATCAGCTCCCCTGCTATTGCCACTGCGACCGCGCCATGGGACACACCAGCCTGCGCAGTTGTTTTGAGGGCCTGCACGGAGCTGAATGCGACATCTGCGCCAAGGAAGGCATCTACGCCTACACCATGACGCGCAAAGGATGGACGCCGAAGCAGATTCGCGCCGGCATCGAGCGCGGCGACTGGAAGAGCATCGACCTCGAAAGCATCGGCAAAGCAAAACCCCACGCCTGACATCCTCACCTGACATTCCTGGAATGACTCGGCGATTGTGCGCTCATCAAGGACCGCACCCCTTCGCTGTTTCGGCGATAGCATGAAAACTATGGCCAACGCGATCCTTTCAAAACACAACGGGAAGAAATCCTCACAACATTGAAAGCCCGTTTTGAGAAAAACATGGATCGCCATCCAGGTCTTGGATGGGCCAAAGTACAAGCAAAGCTGGAAGCGAATCCTGAAAAACTGTGGTCACTCAATGAAATGGAAAGAACCGGCGGCGAACCGGATGTTGTTGGTCAGAATAAAAAGACGGGCGAATACATTTTTTATGACTGCTCCGCCGAAAGCCCGAAAGGCCGCAGAAGTGTTTGCTACGACCCTGAAGCGCTGGAGTCGAGGAAAGAACATAAACCAGCAAACAACGCTATGGATATGGCGGCTGCCATGGGTATTGAGCTTTTAACGGAAGAACAATATCGGGAGCTGCAGAAACTTGGAAATTTCGATACGAAAACGTCGAGTTGGGTGAAAACACCTTCTGATATCAGAACGCTCGGCGGCGCCCTGTTTTGCGATCGCCGCTACGACACTGTTTTCGTGTATCACAATGGCGCGGAATCGTATTATGCGGGTCGGGGATTCCGCGGTTCGCTGAGGGTCTGAATTTGGACATTGAACTTCATAAGCGCGAGAATTGGAGTTGTCCCTGAAAAAGCCTGTCCCGGTGGAATGTGCCTCTGCACTCATCGAGAAAAGATTAAGGGTTTTGCCGATTGGCGCGGCAACATGCTCGCCAGAGTGCGCCAGATCATCCAACAGGCGGACCCGGAAACGTCGAAGAGTGGAATGTGGATCGGAGGGGTGGCGTGAACGCAATTGCGAACGACGGAAACCAGCAGGGAGGCTCCCGCATGCCGAAAGAACTTCAGAGAACCAGACTAAGGCTCACCTGCCCACCCTGTGGCGAAGTGTTCACCGCCGACAACGAAGACACCCTCATCGCGATAGCCGTGGAGCATGCGCGCAAGCTCCACGATATGAATCTGCTCGAGCAGTATCGACCTGACGAGTTCCGCACCCTGGTGCGCCGCGAGAACGAGACCTACTGGGCCAGGATTGCCCACCTCGTCCCCGACGGACAGGTTAAAACCGTCCTCCATGAGAAGCTGTGCGATCGCGAGCGCGAGATCGTCTCGTACGTCGTCCATGGTTTTCCCAACCGTGAGATCGCGGCTCGGCTTTGCATCAGCGAACGGACGGTGTCCACCCACCTGGTGAACATCTATGAGAAGCTGAACGTCCACTCCCGCGCCGAGTTGGCCGCCATCGTCCGTGCGACCGACCGCATCATCGAAGCCGCCCTGCGCGGCGACACGAACCATGAGTATGGGCCGTTCGTGCATACCAACGGCCCCAAGTCGCGATAACCGCCGGCCCATTAGCCTCCGCGCTGTTCAGTGCGCCGGCGTCTGCAGCAGTTCCATGCCGTACTTTTCGACCAGACGCCGGAAGACCTCCGGATTCGGCGGACCGGCCGGCGGGGCATCGAGCCGAGAACCGCCCTCGGCGAAAAACATTTCGAACCCCGGCCGCGAGAACAGCATCAGCAGGCGGGCCGGCTTGTCGCCCGCGACCAGGTATTTGTGCGGCACGTCCTTCGGCGTGTAGACGAAGTCGCCGGCATGGGCCGTGACCGTTTGCGCGCCGCAGGTCAGCTCAATCTTCCCCTCGAGAAGGTAGAATCCTTCAGCTTCGCCGTGATGCACGTGCAGCGGCGCGCCGCTGCCTGGCGGTTCCGTTGACTCGACGATGCTGAACGATCGGTCCGTGGTGCTGGCGCCGGCAATGATGCGCACCGTGCCGTTCGGCCCCCAGCGGAGGGTTTGTCCCTCGCCGGATCGCACCACGACGGCTTCCGCAGCAGTCGCTGTGTTCGAATGATTGATGGCCATGATGAACCCTCCATGTGCTGTTCCTGATATCCGCGGCCACATGGGCCGCTGACGAGAACTATAGACAGCCGCGCTCACCCCGCCAATCGAGTGAATGACGTATTTTGCGGCTCGGCCAGCCGAGCCAAGCCCGTCTAAAGGAGGACCAGCATAAAATCGCGGCGAGGCGATGGTCTATCCTTGCGGGGGTTGCAGGTTACGCTGAGGGCATCTAAATTAGGTGCGAGAGTTGGAGCTATCCATGAAAAAGTCCGTCCCGGTGGAATCTGCCTCCGCATTGATCGACGAGAAGATCAAGCAACTTGCGGACTGGCGCGGGAAGACGCTCGCGAAAGTGCGCGGAATCATCCACGCGGCAGACCCGGAGATCGTCGAAGAGTGGAAGTGGGTCAAGCCGACAGCGCCCGGGACCGCCGTCTTCTCCCACGGAGGCATCGTCTGCACGGGGGAGACGTACAAGAACGTCGTCAAGATGACATTTGCCAAGGGAGCTGCGTTAGAGGACCCTGCCGGCCTATTCAACTCCAGCCTCGACGGAAATGTCCGCCGCGCCATCGACATCCACGAAGGCGTCAAGATAAATGAAGCGGCCTTGAAGGACCTCATTCGCACCGCCGTAACGCTCAATCGCAAGGGATTGGACCTCAAAAGCACGGGCAAGTCCAAGTCCCGGCGAGCGAGCAGCAAGCGAGCCGACTAGAAGCTGTCTGGCTCCGTTGACATTGGTTCCGACCCCGAAATCCGCATCCCCTGCAAGGCCATCGAGCTTGAAACCATCGGCAAGTCCAAATCCCATGCGGGATTGAATGAGAAGGCTTATGGCTCCAGCACCAGTTGGCATCCATTCAATCCGCAGAACAAGATCCCTTTGCGCACCAGGTTGGCGGTCGAGTCCGGCGGCCAGTAGCCGGTAAATTTTATTTTCTTCAGCCGCTCCATTCCGCCATGCAGACCCTCATCGCCAATCACCTTGGCGCTCCCGACTGTGCCGCCGGACAGCATCAGCCAGTATTGATCGGAACCCGACATTCCATTCGCCGGTCCAAGAGAAAATGTGCGCAGATTCTGCAGGGACTCGGGAGAAGTGTCGCCCGACGGCTTCACTCCCGCTTTCTTCAGTGCATCCACACGCCGCTGCAGTTTTACCTTTTCGCCACCGGAATCGTGCGAATCCGCGGCCAGTCCCAATTCATACGCCCTCAATGCGGCCGTCCTCTTGCCCCGGGCCTCTTCAATCTCGCCCAGATGTTCAGCGACCGCGCTGTCCTGCCGGTTCATCCATGCCGCCTTTACATAGCTCTTCGCTTCGTCCAGCTTGCCTTCCCGGAACAGAACCCAACCCAGTGTGTCCCAGGTCGCCGACAGCAGTATGCTTTGCGTCCTCCACCTCTGAAAATCTTTCTCCGAATCCGCATTCAGGCTCCAGGTTTTACTCCCCGATTCCAGTTTTTCAATTGCGGCTCGCGACTTCGATTCTGCCAGCGGCAGCTCCACGCCCGCATCCGCCAATTCGTACGCGCAATCGTTCATGATTCCCGGAGCCTGCACCGTCTTGAGCAGAGCAACCAAAATAGCGCGGCCCTCTGTCTTCATTCCGGCCCTTATTTCCGCATTCCCAATCGCGTATTGCAACCCCTCGTCCTTTTTCTTGTCCTCCGGCAGCTTGGCCAGCGCCGCGTCTGCTGTCTTCACCGCTTCTGCGGCATTTCCCTCCACCAACTGAAGGTGGATCATTTGTTGGTAAACCAACGGATTCCCGGTATCCGCCGCCATCCACGTCTTCAGCACATCTTCTGCCTTCTTGGGCTGCCGCAGCTGCAAGTAGATGCCGGCAATGCCTTGATACAGGCTGGGCGCTTCCTCGGGAAACAGCGACGCTTCCTTCTGGAGATCTTCAGCAGCCTCCTCCGGCTTTCCCTCCGACGCTGCCAGATAAGCATTGGTGCCCCAAAGGCCGCGCTGGTTCGGATTCAGCTTCTTTGCCTGGTCGAGCAGAGACTTCGCCTTTGCCAGGTCGTGCTGCTGCATTGCAGCATAGGCGGAGCGGATAAGTCCCGCCGCATCCGTGCCGTCTTCAGTGGTTCCCGCATTCTGCGCGGAGCTCTTCTGTCCCGGCTGCGTCAGTTGAATATATTGTTCGTTGTTCAGGTCGGCCGCGTCCGCCCACTTCTTGTAGCTCTTCCAGTCGGATACCGGAACTTTTTCCTTCAAAATCTCGATCTTCCGCGTGGCATACACAGTCCCCTTCTCGAACCGGTAGATCTCGTCATAGGTCGCGTAGGCCGACTTTGCGTGGATAGGCTTCGGCAGTTCAGCAGTCCAGCCATCCGGCAGTTTCATGGCAGATGTGGATGTCTCCACCCGTGGGACACCCAGTTCAATCGACTGCACCGGAGGCTCATCTTCATTCACCACCGGAAGAGCGGCTGGCGCAAGCTGCGGAATGATCCGGTAGTTGCTCCAGTCCCCTGCCTTCTCGCGCTTGTAGTCGTAGCTGAACTGGATCGGGAGAGAAGTATCTCCCAGATTGTCGATCTGTGCGTTGCTGGTCGTCCCCGCGTAGCCAATTCCTTGCGAGAACCCTTGCACGAATTTGTCATACTGCGATGGAGAAAACTGCCGCAGGACCGCACGGATCAGCATTCCGCCATCTCCGCGCGCCGTCAATACAATTCGCGAATTGGAGATTCCGTCTTTGTCCAGTGCTCCCACCGCATCCATCGTCGAATAGGAGGGAAACGGCAGCGCGGAAGGAGTTCTCTCAATGCTCGCCACTCCGGCTTGCGGGATCACCAATGCTTTTTTGTCGCGAACCTGATACTCAAGCGCGTTGTACGGAGCCACCTCGGCTGTCGAGTCCAGCCACACTTCCTTGCCGTTGACGGAAACTCTCGTAATCAAGTGATTGAATGACGTGGGCGAAGGAACCGCCTGATTGAAGCGAACTCCCGCGCCGATCAGCACCGCGTCTGGATGCAAGCCCAAGACCTCCAGCATCGCCGCCAGCAGAGTATGTTTGTCTTTGCAGTCGCCGTATTGGTTCTCCAGCACCTCGGCGGCCGTGTGCGGCTGGTATCGGCCCGCCCCGAATGCAACGCCGATGTATCGAATCTGGGTAGCGACATATTCATAGACGGCCCTGACCTTTTCCTCCTCGGTCGCCTTATTGGCCGTCAACTCCACCACCTTCGCCCGGACAGTCGCATCCGGATCAGTCCGCCCGTCTTCGAGCGCGCGGTACCACGCTCCGACCGCTTCCCAGTTGATGAATGTCGTCCAGGCCACGTCTGGAAGTTTCCCTTCCTTCGCATCCAGCTCCTGGTCCGCCGTCCATATCTGTTTCTTCTTCAACTCCTTCTCTGCATCCGCCTCTTTGCCCACCGTCGGTTTCAGCTGCGTACTTTCCCAGCGATACACTCTCTCTCCGCCGGATGTGGTCTCGACCGGCTTGTTCGCTGGACTCCAGACATTCACCTTCTCGTCCTTGGGCACATGCAGTTCGAGCGACTCGGAGAGAACCACCATATCCTTACTGAAATTTTCCTGCCCCCAGAATTGACCCGGAGCCTCCGCTTTCGTCCGCACCACTTTCACCTGCCATTCCAGCGTGTCGCCCGCCGCCAGGCTGCGGATCGGCAGCTCCATTTGTTTCAGATCGCTGTAAAAAGGAGCTTCTCGCGTCACCGGATTGGGCATATCCATTGCTGCGGATACCGGCGTCTCAACCACCGTGCCGTCCGGCCGTCGGATGCGCGCATAAGAAATTTCGACATGTTCGGAGGAACCTGCGTAGGGAACGATCAGCACGCCGAGTTGTTTTACCGCGGCTTCCGATTGGACCCGAACCGCCATCGTAATCCGGTGCCATCCGGTGCCGTCGGCCTTCATCTCGTACACCGTGTCCCGGTGTTCCACCAAAATGGGCTCGGCGACATAAGAAGACCCAGCTTTTCCCCCAACTGGAGGTAAGTTTGGAGCTGCCGTTGCCGCAGTCGCCCCAATCGCGGTCGCCCCAATCGTCGATGCGCCCGCAAACGAAGCTTTCTGGGCAGCGGTTGCCGGGGATTGTCCCCAGCCGCTTACGGAAAATACAGGCAGAAAGATACAGCAAAGCAGGGAAATCTTCATTGGGTTCCCTTTGAACGGTTCTCTTTTGTTGAAACGATTTTCTATAGGTGTACACCGAAGCTGCCCGCACAGCACAGTTTTTCATCAAAAGAAAGCCGCGAATCGGATGAACTGCACCGGCTCTGCGTCGAATTGAAATCTGCAGCGCGGCTTTCCGCCTGATTTCTCAAAGCGCTTCATTCCGCCGCTATAATAGACAGTTCGCTTCCTCAAGGAGAATCCGCCCCATGCCTCTCGAGCCCACCAAACACATCTGGCACAACGGAAAACTGGTTCCCTGGAACCAGGCACAAGTCCATGTCATGTCGCACGTCATTCACTACGGCACCTCGGTCTTCGAAGGCATCCGCTGCTATAAGACCGAACAGGGCGCGGCCATTTTCCGTCTCGACGACCATATGCAGCGCATGTTGGACTCGGCCAAGATCTACCGCATGGACCTGCCCTATTCGCTCGAGCAGTTGAACCGCGCCGTCATCGATACGGTCGAGGCCAACGGCGTCGCCCCCTGCTACATCCGCCCTATCGCCTTTCGCGGCTACGGAGAGCTGGGCGTGCACGGCTCAAAAAATCCGATGGAAGTCTACGTCGGCAACTTCCCTTGGGGAAAATACGTCTCCGGGGATCACGGTGCGGATGTCTGCATCTCCTCCTGGAACCGCATGGCGGCCAACACCCTGCCGGCGATGGCGAAGGCCGGCGCGAACTACATGAACTCGCAGCTGATCCGCATGGAAGCCTCCGTCAACGGCTACGATGAAGGCATCGGCCTGGATGTGAACGGCTATGTCTCCGAAGGCTCCGGCGAAAATCTCTTCATCGTGGTCAGGGATCAGCTGCTCACGCCTTCTCTCGGCAGCTCCGTTCTCAGCGGCATCACCCGCGCCTCCGTCATGGCGTTGGCCCGCGACCTCGGCATCCCGGTCGTGGAACAACCGATTCCGCGCGAGCTTCTCTACATCGCCGATGAAGTCTTCTTCACCGGCACCGCCGCCGAAGTCACCCCGATCCGCTCCATCGATCGCATCCTGGTCAAGGATGGCAAGAGCGGCCCGATCACCAGGCAACTGGCCGCCGAGTTCTTCGGCATCACCAGCGGCAAACGGCCCGACCGCTTCAACTGGCTGACCCCGGTCAAGGTCGCTGTCAATGAAACCGTAATCGCGTAAACCGCTCAGCGGCTCGTAGCAAAGGCGGCCAACCGGCCGCCTTTTTCCTATCCAACGCAATCTATCTGGAGAAAAATCTCAATGGCCATCGCCGACGATCTCGCAAAAATCACCCAGCAGGAACAAGCCCTCATCCTGCCGAAGTTCAACCACGAAGTTGCATGGCGTATCGGCACTCGGCTGCGTGAGCTCGCCGTGGCCTGCAATTTACCCGTGGTCATCGACGTGCGCCGTTTTGGAGAGCCGCTCTTCTATGCCGCCCTGCCCGGAACTTCGCCCAATAATGCCGAATGGGTACGCCGAAAGAGTAACGTCGTGGCTCGTTTTTTTCGCAGCTCGTATGGAATGGGGCGCGATCTCGATTTGAAACAAACCACTCTGCAGGATCGGCAGGCGCTCCCACTTTCCGATTATGCCGCGCACGGCGGCAGCTTCCCCATCCATGTTGCGAACGCAGGTATCATCGGCTCCGTTACCGTCTCCGGCCTGCCCCAGCGAGCCGACCATGAGCTGGTCGTGGAAGCTCTGTGCGCGGAAACCGGGAACGACTACGCTTCGCTCCGCCTGCCTCCTGAAGAGTGAGAAATCAACCTCAGCGCCGTAGCAGCTTGAACGCAATCTCGCGGCCGTAGCCCTGTGCGTAAGCCAACGATATCCAGAGCAGCGCGAAAGGTTCCAATAGTCGCGCCTGGCTCAACGGGCCTGCATCCAGAGCTTCAAAGCCAAGTTCTTCCAACAGACTCTTCACCGTTCCCTTGGCCTCTGGATCGTCTCCACAATAAAACAGCACGGGCCGGTCGGCGCCGAAGGCTGGCTGTTCCATAATGTTGTACCCCACGGTGTTCAGCGCCTTCACGACCTTTGCTCCACGCGCCCACGCCGCCACCTGCTCCCCGGCAGAAGTGGTGGTGCCGTATTCCAGACCCGACAGGTCCGGCAACAAAGGATTCGTGGTATCGATGATGATTTTCCCCTTCAAATTGCCCGTACTCTCGATCGCCTGCCGCGTCGTCGGCCACGGCGTCGCCAGAAGTAAAACGTCGCTTGTCCGTGCCGCCTCCTGAACCGTCACTGCCTTTGCCGATCCGGATGCGCCCGCCACTACCGCCTTCATCGCCGCGGATTCGGGATTGCGCGAACTAAACAGAACAGTATGGCCATTCCGCGCCCAACGTAACCCAACTGTTCCACCGACGTGCCCGGAACCGATGATCCCGATTTTCATGTCAGATCCTTTCCACATCCGAGTTCAACGAACTTCGGGTGTCTAAGCTTGCGCTACCGGGCTCTCCACCACGCCCGGCGAATTCACATCCAGCTGATGTTCACCCGCAGGCGTCTCCTCGCCGGTCAGCACACGCCAGCCCGGCAACTTCTGGCTTCCGGTTATCAGCCGCGGGCCAACGGACAACCCGAAATACATCCACATCCACTCCAGCAGCACCAGTATGCGGTTGCGAAAGCCGATCAGAAAATAGATGTGCACCGTCAGCCATGCCATCCATGCCGGCCAACCGCTCAGATGCCCGCGAAACGGCCACACCACGTTGGCTACTGCGGAATGCCGTCCAATGGTCGCCATATCGCCTTTGTCGAAGTAGTGGAACTTCGTCCGCGGCTTGCCTTTCAGGTCCTGCAGAATCTCCCGCGCTGCATGCGTGCCCATTTGGATCGCCGGCTGCGCCACGCCGGGAACTTGCTTGCCGTTTTCCATTGCGTGCGCCAGATCGCCGCAGATAAAAATCTCCGCATGCCCCGCGGGATTTAGATAGTCGTCCACCAACACCGCACCGCGCTTGTCGGTTTCCACATCCAGCATCTTGCCCAGCGGAGAAGCCTGCACCCCAGCCGCCCACAACGTGACCACCGACTCGATCTTTTCTCCGCTCGCGATCACATACCCCGGTTGGATGTCTGTCACATGGGCGTTCAGCCGCACCTCGACGCCCAGCTTCTTCAACTGGTGCATCGCCTTCTGCGACAGGTCTTCCGGATATGCGCCCAAAATGCGCGGCGAGCCTTCAATCACCAGCACGCGCGCCTTCGCCGGATCGATATGCCGAAACTCCTGCCGCATGTAGAGCTTGGAGATATCGGAGATCGCGCCCGCCAACTCCACGCCGGTCGGGCCGCCGCCCACGATTACGAAGTTCAATGGAGGGTGCGAGCCAGTTTCAAGCTTCTGCCGTTCCGCCAGCTCGAAGACCAGCAGCACGCGGCGACGAATCTCAACAGCATCTTCCACCGTCTTCAGGCCGGGCGCGAGATGCGACCATTCCTCACGCCCGAAGTAAGAATGCGTCGAGCCGGTGCCCAGGATCAGATAGTCATACGTCAGCGCCGCGCCGCTACGCAGATGCACCAGTTTTTCCGCCGACTCAATCCTCGTCACCTCATCCATCAGCACATCCACATTCGGCTGATCGCGAAAAATGGTGCGGATCGGCTGCGCGATATCGCCGGGAGAAAGCGCAGCCAGGGCCACCTGGTACAGCAGCGGTTGAAACGTGTGGTGGTTGCGGCGATCCACCAGGGTCACGTTCACCGGCTTGCCCGACAACTGCTTGGTCGCATGTATCCCGGCGAATCCTGCGCCGATCACGACAACGTGCGGGCGGGCGTTTCCCTTTTCGTTCACAGGTGGCATGCTCTCCATCCTCCGGATGCTGTTCGCATCTTTTTCCCAATGGGTGAATCTGAAAGCGTCATGCTAGCGGTTGATGTCCGCACATTTTAGATGCACTCAAAGTTGCCACCGCTTCACTGTCGCAGGCGTTTCTCTTCAGTCGCACATGGCAATAGAAAATCCGCTTTACACTATGGAAAGCAATTATGACAGACGAAACTTACGACACCATTATTGTCGGAACTGGATGCGCCGGCCTTACCGCCGCCATCTACGCGGCCCGCGGCAACCTGAAGCCGCTTGTCCTTGAAGGGCATGAGCCCGGTGGCCAGCTTTCCATCACTACACTGGTTGAAAATTTTCCCGGCTGGCCAGACGGCATCCAGGGACCGCAGTTGATTGAGAACATGCGGGTGCAGGCGTCACGCTTCGGAACGGATTTCCGTCTCGGCCACCTGACCAGCGTCGATCTGTCGAAGCGGCCTTTTGCCTTGCACGTCGGCAAAGAGGTGCTACACTCCCGCACGCTCATCATCGCCAGCGGGGCGTCCGCGCGCTGGCTGGGTCTTCCCAGCGAGCAGGCCCTTATCGGCTATGGCGTCAGCAGTTGCGCCACCTGTGACGGGTTTTTTTTTGCCGGCAAGGAAATCGCCGTCATCGGTGGCGGAGATTCGGCCATGGAAGAGGCCCTCTTCCTGACCCGCTTCGCGAGCAAAGTGACATTGATCCACCGGCGTGAACATTTTCGCGCATCGAAAATTATGCTCGACCGTGTCATCGCGCACGAGAAAATCAAACTCCTCACCAACACCACCGTTGAGGACGTCCTTGGCGTCGAGCAAAAGGACGTTACCGGCCTCAAGCTGCGGGACCAGGCCACCCAGGAGACTTATGTTCTGCCGGTCAGCGCCATGTTTCTCGGCATCGGCCACGAACCCAACGCGAAAATGTTCAGCGGTCAGATCGATCTCGACAATGACGGCTATATCCTCACCCACGACAATGTGTTTACCCGCGTTCCCGGTGTCTTCGCCTGTGGCGACGTGCAGGACCGCCGCTATCGCCAGGCAATTACGGCCGCCGGCAGCGGCTGCATGGCCGCGATGGAAGTGGAAAAATTTCTAGAGGAACACGGACGGTAAAAAAACTGCTCGTCATTCTGAGCGCAGCGAAGAATCTCGCTTTTTCACTCGCTCGCAAAAACCCGGGTACCCCAGGCTCGCCGCGTTCTGTGCGGCTAACCTGTGATAAAGAAACAAATGTCCATCTCCGACAACATCGCCCGCGTCGAAGAACAGATCGCAGCCGCCTGTCGCAAAGCGAACCGCGAGCGAGAAACCGTGCAACTCATGGCGGTCTCGAAGGTGCATCCTGCGGAATCAATTCTCGAAGCCTACGCAGCCGGACTTCGCCTGTTCGGCGAAAATCGCGTGCAGGAGTATGCCGGCAAACGTCCCGCATTGGCGCTTGAAAACATCTTCAGGGCGCAACCCGTCGCCAGCTTCCACTGCATCGGTCCCGTGCAATCGAACAAAGCCGCGCGCGCGGTGGAACTATTCGACGCCATCGATACCATCGATTCCTTGCGTCTGGCCGAACGACTGGACCACGCAGCCGGAGCACTCGGCAAGTCACTGCCGGTCTTTGTAGAAATCAAACTCAGCGGCGAACCTTCGAAACACGGCATCGCTCCCGGCACCGCGGAACTCGATGAGCTGTTCGAGCGTCTCGCGGACCTTTCTAATCTTGAACCGTGCGGCCTGATGACGGTGCCGCCCTATGCCGAAGACCCCGAACAGGCGCGCCCATATTTCCGGCAACTGCGAGAACTGCGGGATTCCCTCTCGCAGCGCTCTCCGCGTATTGCCCTCAAAGAACTTTCCATGGGAATGTCGCACGACTTTCCCGTCGCCATTGAAGAAGGCGCGACCATCGTTCGCGTTGGAACTGCGATCTTTGGAGCAAGAGCTTTAGTATGACGAGTGGATTTCCCGTCCGCGACACGGCACAGGGCGCAGTCTTTGAAGCACGCGTTCATCCTCGCGCTAAACGTACCGAAGTTCTCCGTGTGTTGGATGGCAGGCTGAAAATCGCACTCGCCTCTCCGCCGGTGGATGGCCGCGCCAACCAGGAACTCGTCCGTTTTCTGGCAGAGATGTTCGGAGTGCCGCGCTCTTCCGTCTGCATCCTTGCAGGTGAACAGGGCCGCAACAAACGCATCGCGGTAGCTCAACGCACAGCGGCACAGATTGCAGAAGCATTGGATCGGGTGCTGAACGGCTGATCCAATGCCTCAACCGTGAGATTGGTAATGCCTTTCCCGATATTAGGCATTCACCAAACGCTACCTTAAAATTCCCGCTTGTACTCCGGCACGCCCGCGAATCCGCCGTGTTCGAGCGCCGCCGTAATCAACTTCAGGTCAGATTGGCTGTCGGCAAGAAACGTGGTGTATTCGTCATGGTCGGCATAGATCGCAAAACGTCGGGGAGCAGGCGTAAACAGAAAGTCCACCCAGTCGCCGAATGCGGCCTCCAGCAGCGCCACAATTTCGTTATGTCCGAATGCTGTCACCATCAGGTTCTCGCAATTTTCCGCCGCAATCGAGTGGCTGGCGAGCAATCGCAATAAATGCTGCGGTTCAAATACCGCCTGCTTGATCGTGATGTTGGCGTGATCCAGTCGAAATGGGGACAGGATCGTCGCGACAAAACGCGGCAGCTCCGTCGGCGGCGTCAGGAACGTGCTCTGAAATTTCCCCGGAACTCTCAGGAACCGTTCCGCCTCTTCGCCAGTTTCAGACAGTCTCATCCCTCAAATCCCTCAAATGGTTCGAAGATCAAGATCGTGTAGTTTCGCCCAGTGTACGACGGAGACCGAAGATAGCGAACAAACAAATTGCGCAATGGGTGGTCGGTTCGAATTTGTTTTGAACAGCGTGATGTCAGTCGCGCCCTGACAAACGGTAAACGTGGTCTTGGAGTAGACCCTCGGTTTCAGCGGGGGATATGGGTTGTAATTTTCAAGCGTTTTAGCGCCTGAGGTTCTCGGGGCATCCTTATTATTCGTGCGAGAATTGTGGGCATGCCTAACTTTTTCAGTCTTGACGACGGCCTCAGTTTTATTTCGATCTCACTCATCGACTCTTTCGGCTACGATCACGAGGAACCGAACAAAGGCAGTACATGGATCAAATTGAAAGATGGCAATACTTTGCGAACTAATCGTCCCGTAGCCGAAGTTGCCGAGATGCTCGGATCGGTCAACCTTTGGTATTGATTTCCCAGCATCATAAGTAGCCAAAAAGGGCAGTGCGTCAATTACCTTTCCGAGATCACCGGTCCTCTAAAATACGGATTTTGCATCATGTCTAGCACTGGGTCATCCATTGAGAGACGTGGAGCGTCCGCTAGATAGTCGAGGTACGGTGCAGGTATCAACCTCCATTACCTTCGGCTGAGCAGATTGACTCTCCTGCGAGGGATTTGAACGATCTAGGATCGATGCTTCTCTCTCGAAGAATTACACTGAACCGTTCCCTATCTTTCGTCGTCGCGGGTCGTTCAATGTCCTTGCTCCACGCCAGTCTCTACGCCTGGGTTCTCGGCCTCATCGTCCTCATTCTTCTGGTTGTTTCGCTGGCGCAGATGCGCGGCGTAAAAACCAAAGCCGATTATCTGGTCGCGGGCCGCTCCCTGCCCGCCTTCGTGCTGGTCTTTACCTTGCTCTCTTCGTGGATCGGCGCAGGCTCGCTCTTCGCCGGGGCGGAAAACGCCTATCGCAACGGCTTCGCCGCCCTCTGGCAACCGGCGGGCGGATGGGCCGGACTGCTGCTCATCTATTTCATTGCGCCGCGCGCCCGCAAATCGGCGAAGTTCACCATTCCCGATCTGCTGGAGGCGCGCTACAACCAGACCGCTCGTGTACTCGGCGTGATCGCTATCCTGTTCGCCTATACCGCCATCGCCAGCTACCAGTTGCGCGGCGGCGGTGACATTCTGCACTTGATATTTCCTGAACTGATCAGCAGCACCTTGGGCATGTACATCATCGCGGCGTTTGTGATTGCATTCACCGCGCTGGCCGGCATGGCTTCGGTCGCCTATATGGATGTCGCCATCGGCCTGCTGGTCACCGTAGCCTTGATCGTGTCTTTTCCCATCCTGTTGCAGCACGCTGGCGGAGTCGCCGGCCTGCGCGCGGTGCTTCCCGCCACTCATTTCGAGGCACTCGGTTCCATCACCTTCGCCCGTGCCATGGAATTCTTTCTGCCCACCATGCTGCTGATGCTGGGCAACCAGGCCATGTATCAAAAGTTCTTTTCCGCAAAGTCGGAAAAAGACGCGCGTCGGGCGGTCGTCGGGTGGGTCATTGGAACCGTGATTCTCGAAACCATCATCGTCGCCATCGCGGTGATTGGCTCCGCTCTCTACACCACCGGCGAGGTTAGCCAGCGGCCTCGCGAGATCATCCCCTACACCGCCCGGCATGGACTCCCAGCGATGCTGGGCGCGTTGCTGCTAGGCGCGGTGTTCGCCAAAGTCATCTCCACCGCCAACAACTATCTTTTTTCACCCGCTACCAATCTCGTCAACGATGTGTTCCTGCGCTATATCCAGCCGGATGCCAGCAACAAGCGCGTCCTGCTCGTTTCGCGTCTCGTCGTGGTGCTGCTCGGCATCTGGGCGCTGGTGCAGGCCGCATATACCCAATCGATTCTGGAAAAAGCGCTCTATGCCTACACGATTTATTCTGCCGCGCTCACACCTGTGATTCTCGCGGCGTTTTATTCGCGGCGCATCAATTCACAGGGTGCCGTCTCCTGCATCGCCGCGGGCACCTTCGTCACCGTCTTCTGGGATACGGATTTTGTGCGCCGCTATCTCCCGGCAGTGATTGCGCAGCGGGATGCAATTTTTCCCGCCCTGCTGGCGTCGTTACTCTGTCTATTTTTGGTCAGTTGGCTCACCCCACCACCGCAGCGAGAAAAAGTGGCACAATTTTTGCCCGAAGTGTGATTTATCGACGGACAGCTCGACCCAATCGAGATTTTTGCCTAAACACAATTGTTCAACTGAGTTGAACAATTGTGTAAAAAACGGCGTTTTTCGTGAACACCGTACAATGGAAAACAGGAGAGTTTTTGCCCCCTCATGCGCCGTGTTTACATGGACGCTAATGCCACTACTCCTCTGCTGCCGGAGGTCTTCGAGGCCATGCGCCCGTACTACACGGAACGCTTCGGCAATGCCAGCTCAGTGCATTCTTTTGGCCAGCAGGCACGCGGAGCGGTCGAGCAGGCGCGCATGGCTGTTGCTGCTTTCCTGCATTGCCGTCCGGCGGAAATTGTCTTTACCAGCGGCGGCACGGAAAGCGACAACCTGGCGTTGTTTGGCGCGACCAAGCCGGGCGATCACCTGATCACCACGCAGATTGAGCACCATGCGGTGATCCACGCCGCTGAGCGACTGGCGCAGTGCGGACGCGAAGTCACATTTCTTCCAGTCAATGCGGAAGGCGCGGTCGATCCCGAGGATGTGCGGCAGGCGATCCAGCCAAACACGCGCCTGATCAGCGTGATGATGGCGAATAACGAGACCGGTGCGATGCAGCCGGTTGCAGAGATCGGCGCGATTGCCGCCGAAGCGGGGGTACAGTTCCACACCGATGCCGTGCAGGCGGCAGGCAAACTGCCTCTCGATGTTGAAAATATCGGCTGCCATTTGCTTTCTATTTCGGGACACAAGATTCACGCTCCGCAGGGCATCGGAGTTTTATTCGTCCGTAAGGACACGAAGATTGAACCGCTCTTTTACGGCGGCACGCATGAACGCCAGCGCCGCGCGGGGACGGAAAATCTGGCCGGAATCGTCGGGCTGGGCAAAGCAGCGGAACTGGCTCGCAAGGGGATCGAAGAAGGCGTGCCGAAAAATTTGTCGGCGCTGCGCGATCGCATGGAACGCGAAATCGTTGAACGGGTGGGCGACGCGGGAGCGCATTCCCAGCAGGCGGCCCGGGTATGGAATACGACGAATCTGTGGTTCGATCATCTGGAAGGCGAGGCGCTGGTGATCTCGCTCGACCTGAAAGGACTGGCGGTTTCGGGCGGGTCGGCGTGCGCTTCCGGCGCCAGCGAACCGTCGCATGTACTGACGGCGATGCGTGTTCCGGCGGCGCGAGCTCGCGCCAGTCTGCGCTTCAGCCTGTCGAAGATGACGACAGCAGAAGATGTCGATTTTGCCGTAGAGATCGTGCCCAAAGCGGTCGCCAAATTGCGTGAGCTTTCGCCGCATTATGCAAATCGATCGCCTGTGGCGAGCGTGTCATCCTAAACGCCAGAACGCAAAGCATGGATTCTTCGCTACGCTCAGAATGAGAGATTTTTTTAGAAATTTTATGTCCACACCAGAAACCATTGCCGTTGCCATGTCCGGTGGAGTCGATTCGTCGACCGTCGCGGCCATGTTGAAGTCGGAAGGCTACAACCTTGTAGGCCTGACGCTTCAGCTATGGAACCAGCGCCGCCTTGCGGGCAGACCGGGGATGCCGGAGACAACCGAAGGACGCTGCTGTTCGCTCGACGACGTATACGACGCGCGACGCGTCTCCGAGCATCTTGGGATTCCCTATTATGTGGTGAACCAGCAGGATCGCTTTGAGCAGGATGTGGTGCAGCCGTTTGTGCGCGAGTATCTCAGCGGACGCACGCCGGTGCCTTGTACGCTCTGCAATAACCATCTCAAGTTTGCGCAGTTGCTCGATACCGCGCGGCAGATCGGCGCTGACCGCATCGCGACTGGCCACTATGCGCGCAATGAATATGACCCCGCACGCAATCGCTGGATATTGAAGCGGCCCGCCGACGCCAGCAAGGACCAGACCTACTTCTTGTTTGGACTGACGCAGGAGCAGTTAAGCCGCACGCTGTTTCCGCTGGGAAACTACCGCAAGCCAGATGTCCGCGCGCTGGCCCAGGAACAGGGACTGGCGCTCGCGAATAAGCCGGACTCGCAGGAAATCTGCTTCATTCCGGGCGGCGATTACAAAGTGTTTCTGGACGCCTATCTTGCAGACCGGGGCGAATCCATTCCAGACACCAGTGGCGAATTGGTGACGACCTCCGGCGAAGTCGTCGGTCAGCATCAGGGCATCCACAACTTCACCGTCGGCCAACGGAAGGGCCTGGGATTGGGGAGTGCCGGGAACGTCACGGCGGGTTCGCCCCTGTATGTGATCGGCATCAATGGAGCGGAGAAAAAAGTTGTGGTGGGCAGCAGCGAAGAACTGGTTTCGAAGTCGCTGCGGGCCAACCGGCTGAACTGGATCGCCATTCCCAGCCTCGAAGCTAAGTTACGCGTCGAGGTGAAAATTCGGCACCGGCACGAACCGGCGTGGGCCACACTTGCGATGTCCGGCGAGGATGAGGTGACGGCGATCTTCGATGAGCCGCAGCGTGCGGTAACGCCAGGGCAGGCGGCGGTTTTTTACAACGGCGAGGAAGTTGTTGGCGGCGGTTGGATTTTGTAGGAGAATCCCGTCCTAGCCGAAATTTTGCTTCCCGGCACCCGGAAGGAACTTGCCCCACTCAAGCCAAAGAAGGCTTGAATGGGGCCCCGCATTCCTGAATTACCGTATTACTGGCGTACCCAGAGGCTGGGATCGACATGGGCGAACACGCTGTCTTGAGTTTCGATCTGCGCCAGCAAGGTCTCATCTTCGCCAGCCAGTCTTTCTCCGGCAGAGTGACGCTGCCACATCTTCTCGATCGCTTGGAATGACTCCAGATGTTCGCGGAAACGGTCCTCAGCATAATCGCGAGCGGCCTCGGTGGTGATTAAGAACTGCCAGTCCGAGGATTCGAGCAGCAACAGCTCGCGGCACAATTGCTTCAGGATGCGTTCTCCCTGCGGAGAGCTTTTCCAGTGCGGGGAGCTGGCGGCCTCGCGGACCCTGATTTCAGCAGGATAGAGATATTCCCAGGTCCAGCGGGTATCCGGACTGAGCCAGACTTCATGGGTGCCATTCTTCCCCCAGGAGCCTTCTGCCAACGCGAGAAATCCCTCCGGCGGGTACCGGTCCATGTAGGCAGCGCAACTGGTCAGGGCGACGGGTATCTCCGCGCGCACCATGACGCGAGCCACCTGCTCCAGCCAGAGCGGTCCTTCAAACCACCAGTGACCAAAAAGCTCCGCATCAAAGGGAGAGGTAAGTATCTCCGGAACCTTGTTCCTGAATCCAGCCTTGAGCGAATCGACAACCAGGCTTACATAGTGCTCAGCGTGGGCGCGGACGCGCTCAACGGCCTTCTCCGGGCAATACGGCGTTTTGTACGCCATATCGATCTTCGAACCGGTGACCTGCCAGTAGCGGTGGCCGCCGGGAAAACGCTTCTTATGGAAGTCCAGATAATTGCCGTCGCCGGGATAGCCGGCATCGCCGCTCCACACCTGCAGCCCGGTCCGCGGATCGCGCGGAAAAATGGTTACCGGACGGCGATGAGCGCGAGGACCATCGACAAAGTACGGTTTGTATAGGGAATGCTTCGGCTCACCGGTTTCGACGGCCAGCGATGCAGCCACGCCAACCGGTCCACCGGCGCGCAGTTCGTAAGGCGTGAACATGACTGATTCTTCGACCAGGTGAGTATCGACGAAAAAGAAATCGATTTTGGCATCCTCCAGCGGTTCCTCGACACCTTTCCGGTCAAATGGCGGCCAAGGCCGGGTGCTGCCGTGGGGAATGACCGGATAGCTCCACATGCCTGCCGGACGGTAGGCGCATTCCGGCAGCCAGATACCACGGGGATGTTTGCCGATATGCCGTTCGTGGGTCGCGACGCCGGTCTGTACCTGGGCACGGATCGATTCGTCGGTCCCCAGCAGCGGGAAATAACCGTGAGTGGCGCCGCAGGTGATGATTTCCAGCAGTTTTCTTTCGGCCGCCTCGCGGAAGCCGCGAATGATGTCCCCATCCAATGCCTGAAAATCTTCCATTGCCTGACGGAAGTATTGCTGCCAGTAGCGGGCGGTGCTGGCCAAGTGAGGCTCGCCATTCTGCGTGAAGTAGGCTTCATCCTCAATGGCGGCGGAGACCTTCCGCTCCAGATACTTGGGAAATTCCGCTTTGAAGATCGGGTGAGCCAGTTGCTCCAACAGGATAGGCGAGATGTTGAGGTTGGTTTGGAGGGCGATTCCGTCCCGCTCCAGATTGCGAATCACTCGCAACAGCGGGAGATAGGTTTCGGCTGCGGCCTCGTGCAGCCATTCCAGGCCGTGCGGCCAGGTTCCGTGGTTTACCACATACGGCAAATGTGCGTGCAGAGTGAATGTCAGATAGGCAGATGGATTTGTTTGAGGCGTTTCAATCATGAATCTTCCTTACTGGACCCTGCTAGATTGGATGCTCTTCAGAATGAGACGCGTGGACCAAAATTCAATTTAGGACAACTCTGCATCCCCCGCTGTTTTTGAGCGGTCGCGGAAGACCTCTCTTCCCCCAATATATCTCTCGGAGATGAATATACGAGAAAGCGGCTGCGACCCCCCGTCGCAGCCGCTTTCTGGATCCGCGGGCGAGAAAACATCGCCTCACGTGTTCTGTTCAGATTCCGAACGCGGCTTTCTGGTTGCTAAAAAGATTTTTTTCAGCCGGTAAGATTCGGTTTTCCCCCGGGTCGGACAATCTTCCCGAGGTGGGGCAAACCGGTCGCCGGGAGTTGTCATCTCTCCTATTAGCAAGCTGAACCCTTGCGTTGCCGGTGGCAGGGGCTTTTGCTACCATCCAGACAATCGCGCATTCTCTAAACCGAGCGCAGGAGATTAGCAATGGAACAACAAGATACGACAGGAATTGGCTGGTTTGTCGCGGGCCTGGGATTGGGTGCGTTGCTGGGGGTTTTGTTTGCTCCCAAAGCAGGAAAAGAGATGCGGGAAGGCCTGATCAGCGGCGCTCGCGACAGCAAAGAGTATGTGGCCAGTCGCAGCAAACAAGCGCGCGAACAGATCAACTCCGTAGTGGATCGCAGCCGTGACCAGATCAACCAGTACGCCGAAAAGGGCAAAGACGTGGTCGATAAAGGCCGCGAGCGCTGGGGCGGCATTGTGGACCGAGTTGGCGGCAGCGAACGCGCCTCCCACGATGACGAGGGAGAAGGATATCGCGCGGGGACAGCCGAAACCCACTTCTAAGGCATTTCCCCTCCGACCGAGGCGCCGCGCTTCTCAAGAAAGGCTGCACATAGAAATTTGGCATTCGAGAGCATCAAAAACGCCGGGAAAATGCGTCTCAATTCCCAGCCGTTTTCGAACGCTGAGAGCATGCCTGCGGATTGTCCCTCCAGTTACAGGGATGAGCGTATTCGATGCGGCCCCGTGACATGGGGAACCGTGCAAAGACTATGATTGCCGGTGTGGCAAGTTCTGCGAAAGTAAATTTTTCCTAGAGGCGAACGAGATGCCAACTGGATCGACGGCTTTTCTTATCTTTACCGGTGTTATTACGTTTGCAGTGGTACTGCAAACGGTTGTTCTGCTGGCGGTTCTGGTTGCAGCCAAAGCCGCGCAACGCAAAGCGATGGAGCAGGTTGAACAGTTGCGCGAAGATATGCGTCCTTTTCTGGATGCGGCAACAAATGTCACGGCGGCCTTTCAGGACATTACGCCGCGCCTTCGTTCGACCGCCGCCAATATTGAGGCTGCGACGGACAAGCTGCGCTCCCAAGTGGGGCACATCGATACCGTGGTGGGCGAAATGACGGGCAAGACCCGGCGGCAGGTGAGCCGGATCGACAACATGATCACAGACACGCTCGACGCGATTGCGCACGGAACCCGCGTCGTCCAGGACAACGTGATGACTCCACTGCGACAGGTTGGTGGCTGGATGTCGGCCATCCGCGCCGGAATGGATCTGTTCCGGCCCAGCGAACGGCGTGGGCACAAGAGTCGCCATCGCACCGATGAAGATTTTGTATAAGGCGCGCTCAAGTTATTTGAACAAATTCTTCGCAATAAAGAGGGCGTTGGCGGGACGTTCGGCCAGCCGCCGCATGAAATAGGGATACCATTCCGGGCCAAACGGGATGTAGGCGCGGAGCTTGTACCCCTCCTTAACCAGCGACCGCTGCAGGTCGCGGCGAATTCCATAGAGCATTTGAAATTCAAAACTGCGCCGGTCGATCGTGTGCGCGGCAACGAATTGCTTTGTGGCGCGGATGATGGATTCATCGTGCGTGGCGATGCCGTGATAGACGCCACTAGTCAACAGAATCTTCATCATCTTCATGTAATTGGCATCGACATCTTTTTTCTCGGGAAAGGCCAGGGTCGGCGGCTCTTTGTAGGCGCCCTTGCAAAGGCGAATGCGGACACCATCGGCCAGTAGCGCGCGAATGTCTTCTTCACAACGAAAGAGATAAGCCTGCATCACGGTGCCGATGCGTCCGGCATGGCCGGGAATGGCATGAATGGCGCGGGTCATGTCGATGGTGGTCTGGGTATAGTCCGTTCCCTCCATATCGACGCGGATAAAGGTATCGGCGACGACGGCATGATCGACCAGTTCACTGACAATGTCGCGGGCGAGAACTGGATCGAGGTCGAGGCCCATCTGGGTGAGCTTCAGACTGACGTTGGCCTGCAGGCGGCGCTGCTGGATAGCATCGAGCAGTTGATGATAGGTGGCAGCGGAGCGGCGAGCCGCCTGCTCGGTGTAGACGTTCTCTCCCAGACTGTCGAGCGAGACCAAGATGCCTTCGCGATTCAGCGCCTCGGCGGCGCGGAGAGCGTCTTCCACATGCAGGCCGGCGATGAAGCGCTGGGACAGCTTCCGCCCGACGCGCGAATTTTCCGCGAACCGGCGCAGCGGCTTGTTCTGCGATAACGCAATAAAGGCGGAGCGAAGAGGATTTGAGATCATCGGAAGAAGCTCCGGGCAAACCCTCTATTTTGTCATACGGAACGGCTTTTAACGATTTTCCAACGACACATACGTGGCTGGGTAAGCAGGGCCGTTGTATTCCGCGCGTGGGCGGATCAGGCGGTTGTCATCGAGTTGCTCGATCACGTGCGCGGCCCAGCCGGCGATGCGGCTGACAGCGAAGATGGGCGTGAACAGATCGACATCGATTCCGAGCGTGGTGTAGGTCGAGGCCGAATAAAAATCCACGTTGGCGTTCAGACCTTTTTCTTTGTTGACAAAAAGCTCGATTTTGCGGGACATCTCGAACCACTTTGGATTGCCGCTGACCCGGCCCAGATCCTCTGACATACGGCGAAGATGGGTCGCTCGCGGGTCTTCCGTGTGATACACGCGGTGCCCGAAGCCGGAGATTTTCTTTTTCTGCGCCAGCATGTCGCGGACATATTCGACCGGATCGGCGCCCTGTTTGTCGATCTCAAACAGGATGCGCATCACCGCTTCATTCGCACCGCCATGCAGTGGGCCCTTCAGCGCGCCGATGGCTCCGGTGATGGCCGAATGCATGTCCGACAGAGTGGCGGCGATGACGCGGGCGGCAAAGGTAGAAGCGTTCAGTTCGTGGTCGGCGTGCAGGATCAGGGCGACATCAAGCGCGTGTTCGGCGGTCGGCGACGGCTTTTCGCCATTCAGCATCCACAGAAAGTTGGCGGCATGGGTTAAGGAAGGATCGGGCTGGACGACCGGCTTGCCTTTGCGGATGCGGTCGTAGGCGGCGACGATCATGGCGATCTGAGAGGTCAGCCGAAAACTCTTGCGGACGTTGGCATCGTGGGAATTGTCTTTTTCATCGACGTCGTACAGGCTCAGCGCGGAGACGGCGGTGCGGAGAACCTCCATCGGCATGGCATGTTTGGGGAAGGTCTCGAGCATCCGCAGAACTTCCGGCGGGAGGACCCTGCCCTCGGCCAGATGCTTGCGGAAATCGGCCAGTTCGCTTTGCGTTGGAAGCTTTCCAAACCACAGCAGATATGCGGTCTCGGCAAAGGTGGATTTTTCCGCCAGCTCGTGAATGTCAATGCCGCGGTACGCGAGAACACCTGCGTCTCCGTCAATCCAACAGATTCCCGAATGGGCCGCGACGATCCCTTCGAGGCCCCGTGCCATGGTAGTGCTCGACATAAATAAATCCCTTCCAAAATTTACCGGGGAATCTGCGGACGCGCTGTGAATCGCTCCCCAATCCTGCTGAACGCCCGGAGGTTGCAGGGCCGATTCAAGGCAACCGATCGCAAAACCCCAACTTCTGGTTATAACGCAGTGCGCGGTCTCTGTCACCGCATGGTCCAGTTGGGCGGGGGACCCTTTGAACGCGCAGCCTTTATTGGCCTGTATATTCGCGTACGAATGCGGTTGCAAAACGTGAGGGCGAAAAATTTTCCAGTGGCACATCGGTTGACTCGCCGACGATGGATTGCGCCACCACCCGGGCCGTGGCCGGCGCCAGCAATACGCCGTTTCGATAATGTCCCGTCGCGTGCCAGCAGTGTTCCATTTCGCCCAGAATCGGCAGACCGTCGGGTGTGCCGGGCCGTAGACCGGCCCAGGTCTCGAGATGCGGCGCATGATCGACCTCCGGCAGCAGACCTGCGACCGCGCGAATCAGCTCGTCGATGCGATGCGGCTCGACCGTCTGATCGAACCCAACATGTTCGATGGTCGCGCCGATAGTGACGCGGCCATCTCCACGGGGAATCGCATAGAAGTCTGGAGTACGGAGCACGCAACGCAGCCGGTCAGGATTGAGTTCGACTGTCACCACCTGTCCCTTGACCGGTTCTACCGGCAGCGCACCCAGGCGCGGTTCTCCCGCCCAGGCGCCGCAACAATTGATGAATGTCGAGGTGTGAATCCGGTCGTGCGGTGTCTCCACCACCAGCCCGGAGCTCGCCTTTTCTACGGCAAGAACCGGTGTCCCTTCGAGCAGTGTTCCCTTCTCGCGCAAAAAGGCAGATGGAAGAGCCTGGCACAGGTCCCGCGGATCGATGCTTTCTTCTTCAAGCCAGAAAAATCTGCCGCTTTGATCCGTGGACGCGAATCCGGGTATCCATTGTTGGATTTGCTCGATTGTGGCGTCCTCGACGAAACCTGTGGCGAGATGAGAAGCTCCCACCTGCTGGAGCGTTCTTCGGGTCCGCACTGGCACGGGAAGGCCCGATAGCGCCGTTACCTTCTCAAGAAATGCTGGATACAGGGCCAGGCTGAGCAATGAAAGCGGCAAAAGCGCAGAAGGGTTTTCCGGATCGCGCGCGGCTAGCATTCCCCCTGCCGCCCACGACGCGGCCCGCATGGCATGGTGCCGATCGAGCACCTTGACCGTAAGACCCTGCTGCCGCAGCTCGAGGCCCAGGGACAGGCCGATAATTCCCCCTCCCGCCACCACGGCATCGACGGTGTGCGATCTGTTCATGCATCCAATTGTATGAGTTATCTTTTTATGAAAAATTACTAGTGTGAAATTGAAACCAAAAAAATATGCACCGGATCCCTGGATGCAAGAGAGCGCGTCCAACTGGACGGAGGGCGGCTGATGACCGAAGAAGATTTTTACGAAGAAGAGCGATCTTCGTCGGGAATCCTGATCCTGGTTGCGGGGGCGGCATTCATCCTGGCGCTGGGAGCGCTGGCGTGGATTTACTTCCTGCAAGGCAGGCTGGAAGCGGCTGAATCCAAACTGCACGAGGCGCAGGAGCAAAACCTGCAGGAAGCGGCGCAGCAAGCCGAAATGCGCCGACAGTTGCTAGCTACGACCGAGGCATTCGGAGCCAAAGTCGGCATTACTCAACGGGAAATTGAGGCACGGGCCGCAGCCATATTGCGGCAGCAGCAAAACGCCAACAATCGCCTGGCGGCGCGCATGTCGCAGCAGGAAGCCGACACTAAAAAACAGGTTAGCGGCGTCAACAATGCAGTTTCAAGCGTACGGACGGATGTCGCCAGCACGCGGCAGGAGCTGGCCAACACCGAACAACAACTACACGCCGCGCTGGGCGACATGGGCGTGCAGAGCGGCCTGATCGCTAAAAATTCGAGCGAATTAGAGTATCTGAGGCATCGGGGCGATCGCAATTACTACGCATTTACGTTGCGCAAAGGAGAGCCGCCGATCGCGATATCGACGATCAAATTGCGGCTGCGCAAGACGAACACAAAACATTCCCGCTACACGCTGGAGATTTTCTCCAACGACAAGCGGGTGGAAAAGAAAAACCGCGACTTGGATGAGCCGCTGCAGTTTTATAGCGGCAAGCCGCCCCTATTGTTTGAGGTGGTAATCAACGAAGTGGGCAAAAACGAAGTCTCGGGCTATTTATCGACGCCGAAGAGCGCGCCCCAACCAGTTGTGCCGTAGGGCTGGAGGGGGCTATTGCAGGCTCAGGAAAGAGTTCACCAGGATAACGGCGGTCTGTCAGCAGCGAATTTCATTTGGATTCTTCGCTGCGCTCGGAATGACTCTACGTGGCGCAGACAATCACACAAACTTGCAATTCGCTCTATCTATTGCAGCGGCAGGATCAGCGAGCGTCCGTTCTGGAAACTGACGATGATGTGAGAATCTTTCCGCTGGCTCCATTGCTGCTGGGACCAGGGATAGCTGAAGACCATAAGACCTTCGGCAGACTGTCCCGGAGCAATGACCTGATGGCGGGTCAGGGGTTGCATCCGGACCCCAGCAAGGTCGGGAAAGCGCTGGAACAGGCGGTCGATATCTTCCGGCAGCGCGGCGAAGCTCTGATTGGTAGCACCATCCAACTTCACGTCCTGAACCATGTCAAAGATGTTCAACGGCTTCTGGCTGATGTTGGTGACTTTCGCCTGCACCAGGACAATGGTTTCATCCTGCTGATCAAGCGCACCCGCCATTCCCGGTTCCGGTTGGGACTCAGCCGAGTCCACCTGCACCGGGTACAC
>Ga0134128_10001552_pt1 | contig 29267 bp, 29 predicted proteins | sample KB31754_FD_96462 | JGI IMG/M metagenome (GOLD analysis project Ga0134128, IMG submission 96462) | Terrestrial soil microbial communities with excess Nitrogen fertilizer from Kellogg Biological Station, Michigan, USA - KB3-175-4 | ecosystem: Environmental > Terrestrial > Soil > Unclassified ... | reverse complement strand
TCATCCCGCCACGTTCACATCTCAAAAACCCACGCGCGGGTGACGTCGCGTTGTACGCCGAACGCGACCGCATCGAAGGCTTCTTCAATACACTCAAGCATGACAGAGGCGTCGCCACGAGATTCTGCACACGCGCCAGAAACGTCGCTGCGCTCATCTATCTCGCCGCTGCCCTCATCTGGATGAAATGAATGTCAACAGAGCCTAATGCCTCTTTTCGTTCCAGAATGACCCATTCTCCGGCTGGCTGGCCATCGTATAAGGTCTCTACCTGAAACTCAGGAGGAAGGGTACCTATCGCCTCGACGTCGAAGTTCCAAGCGAGGGCACTGGTTGAAGCGTCTGTAGCGCTCGTCTGACCCACCGCGAACAACCATGTAACGCTCATGACTATCCCAAGTGCAGCCCACAGCAAGACAGTGATCGTTCCTCGTCTTATTTTCCCGATCTGCTTTTCCATAAGTCTTTCGCGAATCTTCCAATGATGCTTTCTTAGCAACTGAGATAGATCGTTGTGATGAAAATAGTTCGTCAACATCCCGAAAACCCCTCGCATGACTCATTCAGCACCATGTTATCTCATCCCAATAGAGATGGACGAAGGTCTCACATGGAGGAAAGTTTCGGGTATTCTGTTCTTTTGAACGAATCCAGAGGTCGATTTCCATCCCAGCCGGATCAGTTTCCCCGCCTGGCAGAGTGCGCTCGATTGGGTATCGCACTTCATGAGTCTTCGGATCGCGGGCCGCTCCATCACCATGAAATGAGCGTCATAATCTTTGTAGAGCATTCGGTCATTCTTATACATCCCAGTAGGCATGCCCAACGCGTCATGGTCCACCTTAATGCCGATTGCAAATGAGTCGGTAAATCGTCATGGGTATATCTTAATCTGAACCTGATGTAAAACCACTTATCAACAGATGCAATGCCCTATAATTTACCGGACAGAAAGAGTATAAGCTACGTAGTATTTAACCTTGAGTGAATAGGTTTGGATTTGCAATGGCCTCGATACTGCTTCCGCTCAGCGATCTCGGAGCGATCGAACACAATGGAACTGTCACGTTCGGACTGTGGCTGCCATGGGTCTCAGCAGCCGACGGAAATACCGTTACGGTCAAGATCATTCACGAGCACGATCAGTTTCAGCAACGGATTGCGCCGAGTGAATTTGCCATGACCCATAGTGTTCGCTCCCCTTACGGGGACTTTTGGTCCGTCACGGTGCCGATCGCAGGATCGTCGCCTCCGACAAATGGTTCGGCGTGGGGAACCAATGGTCGATACCTCTATCGCTATCGAATTGACAATCCTCTCGCCGGCATCTTGGATTGGATTATCGATCCCTGCGCCCGTGAGTTCGGCCTAGGGAAATTATCCGCCTTCACACTCGGTTATCAGCCCTATACCTGGAGTGCCTCGGAAAGTACGTGGCGAGTGCCGGAGCTGGCCGATGTGGTCCTGTACGAAATCAACATCGCCGAATTTGGTGGAAGTCTCGAGCAGGCCGACAACCTTCTGGCCTATCTGGCCGATCTGGGTGTGAACGCCATCCAGGTGATGCCGTTGTCCAATGTGGCGATCTCGGTTGATTGGGGTTATCTGCCGATCGGATACTTTGGCGTGGATGAGCGATTCGGGAAGCGCTCAGATTTTCAGCAGTTCGTCGACCTGGCACATCGACATGTCATCGCCGTCATTGTCGACATGGTGTACGGGCACACCGGCGTTGATTTTCCCTATTACGACGCCTACACCCGCCTCCGATACCGTGAGAATCCATTTATGGGATCTTTCGCTAAGGACTATTTCAGCAATTTCGGGAAAAGTACCGACTTCACCAGGCAATTCACACGCGACTATTTCTTCAGCGTCAATCACCATTGGCTGGATGTCTATCACGTTGACGGCATCCGCTATGAGTGTGTGCCGAATTATTGGGATGGCCCATTGGGGGTCGGCTACGCGAATCTTGTCTTCGACACGTATCAACTCACCAAGGACAAGATTGCAATCCACCAGCTCTATTGGGATCGTTTTTCCTCTGGATCCGGCACTCCCATAAGGTTGATTCAATGCGCCGAGCAGCTCGAAGGACCAGAAGAAATCCTCCGTTCGACCTATTCCAACTGCACCTGGCAGAACCGCACCTACGACGCTGCGAAAGCCGTAGCCCGCGGCGATCGCGGGCGGCTGGCCGACTACGGGCTCGCACTGAGCCTCTTTGGTTACACGGAAGAAGAACGTACCAATGGCGAGATTATTCCCAAAACAGCGCTCCAGTACATTGAAAATCATGATCACGAGCGATTTCTGTGTAACTTTGGTCTCATCAATCCGGATGAGGCGGGGAATCCACTGTTCTTGGAGGGTGACCGTAACCGATGGTACCAACTGCAGCCCTATCTCATCGCTACACTCATGAGTAAAGGCATCCCTATGCTGTGGCAGGGAGAGGAGTTTGGCGAAAATTACTTTCTGCCCGACTATGGTGCCGGTCGGGTCGGAATGCTAAGACCCTTGCGCTGGGACTATTTCTACGATCAGGCGGGCCGCTCAGTGGTCGCGCTCGTCCGCCAGCTCCTCCGAATCCGACGTCAACGGCCGCAGCTCCGTCGCGGCTCATATTTTTTCTTCAACCATTGGGATCGATACCTTTCCCGGGGCATTCTCCTTTTCGCGCGATACCTCAACGCTCAATACACGCTTGTAGCGGTGAACACCAGCGACAGCGACCAGGCTGTGCCGTTTTGGTTCCCAATCGGCGGGCATTACGTGGAAGAACTTCATGGAAGTAATCTCAATCTAAACAACATCGTGCCGCTTCAGGAAACGACGCTTTCGATACCATCGAACTACGGACGAATCTGGACGGCTCAGTAACGGCGGGAGGCAAATTCTCTCCGAAAATCCCCAAACGCTCCATGTCCAAACAGAAGCGTCCGGTTCAACAGCGACGTATACGAGAACTGGGTCAATCCAGTTGCAGTCGGGAACGGGGGCCGTATGATCGCAGATCAGCATCCCCTGCATGGCTTCGGGCTTTCAGCAGCGCTGGTCCTTCCGGCCAATAGCATACTCGTCTTTACGCGGTAATCTTCCGCTCGATAGTGTCTCGCCCCTCGGTCCACAAGCCCTCGGGTGCCATAGAAGCCCATCGTGGATTCCTTCGTAAAGAAGTATTTCTATCACTCCCGCGGCTGACGCGACGTCATCAGTCCGCTACCGCTGCCTCCGACCATTCGCTAAAATGTGTCATGTTCGCTTCTCGACCGAATACAATCCAACAAAGGCATCGATCCTGGAAGCATCTGACACGTATCCACTCACAGGAAGCGCTATCGGCATCGGTCTCGGTTGAATTACTTGTCGAACGAGATTAGCATTCTTCTATCGGACTCGGCTGGTTGCCAGGATCCTTCATGAAGGCCTCCTCTTTCATCCTTTATATCGTGGCTGCATTGGTCACGGGATGTTCGCTTGAACAGGAAGTGTCACGCACTCCTCGGACGGCGGTTGAGCAGGTCCTGTTGACGCAGGCGGTCGAGAAAGCTCTGGTGAATCTGTCGGTTCGACTGCCCGAGGGCGTCAATGTGGACATGGATGTGACCGGGCTCGAAAGTGATCGGTCCCGGCTCGACATGACGAACGCGGACCAAGGCACGATCAATCATCCATCGCGCGATATTTTGTACATCCGAGACGCCGTGGCCGCCGAATTGGGGCGCCGAGGCTATCGAGTCTCCGCCCAAGGCGCCGAGTCCCCGTACTTGGTTCGCGTGATGGCGGAGTCGTTCGGAACGATGCAAGGTAACGTATTCGTCGGGATGCCGCCGGTTCAGAGCGTGTTGATTCCGTTCTCGCTCCCCGAACTCACTCTCTACAAACGGCAGAGCCAGAGCGGCTATGTTCGGCTGCATTTGGATGTCTACGATAATCGGACCGGCGAGTTTCTCGGTTCGACTCCCAAACTGGTCGGACGAGCGTATTTTAATCAGTACACCGTGCTGATCCTTGCGACCTGGCTCCGCACCGATGTGACGGCCTATCCTGTAGCGGGACAATGGTGATTTCCAAAACGGCACTGGCCCAACCAAGTATCTATAGAAATGAGAGAACATCCGGAGGCAAGCATGGCTACTCAGTGGATCGGGAGTCCAAACAAAGACAAGGGACGAGAAGGGTTCAGGCCCGAGGCAATCGTGATCCACATCATGGAAGGCACGCTCAAGGGCACTGACGCCTGGTTTTCCAATGAGGGGTCCGGAGTGTCGGCTCACTATGGAATCGGAAAGGACGGAGAGGTTCATCAGTACGTGGGCGAGAGCGACCGGGCCTGGCACGCGGGACATATCGTCGCTCCAACGTGGCGACTGTTGAAGGCCGATGTCAATCCGAACTGGTATACAATCGGCATCGAGCACGAGGGACGGGAGGACACGCCCTGGTTCGATGCGTTGTACGACGCCAGCGCCTGGTTGATCGATGAGATGTGCCGACGATGGGCCATCCCCTGTGACCGCGACCATATCATCGGCCATCGGGAAATCCGCTCGGACAAGACGTGTCCTGGATTCGAAGTCGATCTCGATACGCTTGTCGATATGGCCAATGAGTTCCAACCTGATCCAGCCACATTCAACTTCATCACAACTTCATCAAGAAACCTGGCATCGTGAAAGCCCGCGTCGACTTGAACATTCGTGAACTGGTCCCCACAACCGCAACAGCAGTGGTCCGTACGATCAAGAAGGGGTGGAAACTCACGTATCAAGGCTGGACGAGCAACGGGATGACCGTTAACGGAAATGTCCATTGGTATAGGGATTCCGATGATAATTACTTCTGGGCCGGAGCAACCGAGCGGCCGATTCCTGGACTCTGAGACCGATACACTCATCCGCGCTGGTCGGCACACTCGTTCCACGATTGCACTCCTTTTGGTTGGAGACCTCCTACTGGCCTGCAGTGCGCCGCCCCTATCCGCTTATCCCTCCGTGCAATTGACGCCAGACCGACAAGCCATGCTGGTGATTCCTTCCGATCGGACAACGCCCTCTCAACTTCCCCTTCAAAGTTTGCCGACCGAATCAACACTTGCGCCGGGTTTGTCTTACCACCCACAGCGGTTCGAGCTGGTTCGCGTTTCGCCGGACGGACGATACGCGATATTTTCCGCTGCAGGACATCACAATCTGATAGGCCTTCTGGACCTTGAGACCATGGCAATACAGGAGATTGACCTTCTGACGGAAGGGAACGTGGTGGCCTTCCACTGGGCAGCCGATGGTCGAACGCTTGCCTATGACTACTTGCCGGCCAACGGCTATCGTCGTGTGAAGGGTTACGATATTGAATCCGGAGAAGATTTGGTCGTACCCCGTGCGGAGCGAAATTCAGCCACCCATGTCACGTTTGAGAGCTGGGGACCACGGCCTCATGAGATCATCCTACGCATAACCGACAGAGGCAGCAACGAACGTCGGACCGAAACCGTTATGCTGATTCCACGCCGGTAGGCGATTCCCAGAACCAACCTGAAGGGCTTAGAACAGGCCATTGAATAGACGAAGCGCCGGGACTACAATTCACTTGTTCGTTTCACTTGTTCGTTCCGTGGCGTCAATGTGAACGGCCGGTGAGACTGCTCGACTCATCTCTCTAGCGAGTGGTTTTTCCCCAAGGAAACGCAACTTGAAACTGAGAAATTTCATCGTCATTTGTGGATTATTTTGGGTCTCACCCGCCCACGCAGCGAGCCCCATGGCAGCCCAAGTCTGTAGTCTGCTTGCATCTCCCTCGTTATCCGCAGTCCAGTCGAGTATGGGAACTGGCGAGGGTTGCGCCTGGCAATGGCCCAACGGCCAGGTGCTGTCGGTGTATGTGCACATCGACAAACAAACCGAAACAGCGGCGGAGGTCAAACAGATGATGGACATGTACTTGCAGAACCCGGCGTTCAAGAGAACGGCATTCCCGATTTGTAAGGGAGGCGACTTGGTCATCGGTGATTTTAGAAACGGCAAAGGCCCCGGCGGCACCGGATACACACAGTGTTCTGGTTTTGTGCTGACGTTCAGCTTTCAAGGTGCCGATGCTCAAAACCATTTACCTGGCATCGCAAAGAAACTCACCGGCACAACCTTCGCTCGCTGATCCTGTGAGGACGATGTCTCTTCTCAAATCGAGCTACATGAAGCACCTCGTCCACAGGCTCGGCTTTGGCGAGGTCAACGGTCAACCTCATGATCAGATCACATAAGATCGTCGTTGTTGAGGATCAAAGGAGTCACCATTCATACTACTGAAAGGGCGCAATCATGAAAAACATTGAGATGAACATTGAGGGGTCTGTGTTGACGATCAGAGTGGACCTCTCAAAGGAGTTCGGTCCCTCTTCAACGGGCAAGACAATCATCATTGCTTCAACGGAAGGGAATGTGACCATTCCAAATCGGCAAGAGAAGGTTGGGCTCAATGTTTATCGAAAAAAGTAGCACCGTTCACAGCCATTTGCCCCTACCTTCTTCACCGGCAAGGCTGCTTTCTTTTCCGACCGACTCTTGACAGATCAGAAACAACGTTCTAGACCTATCAATTAGTCCACAATCCCCAGGAAATTCTCGTGGCTGTGGATAGCTATACACCTTGTTGTCGAACCAGCGGCTCCTGTAGGGATTCGTTACGGATGCCGAGCATTCACAGTGTGAAAACGTCTAGAAGAAGGATATGAGCCACTATTAGTTGTGGCTCTTCTGATACAGTGCGGACGCCTAAAAAGTAGGCAGTTTGATAAATAGACACGTCATTTGTGCATGATTTGGTCAAGAAACAGACTTGTTCACAAGGTTATCCACAGAAGGTGGGGACCGAGGTTTGAGGCGTTGTTTCCCAGGCTCCAAGGTCCATGCAACAAAATGAAGATGCCCTTGAAATTCAGATCTCTCCGCCTGTTCTTGACACCCTTCTTGCCTTTCCCCGACAATCCGGCGACTTCAATCAGCTTTGAACGCAGACCGTTGAACCACGATGAGGTGCTTCATCAAATGGCACGAGTCTCGTTCCTTGAAATCCGTTGAAATCTGTAATCTGGTCGACACCTAACGATTTCTCGAGGTGGTAATGAAACGCTTTTTCATAGTGCTTGCTGTGGTCTCGCCCCTGTTTCTAGTCGCCTGCACTTCTCACGTTGATAAGGCTGCCGGAGGAGGACCGGATGGGCCTCGAAAGGTTATCGCAAGTGGATACACCAAAGAGGGCTGTCTGCTCAATCTGAAATTGGCGGCGCGCGAGAGAAACGTGCGATTGGTGCCCGACGACGTACAGGTGGAAACGAATATGTTGATGTTTATTTTCCCATTCGTGGATCATGAAAGCTATCGGTGTTCGGGGGGGTTCATCGAACGAGACAAACGCCCCTCGAGCAAAGATCCGCTCTACCCCTTCGAATAACGCGGGCAGCGACTCATCTCATTCGGTTCGCCGCTGTGTCTGATCTCACCTGCCGACGTGGCGCCATCCGGCAGCTATAGACGACTACCATCATGCTAGTGAACGGCATCACTGTCTCGTTGCAAAGTGAATCAGGAAGGCGATAGGATCACCTTTCTTCTTCTCTTTCCATTCATGAAGAGGGGAAAGCGACGACGTCTTTAGGTTCAACTCAGGTGTTTTCGCTTGTGGTTCGTCGGCGGATTTCATGCGCACATCAGTGTGTTGAAGTCCGATGGCCGGGCGAATCCATTATGGCCACCGCACCGTACTTGTGGGTGAGACATGATCATCAAATTCTCCGCCTTCGCTCTTGTTTCCATCGCCATGTTATTCGGAAACGTCCCGATTTCTGTTGCCGTCGGTGATTCAGACGGTCGGTCGCCGCAAGAAGAATTGAGCGTGATGAGGAATAATCTCCAGCAAGCCAAACAAAAAATCGATGAGCTTGAGCGACAACTTGCTGCCGATAATCTGGAGAATGCAAAGCGACGGATCGGTGAGCTCATTCTCCAGCTCCATGCCAAGGAGAATGAACTCTCGACTGTGAGATCCAGCGCCCACGAGAATTCCAAAAAGCTTCGAGAAGACCTTGCGTCACAAACCGAGGAACTCAACCAAGCTAAGCGTCGTGTCGCCGAAGTCGAACAACAGATGGCGGCGGGGAAAGGGCAGGAATTGACTCAGGCCAAGCGTCGCGCAACCGAAGCAGAACAGCAAACGGCGAGGAAAGAACAAGAACTGGTGCAAGCTAAACGCCGCATAGCCGAAGCAGAACAACAGACGACTGGGAAAGAGCAGGAACTGATTCAGGCCAAGCGCCGCGCAACCGAAGCAGAACAGCAAACGGCGAGGAAAGAGCAAGAACTGACCCAGGCTAAACGTCGTGCTGTCGAAGTCGAACAACAGATGGCAGCAGGAAAAGAACAAGAACTGGCGCAGGCTAAGCGCCGCATGGCCGAAGTGGAACAACTGCCGGCGGTCGGGAAAGAACAGGAACTGGCCCAGGCCAAGCGTCGCGCAACCGAAGCAGAACAACAGACGGCGAAGAAAGAACAAGAACTGGCGCAGGTCAAGGACGACCTCAAACAAGTCACACAAAAATTGACGGATCTCAATCCCCAACTCATGGCGAGAGACGCGGAACTCGCCCGTATGAAGCAATTGCTGGAGAACCTGGAACGCAATTCCTCCAAACCGGCCGAGGCAACTCACCCTCAAGAGGAGAGTCTTTCCGAGAAGAATTCGCTTCCTCCGCAATCGGCCGAAGAAAACCTCTCCGTAGCCAACCTGCTGCCGCCCGCCCCTGCAATTGCAGATGACGTGGAGGTCTTATTAAGTAGCGACCTCGGCAAGATGAGTGAGAGCCTTGCGAGCCTGTTACAACCCGAACTCAAGAAGGGCAATGTGAACCTGAGACACCGAGGAAACAAATTGACTCTCGCATTTGCGACCGGTGAACTATTCACTACAGGTGACGCCACAGTCACCCTGGGAGGCACCTCGTTGCTCGAGCGGGTTGGAACCATCTTACAGGGATTCCGTTACCAGAGCGTAGAGGTTGCCGGGCATACCGACAACACACCAGTCCGGAACGACTCTCGGAGAGGCTTTCGGGATAATATCGAACTTTCCCGGACACGGGCCGAACATGCAAGCTTGGCACTGGTCAACGGAGGGCTTGATGCCGATCGAGTCAAAGCAGTCGGGTATGCTGACACGAAACCTATCGCGACAAATGATACCGAAAAAGGCCGGAGTAAGAACCGACGAATGGAAATCGTGATTACTCAGTGGTTAGAAACCGGCGCCGATTCCAGCGATGCGAAAACGCAAGTCGGCAAGAAACTTCGTGGATTCTCCACTCAAGCGGTGACTCATCATTGACAGTGAACGACCCGACCGTGTTTCCTCATAATCGGGGGAAGGAGTTCTTCAGGAACTCCTCACGTAGCGAATCCAGTATTCTATAAATGGAGAACGATCAGCGCGCCACGATCCCTAACCGGACGAGCCCGGAGATATCCTCGGTGTCGATGGAACGAGCGACTCGATTGGTCACGCGACTGTAACCGGCTTCGAATCCAATCTTGGTCACCCATTCGGGTGATGAGTACAACGACCAATCCAGAGCACCTCTCCATTTGAGGTTTTCGTTGTGGATCAATCCATCGGACGAACGAGAACTCGAATAGTTGCCCGCGGTGCTGAAAAGGAGCTGTGGGCTCTGCTGGTAACTTAGAGCAAGAGAGGCGGTTGGGTTGTCGATACGTATGCCGGACCAGGATTGAAACTCTTGGCGATAGGCGAAAACCGGTGTGATGGTCAGCGTGTTGATCGGGCGAAGAATCGCCGAGAGCGTTTGCGCCCTGATGTTACTATCGGTGTCGCTGCGGAGCAGGTCGCTCGCCAAGATGTAACTCGACGCGAATCTGATATCCCAGCCGGGGCGCTGGAGAGTCACGGCGCCTTCAATCGTGTGGTTCGAGGATCGCTGCGGAGCCATTCCTATCGGTTCGAACACGCTATTCAGGGAGTTTCTCGAATAGGAGACGCTGAGTTCCGGCCATAAGGGCTTGCTAAGAAACAGTCCGACCTGCCCATACGTCTGTTGCAATCGAGACCGCGTCGCTTCTCCTTCGACGTTGTTCCATGCTTGACCAACGGCATTCCGAAACATCATCCATCCTGTTTTCCACTCGCTCCAAATTTCGCGGCTGGCCCGATCAGGGGAGAGAAGGAAACCTTGTCCTGCATGGCGAAATGTCACTCCATATCGAAGCCTTCCCTCTGATCCGGTGAGCCCAATCCTGAACATGCGTGCCGATGCATCGGTTTGTGTATTTCCCATGATCGACGGCATCGGCCGACTCACGCCGGTTGGACTGTAGGCGACTTCCGCCTCGGTCCCTAACTTTCCGCTGAACCATGTCGATGTCGCCATCAGCTGTTCGATCCGCGGACGCGTAGTCTCTGGAGTCAGGTCCCGCAAGCGAGGAGTTACAACGGAGGGGTATTGAACATGTGATGTGAACATGATTCGAAATCCTTCGGTTTGAGCAGAAATGGGGTCCACAGCCTGCGGAGCCGAGAATCCAATGGAACGATACGGGATTTGTGTGTTTAGGAAGATACCGTCGTTGCACGAGGCCTGAGAGGCAATGCCCACAAGCAACACCACTAGGCTCGATAGCAATAGAGGATGCTTCATGTATGATTCGAGCCATTAACCAGTCTCTCTGAAGTGTAGCAGTCAGGATTGTGATCTTAAGTCATGGATTATATTTAGAGATTTGGTCATCTCAGAGATCGAAATGAGCAAAATAGGATACGGCGTTGACAGGCCGATGGGCGGGGAATTACGGTGACAGGCATGACACAACATCGGGATAGAGCGAATGGTGAGGGAATCGATAGATCCAAACCGGTGTATCGCCTTGCTGCAACGGGACGCCAACAGGCCGAAGATGAGCGACTCAGTCTCCTTGAAGAAATCTTCGATCCGCTTTCTCGTCAACGGCGTGCCTTCGTTCAATCCGGCTGGCGCTGTCTCGAAATCGGCGCAGGCCGAGGGTCAATGGCTGTGTGGCTTGCCCAGCGAGTCGGGACCAACGGCCGAGTCGTGGCCACCGATGTCGATACCACCTATCTCAATCGGCTTGACCTCTCGAATCTTGAAGTCCGCCGACACGACATCCTCAGCGATTCGCTGGATGCGCTCGATCCCGGTTCATTCGATCTTGTCTGTGCGCGGCTCCTGTTATTTTGGCTAGCGGGCAAACAGGAGATCGCCATCCGCCGTATGGTGGAATGCTTGCGCCCAGGAGGATGGCTTATCGACGAGGATGGAGACTGGGGCGTGGTCGCCCCGGTAGATCCTTCTCATTCGCACTATGCCCTCTACCATCGCGTCTGGAAGAACGGCGAATGGTGGGCGTCGCGCGGATACGATCCTACGTTTGGGCAAAAACTACCGATATTGTTCGAACGTTGTGGCTTGGTCAATATCCGTCACGAAACGAGTGCAGCGGTGGTCCGTGGAGGCAGCCCATGGGGACAGTGGTGGTTGCAAAGCCTGGAAGGGATACGTGCCTCTGAACGAGCCGAGGGGAGCCTCACCGAGGAACGAGATAAAGAATACGGAGTGCTCACCGCCCCTTTGACCGACCCATCTTTTTGGTTTCTCAACGCGCTCATCCATGCCTGTTGGGGCCAACGAGGACTCTCCTGAGTTTCGCTCGATTACAACGATCCACCTTATAGCTTCGTCGTGCTGTACTCGCTTTAGGACTGAAGGGGTTCAGTAGGATGGGGTGCTGACTGAAGCGCGGCGACCATGGCTCCGTCCAGACGTTTGACTTTTCCATTCCCGTCCGTCGCCGCCAACCGAGCGGAGCCTTTCACCACCACGCGACCGCTCACCTTTTCGCGTACGACATGTGAAAACGTCAATGCAGCCCGCGTCACATCACCTACCTCCGTTTCGACGACCAACGTTTCTCCGTAGCGGCCGGGCGAGCAATAGTCCACTTCGGCATGCACGACCACGAAGATGATGCCCTGTTTCATCAAGGCCGCAACCGAATACCCTCGCAATTCCAGGTATTCGGTACGGGCCCGCTCAAAATATTTGAGATAATTGGCGTAGTAGACGACCCCGCCGCAATCGGTGTCTTCGTAGTAGATCTTTATTTCCATGGGAGCTTATAGCGTATGGCTTATGGCACGCAAAGAAGTACTGCTTAAGCTCAAGACAGCAACAAAATGTTTCCAAAGGCATTGATACTTTTCGCGAGGCGCTGACCGTCTTCATACAAGTCGTTACACTTTCCTGCCCCTGCTACATGCCATAAGCCATACGCTCCTAAAGAGTTAACACCGGAAACTTCGGCAGTGACGTCTCATTGACACCAGACAGTTTGACAACCACATCGTAGAGCTGCTGCACTCGCTCTGATTTGATTGGCTCGAAGCCGTGTCCTAACACTGCATGGTTCGCTGCGTCCAGCAACGGCTTCATCTTCGGCCACTCTCTTAGGAAGGCTTGGCCTAGTTGATCGTCCAACCCTGCCAGCACGCGAAATTGGGCTTGAAGCGGCAGTTTGTACTTGCCGTCGATGTCTTCGAGGTAACAGGTGCGACAGGTCTCTTGAAGCGCTTGCGGAAGCTGTCCCGGCGACACATCCCAGCTTTTGATCTTGTGCGACTTATAGAGCCGGACTTGCGCGAACGCCTCCAGCGCGCGAACAAGTGCGGTCATGGCCGCTTCGGGATCACGCCCCGCTAGGAGCCTTCTCTCGGCATGGGCAAGCAAATCCAAGGATACAAATTCTTTGACTTCAGCGGGATCGAGCACGAGCCTTTCGAGGAAACTGGTGTTGGCCTTGAGCGATGGGATCATCGCTTTCAGTCCGGGAGGTCCGCCCCAAAGCGAAGCCATCTCAAGAGCCTTGATGGCGGTCTTCAATTTATCCCAGGCTTGGCGATAATGAAACCGTTCCCACAACTCATAACCCTCGGCCAAATCCCTGAATGCTCGATACAGCGGCTTCTGGCCACCACTTACTAATCGTTCCATATCGTGAAATACTTTGGCAGCGGCGCGAAACAGGCCTCGGTTGAACAACTCACATCCTTCTCGACGCGATACCGTCCCCTGCTCATCCCATGGATTCGTCTGAGTCCAGATGAGCGTCTTGGGACCCAACTCGACACGATCACCCTCTGAACCTTCGTGCGCCTGAACCAGCTCGACCACCCGAGAAGCCCACGGGAGCGCCACCAAAGTGAGCGCACCCGCCATCGCCGGCGTCGCTCCACTCAGGTCCACGACCAGCTCCCCCGGCTGTATCTCCCATGTCCGTAAGAGATCCGGTAGCGACCGCGCAATGATTTGATAGGTGGATGGGAACTCCCTAGCGTCAGCCAGCAAGATCCAATCCCACCGCCTCGGCATCTGTTGGATCTTCGGCTGGACATCCGACTCCACCAAAGCCTTGCTTCTTTCAGGTAACACGAAACACAAGGTATCTGGGTTGAGCCTGTTGATCGAATAGACCGCCGATGCCGCATCATCGACCAATGTAATCACGAGCGTCTTGATGGGTTGGTCTTGTGCCATGGCGCGACGACTATATCATCGTATGCAGACCCGTTCAATTCGCTGCCGTCCAATCTTACTCCTCTTGACGGTTACTCGAATGAACTCTAGACTTCGCAAGGATTCCCGATATCTCATCAGTGTCTCTTGCACAGCACCGAGGTTTTTCAATGACCTGGTGGTACTGGTTGTTCATGGGATTAGTCCTTGCCGGCGCAGAAATGATTTCGCCGGGGGGATTCTATCTCCTGTTCTTCGGTATTGCGGCACTGATCGTTGGCGCGCTGGCCGGTCTGGGTATCGTGCAACCGGCATGGCTGGAATGGCTGCTGTTCTCCATTCTGGCTGTCGTCTCGCTCTTGCTTTTCCGTGGCCCCCTGCTGCGAATGACCAAAAGCACTCCGACTCATGCGGTGGACAGCATGGTAGGAGAATCGGCTGTTCTACTTGACGATCTTCCTTCGGGACACACAGGTAAGGCGGAATTGCGCGGCACGACGTGGACTACCCGCAACGACGGGACCTCTCCGCTGGCCAAGGGCCAGCGAGCAATAGTGACAAAAGTGGACGGGTTAACGCTCTGGGTGAGATCAGAATAACGAATGCTATCAAACGAGGTGTGGGCATGGAAGCTGGAACGTTTGTTCTCATCGTGTTGGCGCTGATCGTTGTCATCGCGATCGCGAAAACTGCTGTGGTCGTCCCTCAACAGAGCGCCTACGTCGTGGAACGTTTGGGGAAATACAGTTCTACGCTTGATGCGGGATTCCACATTCTCGTGCCTTTCATCGACGCAGTCCGTTACAAGCACGTGCTGAAGGAAAGTGCCGTCGACATTCCCGAACAAGTGTGCATTACGCGCGACAATGTCCAGGTCCATGTCGACGGAGTTCTGTACATGAGGGTGCTTAATCCCGAGCGCGCGTCTTACGGGATCAACAACTATCAGTTTGCGCTCACGCAATTGGCCCAAACGGCGCTGCGAAGCGAGATCGGCAAGATCGAGTTGGACAAAACTTTTGAGGCCAGGACCACCATCAACGCGCAGCTTGTCAATGAATTGGACAAGGCGTCGGAACCCTGGGGCGTGAAAGTCCTTCGATACGAGATCAAGAACATCACGCCGCCGAAAGATGTGCTCAACGCAATGGAAAAGCAGATGCGCGCGGAGCGGGAGAAACGCGCACTGATTTTGTCGTCGGAGGGAGAGCGCGACGCCGCGATCAACCAGGCCGAAGGAGAAAAGCAGCAAGTGATCAAGGCGTCGGAAGCCAAAAAACAACAGCAGATCAATGAAGCCGAAGGCGCCGCAGCCGCCATACTCGCCATTGCGCAGGCCACTGCCGAGGGGCTCCGAAAAGTCGCAGAGACCATTCAAGTTCCCGGCGGACAAGAAGCCGTTCAGCTCCGCGTCGCTGAGCAATACATCGGCAAGTTCGGCGAACTCGCAAAGGCGACCAACACGCTTATCCTTCCGGCCAACGTGTCCGATGTCGGTTCAATGATTGCGCTGGCGATGAATGCCATCAGACAGACCGGACCTTCGGCACCCGTGAAACCCTAAGAATCACGACGGTTTGGTTTGACACGACGAACCGCCTTCCCTAGAATCGCGCCATGCAAGCAATCGTTTTGACGGCTTTTGCGGACAGTGCCCGGGTCAAACAGCAGTTCGCGCAGGATCACGCCGATCGTATCGTACAGGTCGCGACGCTCATCGCCAATGCATTCCGCAACGGCCATAAAGTTCTCTTGTTTGGGAATGGGGGAAGCTCGACCGATGCGGCGCATATCGCAGCGGAGTTCGTGGGACGATATCAGCGCGAGCGGATTCCCTTGCCCGCCATCGCCCTGGCAACGGACATTGCCGCCATTACTTGCATCGCGAACGACTATGGGTATGAGGAATTGTTCGCCCGTCAGGTGCGGGCGCACGGCCGACAAGGCGACATCGCCATCGGCATCAGCACCAGTGGGAATTCTCCAAACGTGCTGAAGGGCGTCGAGGCGGCCCGCGACTGCGGCTTGACCACGATTGCCTGGACCGGCGCCAACGGCGGAAAGCTGGCGGGGTTGGTCGATTATCCCTTCATCGTCCCGTCTACGGTCACGTCTCGGATTCAAGAGAGTCACATCACGCTCGGCCACGTCTTGTGCGAACTGGTAGAGGATCATCTCCTTGGGAAAGCGTCCTGATCGGACTCCCGCGACTCGGCTGCCCGCCTTGATCCCACCGATCAATACGTCTGATCTCAAGACCTATCCGTTGAAAAAACGTCACAGCAAGGTCCGGCTCTCTGACTTGGCCGCCCCGTGGAAACGCGGGGGATCTTTCTCGACGTTCTATTCGCGCCTCCCGGACATCTTGGCGGTCAAGACCTTGCGGGCCGTCACACACGCCGTCGTGAAAGCGCATCGAAGACGCCGCCCCATCATTGTCGGAATCGGCGCCCATGTGATCAAGGTAGGGCTGGCTCCGATCGTCACGGACTTGATGGAACGACGCGTCATCACGGCTGTCGCCATGAACGGGGCGGGGATTATTCACGACTTCGAATTGGCCCTCATGGGTCACACCTCCGAAGAAGTCGATGCCGAGATCGACGAGGGTCGATTCGGTATGGCGGAGGAAACGGGACAGATTCTGAATGAAGCCATCACGCGGGGCGCGAAAGACGGCCAGGGGCTGGGTGAGGCCATTGGGTGCTACATGAACCAAACAGCCGATCAATTCCCGAATCACGCCGTCAGTATTCTGGCGACGGGCGCGCGACTCGGCATTCCGGTGACCGTGCATGTCGCGGTCGGGACCGACATTATCCACATGCATCCCTCTGCGGACGGTGCGGCCATCGGAGCCACTTCTCTCTTGGACTTCAGGCGTCTCACCGCCGTCGTCGCCGGGATGGAAGGCGGTGTCTATCTGAATATCGGCTCGGCCGTGATTCTTCCGGAGGTGTTTTTAAAAACACTGTCGCTAGGGAGAAATCTCGGCCATTCGATCGCCGACATTACAACCGTGAACATGGACTTTCTCTCCCATTACCGGCCGCAGACCAACGTCGTACGACGCCCCACGCAAAAAGGTGGGCACGGCTATTCCTTGACCGGTCATCACGAGATCATGCTGCCGTTGCTCGTGGCTGCTGTGCTGGAGGAATTGGGATGAGACCAACCTCGTCCGCCCCAGACCTTTCGATACCCCTTTCCTCCGAAGGGTTCCAGGCTCGCTGGCAGCACCTGAACGCACGGTACTTTGCCGGTTCACTCAGACCAATCGAGATCGTCTGGAGTCAACGTCTGACCTCCTCGGTTGGGATGTTTTCTTGTCGCCAGGGACCAAAGACACTCTATCCCCTCGCCATGACCGATAGTCGTCGAGAAATTCGTCTTTCTCTCCCGCTCTTTGAACAGCTCGCCGCACGGACACCATACGCGGAGCAGGAACTCCTCAACACCTTGGCTCATGAAATGATCCATCAATGGCAGTTCGATGTGCTGAAGCGTCGACCGGATCATGGCCTGGAGTTTTTGCGAAAAATGACCCAGATCAACCGATCCGGGGAAGTGACCGTGACGACGTACCATTCGCTGGAGAAGGAAGTGATCGCCTTATCGAAATTCGCCTGGCGATGCCGAGACTGCGGGCGTCTCTATCGACGGCACCGAAGAACGATCCAACCAACGCGCCACCACTGCGGATCCTGTCGAGGCCAGCTACAAGAACTTGCATCGCCGACTCAACTGATGGAGAGTCGTCTCACACCCTCCCTGGCTCCTGCCTTAGACTCATCAGCCCAATCAGCCGGAACGACTGGGGTCAGTAGAGCCCTGGAGCAATTGACGCTCGAATTGACATGATGGTGAAAAGATGGATCTGATGAGGGAGATACAAGCTACGCAGCTTCTTGGTTCTTGTCCGACCGCGAACGTTCGTGCTGCTGATTGACTCGGTCCAGGACACAGGCCAACGCGTCTACCGAAATAGGTTTTGAGAGATAGTCGTCCATTCCCGCAGCCAGACACCGTTCACAGTCTCCTTGCATGACGTTGGCCGTCATGGCAATGATCAACACCCGATGGGAAGTTCCGGAAGACTCTTGTTCGCGAATGCGGCATGTCGCTTCGAAACCATCCATGTCCGGCATCTGGCAATCCATGAATACCACGTCATAGCGCATGCGAGACATCGCCTCAACCACCTCATGTCCATTGGCTACGACATCAATTCGATATCCCAACCGCTGGAAGAGGCGAACGGCCACTTTCTGATTAACGATGTTATCCTCGGCCAGGAGAATATGGAGATCCATCTTCGCCTTGGTTTCGGCGAGAGTGTGCCGAGTGATGAGCGGTGGCGACTGCCTCGTGGCCAGCAGACGTGAAGCGACAGGGCGTTGCGTGACCGCGACGAGACAATCGTGCAACTGTCGCTCACGAATCGGCTTAGTCAGGTAGGCTGCTAATCCCGCCTCTTTGGCTGTCTTCGCATCTCCCCGTTGACCGAACGACGTGAGCAGCACGAGTTTGATATCGCCTTCTTCAGCTCGTGCTTTTATCGCCCGTGCCAATTCGATCCCATCCGTCGGATTCATATCCACATCCAACAGCGCAAGGTCGAACTGCGGTTTCCCGTACCGCCTCCTCAGGACATCCAACGCCTCTGAACCGCTGGGGATCAGTGTCGGTTGCATTCCCCATTTCTTCGTCATCAGCTCCAACATCCTTCGATTGACGACCTTATCATCCACGATCAAGATGCGGAGACCTGCCAACAGGGCGGTAGAGACATCGGCACTGCGGGAACCATCGGCATGTTTGCGCAGATTCACCGTAAACCAGAAACAGCTCCCCTCTCCAACCCGGCTCATCACTCCAATCGTTCCTCCCATCATCTCGACAAGGCGTTTACAAATCGCAAGACCGAGGCCGGTCCCACCATATTTCCTCGTCGTGGACCCATCGGCTTGGCTGAACGACTGAAACAACCGTTCTCGGGCTTGCTCGGAGATCCCGATACCGGTGTCTGTGACCGCGACATGAATCGTCGCATCTTCCTTCGATTGAGCCTGAGCCGTCACTTCCACCACCACATCCCCGCTCTCGGTAAACTTGATGGCATTGGCCGTCAAGTTCATCACAATTTGCCGGAGGCGACCCGGATCACCAAGCAGATTTCTCGGCACATCGGCATGGAAAAGACAGGCAAGATTGAGCCCTTTGGAGGACGCGCGTTCCGCCATGAGGTCCAAGGACTCCTCGATGGCAAGACGAAGATCGAACTCAATCACCTCCAAATCCAGTTTCTCCGCTTCGATCTTGGAAAAATCGAGAATGTCGTTGATGATCATCAGCAGGTGGTCGCCGCAGGTCCGGACTGTTTCGGCATAGTCATGCTGTTCATCCGTCAGTGTGGTCTCCAGCAAAAGACCCGTCATCCCGATCACCCCATTCATCGGTGTCCGGATTTCGTGACTCATGGTCGCCAAGAACGAGGACTTGGCCTCGGTGGCGGCTTTGGCTTCCCTCAATGCGGCATCCAGCTGCTGATTGATATGCTCCAATTTTTGGGCATAGTCCTTCAGCGCTTGCTCCGCTTCTTTCCGGCTCGTAATGTCTCTGATAAAGGCGCTGAAGATGACGGATCCCTCGACGACTAATGGTGTCATGGCGATTTCAATGGGGAATTCACTGCCGTCGCGCTTGAGACCGATCATTTCGACCAACCTGTTTGAGAGGGGCGCGTCCCTGGGTTCAAGAAGCCGATGAACATACTGACGATAGTCGAATCGATGGGACGTCGGAAAGATAGTGTCGGCGACATCGCGCCCGATCACCTCACGCGCGGATCAGCCAAAAACCTGTTCGGCCTGGGCATTCCATTCGGTAATTCGGCCTGTACGATCCATCGTCATCACGGCGTCGAAGGCTGTGTCGATCACCAGGCTGGTGCGGACTTCGTTCTCATGCAACGCCGCTTCCACTTCAGTTCGTTCGACGAACAGGCCGATCTGTCTTCCGACCGTGCCCAAGGCTCTCAGTAAATCCCGATCCTCGACCTGAGGCTCGCTGCTGAAGAGCTCCATGACGCCGTAGACGTTCGCCCCCAGCCAAATCGGAAAGACGCAGGCCGCGTGCAGTATTCTCGTCCCTTCGCCGGGCCCATGCGCAAACATGGGGTCTCTTGCTACATTCTCCATCCACAGCGGCTCGCCGTGAGCCCAGCAGTGCCCCGGCAGATCAGACCCGACAGTGTGGGTCTCCTGCCGACTTCTTCTCATCAACCCCTGCACCACCGCAGTATCGCCCGACCAGCCCTGCATGCAGATAATGGTTTGTCGGTCGTCTTGCACCCGCCAGAACAAACCGACATGCCAATCGAGATTCGTGACAATTGCCTGGAGGAGGTCTGGAATCGCTTGCTCGACGGTGGAGGCACCTGCGAGCACTTTTGCCACAGCATGCTGGAGAGCTTGCCGACGATCCAAAAGTCTCCGGAGCCTCTGCTCGCTTTCCTGGAATCTGATTCGTTCGGCCTCCGCGCAGATCCTTTCGGTTCGTGCTCGCCAGGATGCCTGTAGGAGTAAAAAAATCAAGGGGGCGACCAGCAGAACATTGGCCGCTGCAACGAGCCAAAACATACTCACCCCATCCACAACCATCGTCCACTCTCCGAACACACCCATAGCCCCAAGTCCATTGCCAAGCCGTTATGTGCTCTATCGGTTCATTACCTGATGACTTGAGGTTAATACCAGGAGTGCGAAGAACCACCGTGCACTTCAGGGAATAGCATGGCGCTTTTTCCGTGTAGCCGACAGCGCGGCATGCGCGGTATGATGGAGCCATGATCACAAAGGTGTTGCCCCGCGATCAACTCCTTTCCATACTTTCCAGTGAACGGACAAAAGGGAAACAGATCGTGTTCACAAACGGTTGTTTCGACCTGATGCATATCGGACATACCCGATATCTGGAGGCGGCCAGCGCTCTCGGAGATGTCATGGTCGTCGGTGTCAACAGTGACGCCTCGGTCCGTACGCTGGACAAGGCATCCGACCGACCAATTGTGCCTGAAGCTCAACGGGCAGAGGTGCTGGCAGCTTTAGGCTGTGTGGATTTTGTGGTCATTTTCGACGAATCGGACCCCCTTCAGCTCATCACGGCGATCCAACCGGACGTCCTGGTCAAGGGCGGGGATTGGGTGATCGACCAGATCGTCGGCCGCGAAATTGTCAAAGCTCATGGAGGGATAGTCAAGACGATCCCGCTGGTTCCCGGTCTCTCCACGTCCGGTCTCCTTCAACGCATCCGTTCAACCGAGAAGTGATGCGTGTCTGAGGTCAACACCCCCACCCCATCCTGGCTCGCTCCGCTTCGTTCGGCGCTTGGCCAGGAACAAGCTCGTCTCTGCTTGTTGGGAGCCCATGGCTCGACTGCGGCCTGCGCACTGACCCTGTTGAACACCACCCACCAAGTTACTCCAGACCGCGCCCGTCCATGGGTTGTTGTGACGTCGAACGACGACTCCGCCGAACGAATGTTCAATGACTTGTGCTTCTTCCATGAACTCATGGGCCATCCGGTCAAGGGCCTCGCCTGGTTCCCGGAATGGGAAACGCTCCCCTATGAAGCGACGGCGCCGCATGTCGGATTGATTGCCCACCGGATGATCACGCTCCATCGTCTATTGGTCAACCCACCCACTATCCTCGTCACCTCCGTCGCCGCTGCGATGCACCGTGTCATTCCACGCTCGATATTCGAGCAGGCGGTCTTTCACTTCGAAACAGCGGCGACCTTCGAACGAGACTCGCTCATCACCAACCTCCTTCGCCTGGGATATCGACGAGTGTCCGTCGTGGAAATTCCGGGGGAGTTCAGCATCCGTGGCGGCATCGTGGATATCTTCTCGACTGCCTATGCCAATCCGATCCGTGTGGAATTTCTCGGAGACCAGGTCGAATCGATTCGCCTGTTCGACCCCTCAACCCAGACCTCCATCGAAAAATTGAAGGATGGTTGGGTGTTGCCGGCGCGGGAGTTCGTTCGGCCTCCAGACGACCTGGATGCAATCATGTCGATCCAAGCGGATGCTGAGTGGCGAAGCCCTGATCTGTATGCTTCCATGGACACACTGTTCGACTATCTCACAGCCGTTCCTTTCCTCGCCCTCGATCAACCGGATGCGCTGAAAAAGGCCTGTGAGTCGGCCTGGGAGAAGATCGACGACGGCTATCTTCGTCACGTAGACCGTGATGCCACGCAGCCATATCCCTCGCCGGAACGCCTCTTCCTGACCTGGCAAGGCATCCAACAGCGGATCGCGACCCGGCCCATGTTGGCTCTTGAGCCGCTGACGGCGCCGGACTCAACTTGGAATCAGACGTTTTCGTTTTCCGCCCAAGCGCCTGGGAGTATCGGACTCGGGATCAGAGGCACCGCCTTCAGCCAGACCGTGAGCCTATTGGAAGGACTCCGGAACGAACATCGGGTCGTCTTGGTAGCGCGAAGCCGCGGGCAAGTCGACCGCTTGCTCGCCCTCCTCAGAGAGCACGATTTGCCTGCCGACCCATGGAAACCGACGGTCTGGTCCGGCCACAGGACCGGCAAGTTGCCGTTTTATGTTCTGCATGGCGATCTCTCGGCGGGGTTCCTCTCCGGAGACTTTCGGCTCGCCCTCCTGACGGAAGAAGAGCTCTTCGCGAAAGGTGCCCGCCATAAACCGCAGCCGAAAAGCAGAACGGCGACCTTCCTCTCTTCCTTGGAAGACCTCAACATCGGTGACTACGTCGTGCACGTGCAGCACGGCATCGCCAAATATCGAGGGCTCAAGCGACTCTCGGTCCAAGATTACGAGAGCGACTTCCTGATTCTCGAATTCTCCGGTGGAGATACCCTTTACGTTCCTCTCGATCGGTTGAACCAGGTCCAGCGGTACAGCGGAGCCGAGAGCCATGTCCCACGGCTCGATCGCCTGGGCGGCACCAGTTGGGCCAAGACCACCGCACGGGTCAAAAAGAATATCGAGGAGATGGCCCAAGAATTGATCGACCTCTATGCAAACCGCGAGCTGGTGAAACGGAACACCTATGGCGCTACGACGACCCTCTACCACGAATTCGAAGCGGCCTTTGAATACGAAGAAACAACAGATCAGCTCAGAGCCATCGAGGACATCGGTCGCGACATGGAGTCGACGAAGCCCATGGACCGGCTCGTCTGCGGCGACGTGGGATACGGAAAGACGGAAGTGGCCATGCGCGCGGCCTTCAAAGCTGTGGAGCACAATCGCCAAGTGGCGGTGCTGGTCCCGACCACTCTCCTGGCCCATCAACACTATGAAAACTTTGCCGAACGATTTGCGCCCTTCCCGATGCGCGTCGCGCTGCTCTCACGATTTCAATCTCCCAGGGAAACCAAAGCTATTCTCAAAGATGTCGCGGCCGGAACCGTCGATATCGTGATCGGCACTCACCGGCTGCTGCAGAAAGACGTGGCACTCAGGCAACTCGGCCTCGTGATTATCGATGAAGAGCAATGGTTCGGCGTCAAACATAAGGAGAGGCTGAAGCAGCTTCGTACCCAGGTCGATGTCCTGACGTTAACCGCCACCCCAATTCCACGCACCCTCCAAATGGCGATGTCGAGCGTTCGAGACCTCTCGATCATCGATACTCCACCCGCCGGACGATTGGCGATCAAAACGGAGGTCACCCGGTTCAGCGACAAGGCGGTGCGAGACGCCATCCTGCGTGAACTCGGGCGTGGAGGGCAGGTCTATTTTGTCCACAATCGGGTCGAAACCATGGAGCGGATCGGGGCGTGGCTGCACCAATTGGTTCCCGAAGCGCGTATGGTCATGGCGCACGGCCAGATGGATGCCAGACCGTTGGAAGCTGTCATGCTGAAATTCGTGAAACGCGGGGCAGACGTCTTAATCGCCTCGGCCATTATCCAGTCCGGACTCGACGTTCCCAACGCCAACACCATCATCGTCAATCGGGCTGATCTGTTCGGCTTGGCGCAGCTGTACCAGTTGCGTGGACGGGTCGGACGCGGCGGAGAGCAGGCCTACGCCTACTTCCTCATCCCTGATGAAGGCACGCTCACCGGCGATGCTCAGAAACGATTGATTGCGATTCAGCAATTCACGGAACTCGGATCGGGCTTCCGTATCGCTGCGGCAGACCTTGAGATTCGAGGGGCCGGTAATCTTCTGGGCAAACAGCAGTCGGGCCACATTGCCGCGATCGGCTTGGATCTCTATATGCAAATGGTGGAGCAGGCCGTCCAGCGGTTGAAGGGGCATGTGTTAGAGGAGGAGCCTGACCCGACTCTGCAATTCCCGGTTTCGGCGTTTATTCCGGAGCAGTACGTGGCGGATCCGCATCACCGTCTATCTCTCTATAAACGGCTGACGGCTTGTGGCCAAGTCGGGGAGCTGGCCCTGTTGCATGGAGAGATTCAAGACCGTTACGGCCCCCCTCCGGAGCCGGTCGAACGACTGCTTGAAGTGATGCAACTCCGGACTCACGCCAAACGTCTGCGCCTGGCCTCGATCGAGGTGCACGACCAGACGGTCAAGGTTGTGTTCCACCTGAAGACGGTCATCCCTGAGACCTCCATCCACCGATTGATGGACCAGCTCAAGAAGCGACTACGGTTCCTCAGCCCGGTCTCATTCGAAGTCCAAATGCGTGATGGCGATTGGCCGGCGCTTTTTTCAGAACTCAACGCAATCTTGCAAAGCCTCGATCTCTGTGATACCAAGACCATCCAAAAGGAAGCGACTGCCTCTTAATCGAGAGCCACATCTGCCACGACTTATGATGCCCTTCCGGTTTCTGATCTTCCATAAGAAATATTGTCTAGCCGGGCTGCTTGTCGGCATGTTGGTGGGTTTTGGGCCGACGGTTTCGGGATGCGCCGAACGACAAGAAGAACCGGTCGTCGCCTTGGTAAATGGACGAGCCATCACTCAAACTGAATTTGACCTTCGGTGGGGTGAGCTCTCCAAGGCCACTCGCTCCCGCTATGAGAAGGAAGGTGGTAAGCGAAAATTCCTGGACGAACTCATCACCCGAGAGTTGCTGATGCAGGAGGCCCGTCGCCGGGGTCTTGATCAGGACGATACGATTCGGGACAAGACGCAGCGGTATAAAGAGCAGCTGATTCTCGACGAACTGTTGAAAGACAAGCTCCAATCCAAGATCGAGGTCACCCAGGCCGAACTCGATGCCTACTACGAAGCGCATGCCGGTCAACTATTGGACCCTTTGAAGGCCAATGTCTCGCTGATGCTCCTTCCTAATGTGTATGCCGCCAGAGACCTTGAAGCACAGGTGCATCGAGGCGGGAGCTTTGCCAAGTTTGCGCAGCGATACTCGATGGATGAAAAGACCAAACCCAAGGGCGGCGAGATCGGACCTTACCGGAAAGGGCTGGTCTCCCCTGAAATCGATACCGTCATCCATACCCTCAAACTCGGGATGGTCAGCGCGCCGATCAAGACCGACCACGGCTATTACTTGGTCATGCTGACCCCGCTGGACGAAGCCATTATCCAAGCCGACTTGGCGACCCAGGAACGGCTTAGACAAGAATTACTGTCCGATAAGCGCCGCAAGCGGTTCGAAGAAGTCATCGCCGATATTCGAGCAAATGCCGTGGTTCGCTTCGCCGGAGCCTCTCGTCATATCACCGAGGACACCGGTAAACGCTAGCCTGACTCGATTCCACAGATTTATCTATTTCGTGTAGAATGGTTCGTTCCAGCGTTATCCGGTGAAAGGATCATGAAACGCGTTTCGCTCCGATCAGATCGGCTGATCCGGTTCAAGTTGCCGTTAGTCTTATTGGCCATCTCAACTTGGCTCCCAGCCTTCTCCGAAGCCCATCTGCAAGATCGCATTGTCGCCATCGTCAATTCCGAATTGATCATGTTGTCGGATGTGAAGCGTGAGTTTGAAACGGAGCAAGAACGGCTTTCCCGCGAGCACCGTGGAAACGATCTCCCTCAGCGGTTGAAAACAGCGGAGTACATGGCCTTGACGAAGCTCATCGAGCGGCGATTGCAACTGCAGGAAGCCAAGGCCAAAAGAGTCGAGGTGTCGGACCTGGAAGTGAAGCACGCCCTTGAACAGATGAAGCGGCAAGGCAGTCCCTTCGACATCACCAATACGAACCATATGCAGACCGTTCGCGAGCAGCTCCTCCTCATGAGAGTCGTGGACCTGCATATTCGCGGCAACATTACCGTCGGAGACTCCGAGCTCAAGCGGTTCTACCAAGAACATCGTGACCGGTTCGCCCTCCCCGAAGAGTACCAACTGAGCCAGATCATCATTCAGCCGCGCTCCCCGGATGGATTGGCCGATGCCTTGACGAAAGCCCGCCGAGCCATGGACGACTTGAAGCGAGGAGAGAAATTCGAAGAGGTCGCCATGCAGTATTCCGACGGCGCCAATGCCTTGCAAGGGGGACGACTGGGATGGGTCCGACAGGGGGAACTCATTCCAGCCATCGAACAAGCAGTCGCCCGCTTAGTGCCGGGAGGAATCTCGAACATCATCGAGAGCCCTGAGGGAATCCAGATTATCTGCATGGATGACAGAAAGCCGAAACAGTTTCGCCGATACGAGGACGCACGGCGGGAAATTCATGAACTGGTCTATCAGCAGAAGAGCGATGACATGTATCAATCCTGGCTCGTTGACCTCAAGAACAAAGCCTATATCGAGATCAAGTTCGAACAAGTTGCCGAAAAAGCGCAGCCACAATCTGTGCGTTCGACGCCATAAGTAGAAATCACGAAATGTCTGCGGGGTGTCTTCCGGCTAGCTCGCGTAGAGCTCTCCACACCCGATCCCGTCCATCCCCGGTCACCGAGGAATAAGGAATCAACATTTCTCCCTCGGTGAGTCCTAAGACCCGATGTGTCTGCCTCAAGGTACGCACCCGTTCACTCGACTTCAACTTGTCGACCTTGGTCGCAACGACGAGGGGATTGTGGCGGATCGAACGGAGCCACGCGATGGTCTGGCGATCCTGGTCGGTCGCGACCCGGCTGTCCACCAACATCACGACGCAGAGCAGCGAGACTCGACCGACGAGATAGTCTTCCATCAACGGTCCCCACTGGGTGCGGACGGATTTCGATACGTTGGCGAATCCATAGCCGGGTAGGTCCACGAGATGGAATTGCGAAAGATCTGGGTCGGAAGTCGAGACGAGAAATACATTCACGGCTCTCGTCTTTCCAGGTGTCCGGCTGACTTTGGCCAATTCCCGACGATTCAGCAACGAATTGATCAACGATGATTTGCCCACATTGGAACGCCCCACAAAGGCAATTTCGTGAAGCTGACCGGACGGAAATTGTTCTGGAGTGACGCAACTTTTGATAAACTCAGCTGCGAAGATTTTCATGCCGTCAGGACCGTCAGGCTGATCGATGGATGCAAGACGGAAGGCAAATTACAGTCCGACCTTTCTGCGTCACTACACATACGATCCTCCTTCGCCCAAGTCAACCGGCCGACGCAGAGTGGCCCCTGTTCTCCTCTGGAGCACCCTGCTCATCGGACTTCCTTTAAGCATCTTTGCGCTGAGCTGGCTCAGCACTCTTCCCGACACAGACCTCCTGGCAAGAACCAACCCGACATCGACGGCGCTCATGGACCATCGGCTGGCAAGAGCGGCCGAACAGGGACTCACCGGCAAGCGACAATGGATCTGGACACCTTTGAGTCGAATCGCACCGGAGTTGCAACGTGCCGTGATCGCGGCGGAGGACGCCTCGTTCTTTGTCCATGAGGGATTTGATTGGGAGGGCATCCTCGACGCCGCGCTGTACAATCTCGCAGCAGGAGAACTCAAACGAGGCGGGAGCACCATCACCCAGCAGCTGGCAAAAAATCTGTATCTGTCATCAGAACGTTCGCTGTTCCGTAAAGCCCGTGAGGCCTTGATCACACGCTCGCTTGAACACCGGCTGACCAAGACACGTATTCTCGAACTGTACCTCAATGTGGCGGAATGGGGGCGCGGCGTGTATGGAGCGGAAGCCGCGTCTCGTCATCACTTCGGAAAATCCGCCTCCGAACTGACCACTGATGAAGCGGCCTGGCTGGCCGCCATTCTGCCCAGTCCGCAACGATACGACCCTATCAGAAAAACCACGGTCCTGACGCGCCGACACCAGCGCATCATTCGGTGGATGGATAAGGTCGCCGTCACTACCCACAGACGCCTGCAATAAAAGACGCAAGAATGTTCCGGCAGAAGACAGGTTGGATTGCCACTAACCGCGTTAGTCCGTCGATCCACCGCCTGTATCACCCACCTCAGTAAAGTCCTGCTCACCGAAGATCGCGGATTCATGGGTGTAGTGTTTAAATTCGAGTAGGTTGTGGGACGGGTCTTCCAGAAAGAACGTGCGGTGCTCGATCCGTGTTCCTGGAAATCGCACGCGCGGTTGTTGGTAGAAGGAAAGCTCCTTCGCCTTGGCCCGATCCGCCAACGCTTGCCATGCCTCTTGCGAGAGAAAAATCAGCCCGAAATGGCGAGGATAAATTCCCTTTTGCGACGGCTGATCTATCGCGAGATGCCCCACCAGTTGATGTCCGGCCAAACCGAGCGTGACCGCCTGTTTCGATCGACGCCCGACTGTACAGCCAAGGCCGTCCGCATAGAACCGAAGCGTAGCTTCCACGTCGTGAATCGGAAAGGCGAGATGGAAAAGGATAGGTGCCATTGGATATCAATGCATAGCCTATATGGCAATCAAGAATCAGTTCCCATTTCATTTAAAGATTTTGCTATATAGCGAGTTACCAGTGTTGCCAGTCTTTTCCCCTCTATTAGTCGAATCTGTTGGTCTTTGTGGTCAGAGTTATGTTGTGATATCAGTGCCCTGCATTCCGAATCACAACTCGCCGTCGTCAAAAGAACGCCGTAGTCCAGCTGATTTTGACCCCATCCATCCAAAAGCTGCTTTAACTTCCTCCGCAACTCAGACAGCGAGGCAACTCCTTCCCATGAAAAACACTGTACTCCTACGATGAAAGGACGAGGTAACAACTCGGGCCACACTTCAACAACAAGATCACTTCCCTGTTCTCCAGGTCCCTCTTGCAATTTACTGGAATATCCCATACTAGAAAACAGCTCATAACAAAACTTGCTCAAATCGTGCCTTGGAAACTCACGTTGCAAGAGGACCGACACCTGAGGGGATATTGAGTCAGAAATCCGTCCGAGCCTCTTAGTAAGGTCCCAGTCCTCAACCGTACCTGCTTTATCCACCTGTTTGAGTAAAATGTTCAATAGGTCAGTGTCATAGAGTCTATAAAAGCGACCCTGCAATCCTAGCTTCTTCCGAAGTCTAGGGTGAACAATTGAGTCGGACCAGTCAACTGGAGACTTTGTTACGATTTCACAAGAGCGGCACGAACGAAAATCTCCATTTAATGCCTCGGACGGTGGAAGATAATTATAGTCGCCATTTATGCGAACGATAGTCATTTTCCCATATGTTGGTTGGTGAGGGTGACCTTCCCCCATTTGTTACACCACCGCCAACGAAGTTGACTTCTGTGCCACGCGAGCCCCGTCCTGATAGGTGTTGATGAACTCCTGGGGTGTCACATCCCCAATGGAGCTGTGCGTC
>Ga0134128_10001551_pt1 | contig 29273 bp, 27 predicted proteins | sample KB31754_FD_96462 | JGI IMG/M metagenome (GOLD analysis project Ga0134128, IMG submission 96462) | Terrestrial soil microbial communities with excess Nitrogen fertilizer from Kellogg Biological Station, Michigan, USA - KB3-175-4 | ecosystem: Environmental > Terrestrial > Soil > Unclassified ... | reverse complement strand
TCGGCAAAGTCAATCCCGGCTTCGAGGCGCGCGATCAACTCGGTGAGTTGCCCATGCAGGGGTCCCAGCAGCCGCGCCACCGCCCCCTGCATCTGCCGCGCCGCCGTCCGTGCCTGGTAGAGCGTATGGGCGGCGATCAAATCGCCGATCGCCTCCGCCTGACTCAGATCCAGCCGCCCGTGCAGGAAGGCGCGGCGGGTGAACTCACCCGGCTCCGCCAGCCGTGCCCCGCGCCGGCAGGCATCCTGCACCAGGGCTTCGAGCAGCACCGGCGCGCCGTGGGCGCCGATTTCGACTACATCCTCGCTCGTGGCCGAGTGGGGCGCCGCGAACCACGTCGCCACCACTTCGTCAAGCAACGCCCCGTCGCCATCGCGGTAATGGCTGAAGGTGGCATGACGCGGCCGCAGCTCAATGTCCCCCAGCATGGCCTGGACAATGGCGCGCGCCCGCTCCCCCGATAGCCGCACCACGCCCAGGCCGCCGCGTCCGGCGGGCGTGGAAACCGCCACGATGGTGTCTTCGCTCTGCACCGCGGCGGCCTATCGCCCCAGCGCGGCTTCCCGCACGGCACGTTCCAGCATTTCTTCCAGGCTGAGTTCCGCGCCGCCCGCCGCTGCCGGAACGCCGTCGGGGGCTTCCGGCAGTTGGCCCAGCCAGCGCGCCAGGGAACGCTCCAGCCCGGCCGACGACAGCGGCTTGCGCAGCACCGCATCCGCCACCTGCAGGGTCTCGGGCGCCACCCGCGCCAGCGCCCCCAGCAGCACCACCACCGGGATGGCTTGCCAGGCCGGGTTCTGCTTGATCTCACGGCACAGCGCCACCCCCCCCAGCCCGTCCGCGCTCTCCTCCCCTCCGTCCGGCAGCGCTGCATCCACAATCACCAGCGCCGGGGGCCTCGCCAGCAGCGTGGCGCGGGCCGCCGCCCGATCCCCCACCGCCTCCACCGCGAACCCCAATCCGGTCAGATATTCGGTGCCCATGCGCCGCGCGTGGGCGCTGTCATCCGCCAGCAACAGGGTGGCAGCCATCCCCCGATTATAATTGTGGTTCTGTGTTCACCGAATTAGCCAAGTCGTACGCGCCCCAAAGCATTGAACCCCGCTGGGCCGAAGCCTGGGTCGAGCAGCACCTCTACCAGGCGAAGAACGGCCAACCCGGGGGACAGAACTGGTCGCTGGTCATCCCTCCGCCCAACGTCACCGGCTCACTCCACATGGGCCACATGCTCGAGCACACCCTGATTGACATTGTGGTGCGCTGGCAGCGCATGCGGGGTAAAAACGTACTCTGGCTCCCGGGCACCGACCACGCCGGCATCGCCACCCAGATGGTGGTCGAGCGCATGCTCGCCGAAAAAGGCGAGAGCCGCCAGGCCATGGGCCGCGAGCGCTTCGAGGAGGCGGTCTGGGCATGGAAACGCCAGAGCGGCGACCGCATCACCGAGCAGATGAAGCGCCTGGGCGCATCCTGCGACTGGTCGCGCGCCCGCTTCACCCTCGACGAGGGCCTGTCGCGCGCCGTGCGCACCGTGTTTGTGCGCCTCTACGACGAGGGGCTGATCTATCGCGGCCGCTACATTGTCAACTGGTGCCCGCGCTGCCAGACCGCGGTCAGCGATCTGGAAGTGGTGCACGAGCCGGTCAACGGCAAGCTCTATCGCCTCCGCTACCCCGTGGTGGGCGCGCCCGGCCGCTTCCTCGAGGTCGCCACCACCCGCCCGGAGACCATCCTCGCCGACGTGGCCGTGGCCGTAAACCCCGCCGACCCTCGCTACACGGCGCTCATTGGGCAACAGGTTGAGGTCCCCCTCGCCGGCCGCACCGTGCCGGTGATCGCCGACGAGATTGCCCAACCCGAATTCGGCACCGGCGCGGTCAAGATCACCCCCGGCCATGACCCCAACGACTTCGCCGCCGGCCAGCGCCATAACCTGCCCCAGTTGGTCATCCTCGACGAATCCGCCAAAATGACCGGCCCCCACGCCGGTGTCTACGCCGGCCTCGACCGTTTCGCCGCCCGCAAGCGCATCGTCGCCGACCTCGAAGCTGCCGGTTTGCTGGCGGCGGTCACCGACCACCCCATGGCGGTGGGCCAGTGCCAGCGTTGCCGCACCGTCATCGAGCCGCGCATCTCGACCCAGTGGTTCGTCAAGATTGAGCCCTTGGCCAAGGCCGCGGCCCAGGTGGTCGAAGACGGAAAAATCCGCTTCACCCCCGAGAACAACAAAACCATTTACCTGGGCTGGATGGCCAACATCCACGACTGGTGCATCTCCCGCCAGCTCTGGTGGGGACACCGCATCCCCGCCTGGTACTGCGACGCCTGCGCGAAAACCATTGTGGCCGAGCAGACCCCCTCCGCCTGCGCCGGCTGCGGCGGCCCCCTGCGCCAGGACCCCGACGTGCTCGACACCTGGTTCAGTTCCGGCCTGTGGCCCTTCTCCACCCTGGGCTGGCCCGAACAGACCGCGGATCTGCGCGATTTCTACCCCACCTCGCTACTGATCACCGGCTTCGACATTCTCTTCTTCTGGGTGGCGCGCATGATCATGCTGGGTGTGCACTTCACCCAGGATGTGCCCTTCCGTGAGGTCTACATCCACGCCCTGGTGCGCGACGCCGAACGCCAGAAGATGTCCAAGACCAAGGGCAACGTGATTGACCCGCTGCTGGTGACCGAAAAATACGGCACCGACGCGGTGCGCTTCACCCTCGCCGCCATGGCCGCTCCCGGCACCGACATTGCGCTCTCGGAAGACCGCATGGCCGGCTACGCCGCCTTCGCCAACAAAATCTGGAACGCCGCCCGCTTCATCTTCCTCAGCGCCAACCAGGCGGACGCGCCCGCCCCGGCCGACAGCCCCGCCCATCTGCGCCCGCGCGGCCGGCACATGGTGGACCGCTGGATCTTCTCCCGCCTCAACGCGGTGGCGGCCCAGTTGCAGCGCAGCCTCGAAGAGTACCGCTTTCACGAAGCCGCCGACACCCTCTACCACTTCTTCTGGCACGAGTTCTGCGACTGGTACATCGAGCTGACCAAGCTCCGCCTGCAGGCCGGCGACGCTGAGGCCGTCCCCAACTTATTGGTGGCCTTTGACGGCGCCTTGCGCCTGCTCCACCCGGTCATGCCGTTTATTACCGAGGAACTCTGGACAGCGCTCCACGCCGCCGCTCCCCCCGCCGTCTCCATTGCCCTGGCGCCCTTCCCCCAGCCTGACCCCGCGGCGGTGGATCCGGAAGCTGAAGCCGCCCTCGCCGCCCTGCAGGCCGCGGTGACGGAGTCTCGCCAATTCCCGGCGCGCCTCGAAGCCCACCTCTCCGACGCCGCCCTCGCCTGGGCTCACGCCTACCTCCCGCGCCTCGCCAAGTTGGGCCAAAAACCTGCCGCGGATCCTGCCCAGGAGCAAGCCCGGCGCGAAAAACGCCGCACCGAACTTGCCGCCCAAATTCACAAGAAGCGTCAGCTGCTCGCCAACGACCGCTTCCGCGCCCAGGCTGCCCCCGCCGTGGTGTCCGCCGAAGAAGCCAAGCTCCTCGAACTCGAAACCGAACTGGCGACGCTAACCGCGCACTGACCAGCCGCGGTGCTGACCCCTAATCCCTAACCCCTGACACCTAAATCCTGGCCCCTGACCCCCAACCCCTGGTCCGACGGCCTCCGATCCATCTCCCGCGTCTGCTGATACGTGTAGCGGATGCGCTGAATCACCGTGATATTGCTGAGCACCGCGATCACCCACAGGCAGGCGGCCATGCGGTCAAACAGCGCGCCGATGATCACCAGCACAATCCGCTCCGGCCGTTCCATGAACCCCACCTTGCAGCTGGGGATGGTGTTTTCCGCGCGGGCGCGCGCATAGCTGACCATCACCGAGCCGGTCATCACCACCGCCACCAGCACCACATAGAAGGCGCGGTTGATGCTCGCGTAGTAGACCAGCAGACCAAAATACAGCGCCAGGTCGGAGTAGCGGTCCAGCACCGAGTCGAAGAAGCCCCCGAAGTGACTGACCGTGTTGGTGGCGCGGGCCACGCGCCCATCCACCATGTCGAAAATACCGGCGGCAATGATCACCAGCCCGGCGATGAAGAACTTGCCATAACCGAACAGCGCGGCGGCGATGCAGTTGATCACCAGACCGATGAAGGTCAGGACGTTGGGGTTGATGCGCGCCAACGCCAGCGAGCGCACGATCTTATCCAGCACCCACTTGCAGCCCGTTCCAATGGCGCGCGTATAGGTCATTCGGCTTCTTCCCGGTCGTAGATGGTCTGCAAACTGCGCACCTCGAATTCTTTAAGTCCATTGGGGGTTTGGATGCGTACCTCATCCCCCGGCTTCTTCCCCATTAGTCCGCGCCCAATCGGCGACGAGGTGGAAATCCGTCCCGCCGCCACATCCGCTTCTTCGCTGGTCACCAGGCTGTACTCAACGTCTACGTCCTTATCGAGGTCATACAGCACCAGCACTGATCCATAGGCGGCACGGTCGCGGGGTATTTTGTCCACATCGACCAGCGCCAACTCCGCCAGCCGCTTCTTTAGCTGTCCCAGCCGGGCGTTGACGAACTCCTGCCGCTGCTTGGCCATATGGTACTCGGCGTTCTCGCTCAGATCGCCCAAGGCCACCGCGCGCTTGAGTTCGGCGGGCAACTCGACGGTCAGCTCATGTTCCAATTGCTTGATCTCGGCCTCGAGTTTTCCCCTAATGTTCACTGCCATCAACGTGTCCTTTGCTTGAACTGCTTCCCGCCATTTTGTCATACTGAGCACAGCTTCTACCGCATGAGCTGTACAGCATCTTTCCGCGTGGGCGACAAGGTGGTCTACCCCAACCAGGGCGTTGGCGTTATCGAGACCGTCGGCCAGCGCTCGCTGGGCGAGTCGGTACAGGAATATTACCTGCTGCGCATTGAATCCAGCAACTTACGTGTCATGGTGCCTTCGGCCAATGCCGCCGTTATTGGCCTGCGCGCGGTAAGTGCCGCCGGAGAATGGCAAACGGTGTTGCAGTTTCTGGAAAAGAAACCGGTCGCCTCCATCACCGCCCCCAACGACTGGAAAAGCCGCTTCAAGGAAAACTCCGACAAGATGCGCGACGGCACCCTGCTGCACCTGGCCGAGGTGCTGAAGGGTCTGGCCCAGTTGCACCAGGGTAAGCCGCTGTCCTATCGCGAAAAGAAAATGCTCGACCGCGCCGCCCTGCTGCTGTCGGGCGAGATGGCCTGCACCGGCGACCTCTCCCCTGACCAGGCGCTGGAGCGCCTGCAATCCGCGCTCGCCAAAGCCGGCCTCACTCTCCCCCCTCCCGACGCGGAGGAGTAGCCGCCGCCCAGCGTGCCGCCTCAGCCCACCGGCTGGGGGGCGGGATCGAGCGCCGCGCGCAGCGCGGCCAACCCGGCGCCGGCGCCTTGCGGGTGGTCGAACACCGAACTGCCGGCTACGAACAAGTTGGCGCCGGCGTCGCGCGCGGCGATGAGGGTGGCGGGTGCGATGCCGCCGTCCACTTCAATGTCGCAGGCGGGTGCGCGTTCGTTGAGGTGCTTGCGCAGCCGGGCGATCTTGGGCAGCACCTGCGGGATGAACTGTTGCCCCCCGAAGCCGGGCTCCACCGTCATCAACAGCACCATGGCCGCCTGATCGAGGACCTCTTCGACCATGGTCAGCGGCGAGCCGGGGTTGAGCGCCACGCCGGGCTGCGCGCCCGCGGCGCGAATCTGCGCCAGCAGGCTGTGCAGATGCACCGTGGCCTCGGCGTGGACGATGATCACGTTGGCTCCCGCCGCGGCGCACGGCCCCACCCACTGCTCGGGATGCGAGACCATCAGGTGCGCTTCGATCGGCTGCGGCGTAAGCCGCCGCAGCGCGGCCACGAACATCGGCCCCATCGAGATATTGGGCACGAAGTGGCCGTCCATGATGTCCACCTGAAAACGGTCGGCGCCGGCCGCCGCGGCCACATCCTTCTCCAGGCAGGCGAAGTTGGCGGAAAGGATCGAGGGCACCAGTTCGAGACGACGCGGCGAAGCGCTCATGCGGCCGGCGCCTCCCATTGCGCCATCAGTTCCAGGCCGCGGTCGAGCACGCGGCGGAACAGATCATCGCCGCCGCCGATGCTCAACTCCTCCGAAAGCGTATCGCTGTCGCTGCGCAAAACCGTCTCCCCGGGGCTGGAACCGATCCATTGTCCCACGGTCGCGCCGTCGTGGGTGACGGTCATCGAGACATAAGCGCCATGGTGTTCAATGGTCACCGCCGTGGTCGCGCCCCGCACCACCACGCGGCGCAGCAGGCACTCGTGATGGTTGGCCGGCTCGAAACGAATGCGCACCGGCTCGCCCGCCGGCCGGCGGCACAACAGCCCCTCCGTGGAGACCACCATCGCCTCCCACCCCAGCTTCTCCGCCAGCCAGCCGACAAACAGCGTGGCCGCCAGACTGCCCCCCGCGCCCAGTCCGCCCGCGGTAATCGTCACCTCGCGGATGCCCTCGGGAACCGCCAGCTCGCCCTCCAGCCCCTGGCACAGCAGCAGACGCCACGGGGTCAGGCGCGTCCAGGTCAGCTCGCCCAGCGAGGCTCCGACCGGCAGTTCATGCGCCAGCGCGGCCACCTGGGCGGCGGTAAGCCGCAGCCGCTGGGCGTCCACCAGCACGCGATTGGCCAGCGCCGACCAGATCGGAAACTCCGGGTCTCCACCCGGATCACTGCCGCGCCACAACAGCACCACCGGCAGGTCGCCGGCCAGATTCGGCCTCACCACGCTGGCCGCGCGCCGCGGGTCGAGTTGCAACACCACCATCTCGCTGCCGTCCGGGCAGGCCGCCAGGCGAACCCGGTCCGCCTCTCCCTCCGCCCCCGAGTGCACCAGAAAGACCCGCGCCGGATGCCGCCGCCCCAGCTTCCACAAGTGCTGCGCCATGCGCTCGGCGTCGGCCTCGTCCGCCACCCGGCAAATGAGGTTGAGCGCCAGCGCGTGCGCCGGAGTCTCCTCGCCGGTCTCCCGCAGCGCGCGCCACTGCGCCTCCAGCGCGGCCATGTGGCCGTCATTCCAGCAAAGATCGAGGGCTGTGGCCTCCGCCGTCAAGGTCGTCGCCACTCCCGGCCGTCGCGGCGCAGAAACTCCTCCGCCGCCTCCGGACCCCAGCTGCCCGCCGCGTAGTTGGGGAAATCGCTCGCCGCCTCCGTCTCCCACGACTCCAAAAGCGGCGTGGTCAGCGCCCACGCCGCCTCCACCATGTCGTAGCGGGCGAACAGCATGCCGTCGCCCAGCATGGCGTCCAGCAGCAGCGTCTCGTAGGCCTCCGGCTGCGGCTCGCCGAAGCTGGTGCCGTACTGGAAATCCATCTTCACCGGCCGCAGCCGCATGTCGGTGCCTGGCACCTTGGCCTCGAAGCGCAGCGCAATGCCCTCATCCGGCTGGATTCGGATCACCAGCACGTTGGGCTCGATGGACTGCGGATAGCCATCCTGGAACATGAGGAAGGGCGGCGACTTGAACTGGATCGCCACCTCGCTCACCCGCTTCGGCAGCCGCTTCCCGCTGCGCAGATAAAACGGCACCCCCGCCCAGCGCCAGTTCTCGATCTGCAGCTTGAGCGCCACGAAGGTCTCGCGGTTCGACTGCGGCGCCACGCTGGCCTCCTGGCGGTACCCCGCCGCCTCCTCCCCATTGACAAAGCCGGGGCCGTACTGCCCCCGCACCGCCACGCTGGAGTAGTCGCCCGCCCCCGGCGGCAGCAGCGGCCGGATCGAGCGGATCACCTTGATCTTCTCGTCGCGCACCGCCTCCGCCTCGAAGCGCACCGGCGCCTCCATGCCCACGATGGAGAGCACCTGCATCAGGTGGTTCTGCACCATGTCGCGCAGCGCGCCGGCTTCCTCGTAGTAGCGCCCGCGGCGCTCAATGCCGATGCTCTCCGCCACGGTGATCTGCACGTGGTCAATGTAGCGGCGGTTCCAGATGGGCTCGAAGATGCCGTTGGCGAAACGAAACACGATGATGTTGCGCACCGTCTCCTTGCCCAGATAGTGGTCAATACGGAAGATCTGCGCCTCTTGAAACACCTTGTGCAGTTGCTGGTTGAGGGCGCGGGCGGTGGCCAGATCGCGGCCGAAGGGCTTTTCCACGATGATCCGTGTCCATCCCTGGGGGGTGAACTGGTTCAGCCCGGCGCGCGCCAGTTGATCCGCCAGCGGGGCGATCAGGCTGGGTGGCGTGGCCAGGTAAAACAGCACGTTGCCGCCCGTCTGCGGCAGGGCCCGCAGCATGGCCGCGAGTTTTTGGAACAGCTCCGGATTGTCGAACGTGCCGGGCAGAAACTGCATGCGCGCCGCGAATGACTCCCACAGCGCGCCGTCCACCGCGCCGGTAAACTGCTCCAGCGCCTTGCGCATCTCCAGGCGGAAGTCCTCGCTGCTCCAGGGCGAGTCGGCCACCCCGATCACCTGAAAGGTGGGTGGCAGCCGCTGCATGCGGGTCAGCGCATACAACGCCGGCATCAGCTTGCGGTGGGTCAGGTCGCCCGAGGCGCCGAAGATCACCATGGCGCAGGGCGGCGCCGTGCGCTGCATCCGAATGCCCTCGCGCAGCGGGTGCGGGGCCGGAACCACGATCGGAGGGGCGGCGGCCATCAGTCGGCCGCCGTTTCCGCCGCCGGGGCCTGGAAGGATTGCGTCAGTTCGCTCAGCCCCCGCGCCGCCGGATCGGCCAGATCCACCCGCAGCAGCCGCCGCTGATGCGACGCCAGCGATTCGTAATCACCCATCGCCTGGGCGGCGAGCAGGGTGGCGAAGCTGTACTTCTGCCCCGGAATCGCCAGGTCGGCCGCCACCGTCGCCGCGGCGGCGGTGATCTGCAGGAAGACACCGTTGTTGGCGCCGCCCTTGTGCAGCTGCCCGGTGGAGTGCAAAAAGCGCGGGCCGAAGCCCACCGTGGTCGCCACCCGGTAGCGGTCCCGCAGCGCCAGCCGCAACTCGGCCAACGCCTTCTCCCACTCCGGGCTGCGGTCGAGGTAGGCCATGATGGCGATGTAGTCGCCCGGCCGGATGGCCTTCTCCCACTTTCCCAGCGGCTCGCCGCCGGCGGCCGGCGTGTACAGCCGCAACAGGCCCGACGTCGCCGCCGGCGCGGCTTTGAACCCCGCCGCCGCATCGCCGCCCTTGAGGTACTCGCCCAGCACCCGCACCGTGTTGTCCTTGCTCTCCTGCACGTTGGGTTCGTCGAAGGGGTTGATCTCCAGCACCGCGCCCGCCACCGCCGTCGCCATCTCCCAACGGAAAAACTCCCGCCCCAGGTCGTACCGGTCGCGCAGGGCGATCTGCACCACCGGCGCCGACGCCGCCAGCCCGGTGAGCGCCGCCCCGGTGGCATCGTTGGTGCCTCCCATCCCCAGTTGTACAAACACCCGGTCGGTGCCGTACACCGACGGCTTGCCCAGCGGCTCGCCGGCGATGGGCACGATCCCGCGCCCCTGCTTGCCGGTACTCTCGGCCAGCAGTTGCTCCAGCCACGCCCCCAGGCTCTCCAGCTCCGGACAGGCGATGAAGGTCAGCTTGTCGCGGCCGCCCCGCGCCCACGTCCCGATCGCCGCCCCCAGCCCGATCGCCGGGTTCTGCTCGGCCGGAATCTGCGGCCCGCAGGCTTCGGCCATCTCCTGCGCCAGCCTCAGCAGCTTGCCGATATCCACCCCGCACAACGCCGCCGGCACCAGTCCAAAGAGCGACAGCGCCGAGTAACGCCCGCCAATGTCGCCCGGGTTGGTGAACTGGTGGCGGAACTTGTGTTCCTGGGCCAGCTTCTGCAGCGAGGTCGCGGCATCACTGATGGCCGCGTAATGACGGCCGTCCGGCAGCTTCGCCCAGAAATAGGCAAACAGGCTGTTGGGCTCAATCGTGCCGCCGCTCTTGCTGCTCACCAGGAACAGCGTCTTCGGCAACGACACCAGCTTCTCAATGCGGGCGATCTGGATGGGGTTGGTGGTATCGAGCACGTGCAGCCGCAGCCCGTCACGGGCACCGAATACCCGGCTGTACACCTCCGGCGCCAGACTGCTGCCGCCCATGCCCAGCAGCACCACGTCGGTGTAGCCGTCTTTCTTGCACCCGGCCACCAGGGCCTGGATCTCCGGCACCGCCTTCTGCATCTCCGCCGGCAGCGCCAGCCACCCCAGGCGGTTGGCGATCTTGGCCTGAACTCCGGCGTCGCCGCTCCAGAATGAAGCGTCCTTCTTCCAAATCCGTTCGCCGGCTTTCTGGGTGTCCAGCTTCTGCAGGGCTGCCGCCGCCGCGTCCTGCTGCGCCTGCGGACCGGTCAGCATCTGACTCAGCCGGGCCACCTTGGCGCGGATGCCGGCGATCAGCTCGTCATACGACGCCTGGAAGGAAGCCACCCCTTCGTCCTGCAGCTCGCGCGCCACCTGATCCATGTCAATCCCCGCCCCGGCCAGCGCGTCCAGCACCGCCTGCACCTCGGCCGGGTAGTTGTCCATCGCCTCCTGCAGACGGTTGCCGGGCTGGCCGTGGTCACGGTAGGCGGCGACGGTCACATCGGGCATGGTGTCCACCGTGTGCGGGCCGACCAGCGCCTCGGCGTACAGGGTGTCGGGATACTTCGGGTTCTTGGTCGAAGTCGAAGCCCACAGCAGCCGCTGCGGATGCGCCCCGGCGGCCTCCAGCTTCTGCCAGCGCGGGCCGGAGAACGATTGCTGGAAAAACTGGTACATGCGCCGCGCGTTGGCGATGCCGGCTTTCCCCTGCAGTTCGGGATGCTGGTCCAGCCGCTTGTCCACCTTCGAATCCACCCGGCTGACGAACAGGCTGGCCACCGAGGCCAGCGCGGCGATGGGCTGCTTCGCCGCCACCCGTTTCTCCAGCGCCGTCAGGTACGCCTCCACCACCGCCTGGTAGCTGTCGTAGCCGAACATCAGTGTGATGTTGATGTTGATCCCCTCCGCCAGACACGTATGGATGGCTGGAATGCACTCCGGCGTGGACGGGATCTTCACCATGACGTTGGGGCGGCCGACCTTCTTCCACAACATGCGCGCCTGCTCCAGCGTCTTCTGCGTATCGCGGGCGAGGTCGGGAAAGACCTCGATCGAGCAGAAACCGTCGCGCCCCCCCGAGGCGTCGAACACCGGACGCAGTACGTCGCAGGCGCCTTGAATGTCCTCCACCATCAGCCCGATGAAGACGTCGGCGGGCGCCAGTGTCCAGCTGTGGCGGATGGCGGTGTCGTAGTCGGCGCCATGCGCCAGCGCCTTGGCGAAGATGGTCGGGTTCGAGGTCAGCCCCCGCAGCCCGTCTTCGCGCACCATGCGCGCCAGGGCGCCGTTGCGCAGCATGTCGCGCCGGATGTTGTCATACCAGAAGCTCTGTCCGAAGTCATGCAGGCGTTGCAGCGGATTCATGGGTTCCCTCACACCATAGGATAGCGCCGGGAAGGCTTGACAGTGCCGCTCGGAACCGGGGAAGATTGAATCCTCTATGGCATCCTCCACTGTGCTGAAAACCGAGCTTGCGGGGCTGAAGCTGATCTCGCGCGGCAAAGTGCGCGACCTCTATGACGCCGGCGACCGCCTGCTGCTGGTGGCCAGCGACCGCCTGTCGGCGTTTGACGTGGTCCTCCCCACCCCCATCCCCGACAAGGGCCGGGTGCTGACCCAGATTTCGCTGTTCTGGTTCGATTTCCTCCAGCCGGTGTGCCGCAACCACCTGATTTCCGCCGAGGTCAAGGATTTCCCCGCCAGCGTGCAGGCCGACCGGGCGCAGCTCGAAGGGCGCACCATGCTGTGCAAAAAGCTGGAGATGTTCCCGGTCGAGTGCGTGGTGCGGGGCTATCTCTCCGGCTCCGGTTGGAAGGAGTACCAGAAGCTGGGCACGGTGTGCGGCATCAAGCTGCCCACCGGCCTGCGCGACAGCGATAAGCTGCCGGAGCCCATCTTCACCCCCTCCAGCAAGGCCACCGAGGGCCACGACGAAAACATCACCATGGCCCAGGTGGAGAAGCTGATCGGCGCCCGCGACGCCGCCCGCCTGCGCGACCTCAGCCTGAAGATTTACACCACCGCCGCCGATTACGCCCTCACCCGCGGCATTATCCTCGCCGACACCAAGTTCGAGTTCGGCCGCGACCCGGTGGACGCCGCCGGCGACCCCATCCTCGCCGACGAGGTGCTGACCCCCGACTCCTCCCGCTTCTGGCCGCGCGACAAGTACCAGCCCGGACGCGCCCAGGAGTCCTACGACAAGCAGTACGTGCGCGACTACCTCGAGCAGGTGGGCTGGAACAAGCAGCCCCCCGCCCCCGCCCTGCCCGGCGAGGTGGTGCGCAAGACCAGCGAAAAGTACCGCGCCGCCTACGCCGAACTCACCGGCAGAAAGCTCGGAAGCTAGCAGGCCACCCCCGTGAACCTGCTCGACTATGCGCTGGTGATCCTGGTGGTCCTATCGGTGATCACCGCCGCGGTGCAGGGCTTCGTCTACGAAATCTGGATGATGGCCGCTGCCCTGGTGGCGCTCGGCGTCGCCGTGTGGCAGTACGGCCGCGTCGCCGTCTGGCTGGAAGCCGTGGGCTGGACGGGCGCCTCCTGGGGCGGCCCCGAAGCCCGCCAGTTCGTCGGCTTCGTGCTGGTGCTGGTCGCCGTCCTGATGGTCGCCGCCATCTGCGGCCGTATGCTCCGCCGTGCCCTGCACGCCGTCGGCCTCACCCTCCCCGACCGCCTGCTGGGCGCCGGCCTCGGCCTGCTGCGCGGCGTCGTGCTGGCCATCGCCGTGGTCGCCATGCTCGCCGCCTATCCCCTCAGCCCCCGCCTGCTCAACCACTCCCGCTTCGCCCCCCGCCTCCTCTGGGGCGGCGAAGCCCTCGCCCGCTGCGTCCCCGCCGACCTCTCTCTCCGTATGGACCACGGCATCGCCGCGGTCCGCCGCAGCCTGCCGTGAACCGCCGCCGCCCAGACCGGCGGATGCCGACTTCTACAGGTGCCCCATCTTTTCCCGCTTGACCGCCAGATAGCGTTCGGCGTGGGATGAAATCTCCGGCTCGCACGGCACCCGCTCCACCACCGCGATCCCGGCGCGCTCCAGCGCCTGCACTTTTTCGGGGTTGTTGGAGAGCAGCCGGACGCGCTTCAGCCCGAGGTGGTTGAGGATGGCAGCGGGCAGCTCGTAGCCGCGGGCGTCGGCGGCGAACCCCAGCCGCTCGTTGGCCTCCACCGTGTCCAACCCGGCGTCCTGCAAGGCGTAGGCGCGCAGCTTGTTCATCAGCCCGATGCCGCGCCCCTCCTTGTCCTCGTAGATCAGCACTCCGTTCCCTGCGGCGGCGATCATCGCCAGCGCCATCTCCAGTTGGGCGCGGCAGTCGCAGCGCAGCGAGCCGAAGACATCGCCGGTCAGGCACTGCGAGTGCACCCGCACCAGCGGCACCGCGTCGGGGCGCTCCGCCAGCCTCAGGGCCACGGCCGAATCGCCGTTCTGCTCAAAGCCGAGAATGCGGAAATGGGCCCAGCGGGTGGGAAAATCTGCCTCTGCGGCGAGCTCGAGCGGAGTGGAAGGCACAGTTCTGCTTTAATTATAGGGTCGCCGCGCCGTCCGCCGCTCAGCGCCTATGCCCGGGGAACGCCTACTGCTGATCACGCTGCTGCTCAACCTGGCGGTCATGGCCGCCATCGCCGCGGTGCTGGCGCGTTCGGTGGCCTTCCAGCGCTGCCTCTACGCCGAGGAACGCAAGCCGCGGCAGACGCTGGCCTTCACCCTCTTCGTCGCCCTGCCGCTGATGGGCGGCGTCTGGATTCGCCTCGCCGTCCCCGCCTTCCACGCCGCAGACCTCAGCCTCGCCGGCGCCCTGCTGATCGGCCTGATGGGCGGCTATCGCGCCGGCATTCTGGGGGCGGCGATCATCGCCGTTCCCGCCGTGGTGGGGGCGCATGAGTGGCTGGCGCTGCCGCTGTGGCTGCTGGCGGGCGTACTCGGCGGATTGTTACGCCACGCCGCTCCCAATCTGGAGGAAGTCTGGGCCTTTTCGCCCTTCATTGATCTGCAGTTGTGGCGCTGGCTGCGCAACCGCCTCGATCGGCCCTTGCGTGACTGGCAGGCGCTGGTGTTCGCCCTGGTGATCGCCGCCACCGCCTTCGAACTGGAGGTCGAGCGCCTGGCGCCCCATCGCCTCTTCGCCCCCCAGCCGCACAGCTTCTGGACCGCGGTGGCGGTGGTGGCCACCAACATTCTCATGCTGGCCATCCCCATTAAGATCTGGGACAACACCCGCATCGAACGCAAACTCGAGGTGCAGCGGCGGCTGCTGGTGCAGGCGCGCCTCGATGCCCTCACCAGTCAGATCAACCCCCACTTTCTCTTCAACACCCTCAACTCCGTGGCTTCGCTGGTGCGCTTCGATCCCGACACGGCGCGGGTGTTGATCGTCAAGCTGTCGAACATTCTGCGCCGTATGCTGCGCAAGCACGACAGCTTCGTGCCGCTGCGCGCCGAGGTGGCCTTCATGGACGACTACCTCGATATCGAGATCGTCCGCTTCGGCCCCGACAAACTGCGCTTTGAAAAGGGCATCGACCCGGGCGCCCTCGACCGCCTGGTGCCCAGCATGCTGCTGCAGCCGTTGGTGGAAAACTCCATCCGCCACGGCCTCGCCCCCAAGGTCGAAGGCGGTTGGGTGGCGCTACGCGCCCATCGCTTCTGGCGCCGCGACCACGAAATGCTGGAACTCGAAGTGGAGGACAGCGGCGTCGGCATGAACCCGCAGGCTGGCGAGCCGCGAACCACACGCGGCCACGGCATCGGCCTCAGCAACGTGCGCGAGCGCCTGTTCGTGCTCTACGGCGATGCCGCCGAGTTCTCGATCGTCAGCCGCCCCGGCGAAGGCACGCTGGTGCGCATCGTCCTGCCGGCGGTGGAGGAAGCCGCGGCGGCCGACAACGCCGAGGCGGCCGGCGGTTAGCCGCAAGCTGTTTGCGGTCAGCCCTCCGGCCCCGCGCCCAGCACTTCCGGCGTCACGCCCTGGAAGCGCTCGAAGTTCTTGCGGAACAGGCCGGCCAGTTCCTTCGCCGCCTTCTCGTACTCCGCTCCGTCCTTCCAGGTGTTGCGCGGGTTGAGCACCGTCGCCGGCACACCCGGCACCGCGTCCGGAATGGGCAGGCCGAAGATGGCGTCGGGTGTAAACTTGGCGCCCTTCAACTGCCCGGCCAGCGCGGCGCGCACCATGGTGCGGGTGTGGTCGAGCGACATGCGCTTGCCCGTGCCATAGCCGCCGCCGGTCCAGCCGGTGTTGATCAGCCAGCACTGCGCCTGGTGCTTGACCACCAGCTCACCCAGCATTTTGGCGTAGGTCATCGGCGGCAGCGGTAGAAACGGCTCCCCGAAGCAGGTGCTGAAGGTGGCCTTGGGCTGGGTCACGCCCGCCTCGGTGCCCGCCAGCTTGGCGGTGTAGCCGGAGAGAAAGTGGTACATCGCCTGCGGCACGGTCAGCTTGGCGATCGGCGGCAGCACGCCAAAGGCATCGGCGGTAAGCAGCACCACGTTTTTCGGGTGCGGGCCGCGCGAATCGAGAATGGCGTTGTCAATGTAGTCAATCGGATAGGCGGCGCGGGTGTTTTCGGTGCGCGTCTGGTTGTCGAAGTCGGGGATGCGCGTCGAGGGATCGAGGATCACGTTCTCCAGCACTGTCCCGAAGCGGATGGCATTCCAAATCTGCGGCTCGCCCTTCTCCGACAGATGAATGCACTTGGCGTAGCAGCCGCCCTCGAAGTTGAACACCCCGTTGCCGCCCCAGCCATGCTCATCGTCGCCGATCAGCCGCCGTTCCGGGTCCGCCGACAGCGTCGTCTTGCCCGTGCCTGAAAGGCCGAAGAACAGCGCCGTGTCGCCGTCCTTGCCCACGTTGGCTGAGCAGTGCATGCCCATCACGCCCTTCTGCGGCAGCAGGAAGTTGAGCACGCTGAAGATCGATTTCTTCATCTCGCCGGCGTAGTAGGTGCCGCCGATGAGGATCAGCTTCTGGGTGAAGTTCACCAGAATGTAGGTCGAGGTCTTGGTGCCATCCTCGGCCGGCACCGCCTTGCACCCCGGCATCGAGACGATGGTGAAGTCGGGGGTGAAGTCGCGCCGCTCAGCCGCGGTGGGACGCAAAAACAACTGGTGGACGAACAGATTGTGCCACGCCATCTCGTTCACCACCCGCACCTTGAGCCGGTACGCCGGGTCTCCGCCCGCGAACAAGTCCTGCACGAACACTTCCCGTCCCTGCACGTAGCGCGCCATGCGCTGCCGCACCTTCTCGAACGATTCCTCGCTGATCGCCTGGTTGGTCGCGCCCCAGGCCACCGTCTCGGCGGTGAGCTTGTCCTTGACGATGTACCGGTTGGGAGGGGTACGACCGGTAAACTCGCCCGTCTCTGCCGTAACCGCGCCGCGCGCGCTGAGCTTGGCCTCGCCCCGTGCCAGGATGGTCTCGATCAGCACCGCGGGCGAGAGGTTGGCCACCGGCTTGGCGCCGGCCAACTCGGGAAAGCTTTTACAGGCAGCGGGGGATTCAGCAGGGGCGGTAGCCATATCGTGTCGTGTCCTTTCGTCGTGTACCTAATATTTTATACCCGGCGCTCACTTCACCCGTTCCAAATATGTGCCCTCGGCGGTGCCCACGCGGATCTTCTCCCCGGTCTCGATGAACGGCGGCACCTGCACCACCAGCCCGGTTTCCAGAGTTGCCGCTTTGGTCACATTGCTGACCGTAGCGCCTTTGAGACCAGGCTCGGTGTCGGTGACCTCCAGGTCCACCGTCTGCGGAAGGTCCACCGAGACCGGCTTGCCTTCGTAAAACTCCACCGCGATCTTCAGGTTGGGAATCAGGTAATTCACCGCATCGCCCAGGGTGTCGCGGTTGAGGTGGGTCTGCTCGAAACTTTCGGTGTTCATGAAGTAGAAGGCATCCCCGTCGCTGTACAGGAACTCCATCTCGGCTTCATCAAGGGTGGCGCGCTCCACCCGGTCGTCGGAGCGGAAGCGGTACTCGATCATCCCCCCGGTGCGCAGATTGCGAATCTTCGCCTGCACGAAGGCGCGCAGGTTCCCCGGCGTCCGGTGGGTGATGCTGAACACCGAATACAGTTCCTTGTCGTGGATGATGACCATTCCCGGACGCATCTGGTTGGCGGACAGTGCCATGCAATCTCCTCAAAGCAAACAAACCCCTATTGTAGCGCGGCAAGCGCGTTGGCCGGGCGTACTTGCAGGCAGCCTACATATGCAGATAGACTAGGCAACATGAAGGGCAATCCCGAAATGATGCCGGGCACGCTCGACCTGCTGGTCCTGCGCACCCTGGCCCTGGAACCACAGCACGGCTGGGCGGTGGCGCGCCGCATCCAGCAGATGTCGGGCGCGGCGCTGCACATTCCCCAGGGTTCGCTCTACCCGGCGCTGTACCGGTTGGAGCGGCGTGGCTGGATCAAGGGCGAATGGCGTGAGAGCGAGACCGGACGCCAGGCACGCTTCTATACCCTCACCGGCGCCGGCCGCCGCCATCTGGAGCGCGAGCGCGAGCAGTGGCGGCGTTTCTCCGCCGCGGTCAATCTCATCGTCGAAGGCGGTGAGGCATGAGCCGCCGCCGCCGCGAACGCGACATGGAGGCCGAGTTCCGCTTTCATCTCGAGCGGGAAGCCGAGGAACTGCGCCGCGCCGGCATGGACCCTGACGCCGCGCGGCGGCAGGCGGCGCTGACGCTGGGCAGCGCTGAACACTGGCAAGAAGAAGCACGGGCCGCCCGCCGTGGCGCCCGCTGCGCCGCCTGGGGCCGCGACCTGCGGCTGGCGCTGCGCGGACTGCGCCGAGCCCCGGGGTTCGCCGCCGTCGCCATTCTGACGCTGGCGCTGGGCATCGGCGCCAATACCGCCGTTTTCAGCGTGGTGGAGGCAGTACTCTTGCGGCCCCTGCCCTTCGCCGCGCCGCAACAGTTGGGGTTCCTGCAGGAGACCGATCAGCGGCATCCTGGCAGCCGCTATCCCGTTTCCTATCCCGATTTCCTTGACTATCGCCAGGCGCCGGCGCTGGCCGGCGCCGCCGTCTATCGCGTCAGCGACGCCATTCTGGCGGGCCAGGGCGACGCCACCCACGTGCGCATGGCCAACGCTTCCGCCGGCTTGTTCACGGTGCTGGGCGTCGCCCCTACGGCCGGTCGCGGCTTTCGCCCCGCTGAGGATCGCCCCGGCAGCCTCGCTGGAGTGGACGCGGTAATCCTGTCAGCGGCGTTGGCCCGCGACCGCTTCGGCGACAGCCAGACCGCTCTGGGGCGGTCCTTGACCCTTGATGGCCGCCCGTATCAGGTGGTGGGGGTGATGGCGCCGGGGTTCCGGTTTCCGCTCGACGATCATGAGGACCTGTGGACCACCATGGCCCCGCTCCAGGTCAGCGCCAACGGCCCGCCGCTGACGGCCCAGCGCGGCGCCGCGTTTCTGCGGGCGGTGGTGCGGCGCGCGCCCGCCGCCCCGGCCGCCGGCCTGGCGGGACAACTGGACACCATCGCCGCGCGCCTGCAGCGCCAGTATCCGGCCGACAACGCCCATCTCGGCGTGGTGGTCGAACCGCTGCGGGATTATTACAGCGCCCCGGTCGCGCCCGTGCTCTGGGTGCTGCTGGCGGCGGCGGGACTGGTGCTGCTCATCGCCTGTGTCAACCTCGCCGGACTGATGCTGGCGCGCGCCGTGCGGCGCCGGCCCGAGTTCGCCCTGCGCGCCGCGCTGGGCGCCGGCCGGGCGGCGGTGCTGCGACAACTGTTGTGCGAGAGCCTGACGGTGGGGTTGCTGGGCGCCGCCGCCGGGCTGGGCCTGGCGCAGCTGGCCCTCAGCCTGCTGCTCCGTCTCAGCCCGGAGGGCGTGGCCCGGCTCCAGCAGGCCCGGCTCAGCCCGGCGGCGCTGCTGCTCGCCGTCGTCCTGGGCCTGCTGACGGCGGTGGTGTTCGGGCTGTTTCCCGCCCTCGAGCTGGCGCGCGGGGAGCGCGGCCGGTTGCAGGATCGTCTGCGCGCCACCCGCTCCTCCCCCGGCGGGCCGCGCGGCTGGCGCCGCGGCCTGGTGGGGGCGCAGTTCGCGCTGGCGGTGACGGTGCTGGTGGGGGCGCTGCTGCTGCTGCACAGCCTCGGCCGCCTGCTGGCCATCGAGCCCGGGTTCTCGCCCCGGCAGGTACTCACCGCCTCGCTCTTCCTGCCCGACGCCCGCTACCCGCAACCCGACGACCAGTCCGCTTATTTTTCCCGGCTGATCGCGCAGTTGCGGCGCCAGCCGGGCGTCAGCACCGCCGCCGCCGCCTTTGGCGTGCCGCTCACCGGCTATAACATCGGCGTCAACTTCGATCTCACCGATCATCCCCTGCCGCCGGCCGAACGCCCCAGCACCCACGTGGGCATCGTGACTCCCGGCTACTTCGCCGCCCTCGGCATACCGCTGCTGCAGGGCCGGGACTTCACCGCTGCCGACCGCCACCTCAGCCCGCCCGTGGCCATCGTCAACCGCAGCTTCGCCCGCACCTTTCTCGCCGGCCGCGGGGCCCTGGGGGCGCGCCTCACCCCCAGCCTGAGTTCCTACCCCGGACCCGACCCCGCCTACACCGTGGTGGGCGTGGTGGGTGACACCCGCCAGTCGGCGCTCAGCGCGCCCGATCCCGCCATGCTCTACCTGCCCGAAAATCAACTGCCCTTCGGCGGCATGACGCTGGTGGTGCGTTTTGCGCCCGGCGCGGCTTCGCGCGCCACGGCGGCGGTACGCGCCGCCACCCACGACCTCGACCCCGACGTGCCGGCCTTCGCCCTGCAGCCCCTGTCGGACTACCTCTCCGGCTCGCTCGCGGCGGCGCGCCTCAGCGCCACGTTGCTGGCGCTGTTCGCCTCCCTCGCCCTGCTGCTGGCCGCCTTGGGCCTCTACGCGGTCATGGCGCAGGCGGTGGCGCAGCGGCGGCGCGAGATCGGCCTGCGCATGGCGCTGGGGGCGGACCGGACCAGCGTGGTGCGCCTGGTGATGCGCGAGGGGCTGACGATGGCGGCTTGGGGCACCGTTGCCGGTCTGGCCGCCGCCTGGGCCCTCGGCCGCAGCCTGGCGGGTGCGCTCGGCGCCCAGCTTTACGCCACGCCCCTGCTCGATCCGCTGGCCTTCGGCGCGGCGCCACTGTTGCTGCTGGCCACTGCCCTCTTCGCCTGTTTCCTCCCCGCGCGCCGCGCCGCCTCCGCCGACCCGCTGGCGGCCCTGCGCCTGGAATAATATCTAGCGCCGCTGCCGCGCCACTTCAAACAGCGCCACCGCGGCGGCGGTGGCGGCGTTGAGCGAATCCACGCCGGGAGCCAGCGGGATGCGCAACCGCACATCGCACCGCTGCCGGATGAGGGCGTGCAGCCCGTGCCCTTCGGCGCCAATCACCAGCACCGTCGGCGTCGAAAAATCGTACTCCCACAGGCTCGCCTCGGCTTCGCCTTCCAAGCCGACCGTCCACCATCCGGCCGCCTTGCACTTCTCCAGCGCCTGCGCCAGGTTCCCCACCTGCGCCACCCGCACATGCTCCGCCGCGCCCGCCGACACGCGCTCCACTGCGGCGGTGAGCGACGCCGAACGCCGCGCCGGCAACAGCACGCCGTCCACCCCCGCTCCGCACGCGGCGCGCAGAATGGCCCCCAGGTTGTGCGGATCCTCGATGCCGTCGCAAGCCAGCAGCAGCTTCCGCGGCGCATCCGCCAGCAGGTCTTCGAGCGCCAGCAACGGCCGTGCCGCGGCCATCGCCACCACCCCCTGATGCCGCTCCCCCTGCGCCAGCCGGTCGAGCGCCGCCGCCGGTTCCCGCCGCACCGACACCCCCGCCGCCCGCGCCAGATCCACCAGCTCGCGCACCCGCGCATCCTGACGCTCGCCCGTGATGGCCACAAAGCGCAACGGTGTGCCGGCGCGCAGCGCCTCCCGCACCGCGTGGATGCCCGCCAGCGGCCGCTCGCTCATTGGTCGTAGCGCAGCAACGACAGCACGTCGTACTGGCCCAGCCGCTGCCGTCCGTTGAGAAACGTCAGCTCCACCACAAACGCCAGCCCCGCCACCACGCCTCCCAACTGCTCCACCAGTTGCGCGCTGGCCACCGCCGTGCCGCCGGTGGCGATCAGATCATCCACGATCAGCACCCGCTGCCCCGGCTGTACCGCATCGCGATGGATCTCGACTTTGTCGGTGCCATATTCCAGGCTGTACTCCACCGCCGCCGTCGCTGCCGGCAGCTTGCGCGGCTTGCGGATGGGCACAAAGCCCGCCCCCAGCTTGTACGCCAGCGCCGGTCCGAAAATAAACCCGCGCGCCTCGATGCCCGCCACCAGGGCAATCTTCTGGTTGGCATAGTGGGCCGCCAACGTATCCACCAATTGGGCAAACGGCTTCGCCTGCTTCAGCAGCGTGGTGATGTCGTAAAAAAGAATCCCCTTCTTGGGGAAGTCCGGCACTTCGCGAATGTACTGCTTCAGGCCATCGCACAGACCGGCGGAGGAGGTCGCCATGAAGTTGTCCTTTCCACTAGGCAATGTGAAATCCAGATGCCGAAGGCGCTTCGGCATTATGGCGCACCACGCGCTCGACTGCTGCCATCCGCGGGCCCTGCTTCAGCGCCATTTCCAGCCGCTCGATGGCCTCTGTCTCTCCCGTGGCCAGCACTTCCACTGATCCATCTTCGCGGTTTCGTACCCAGCCGTGCAGTTGTAGCCGCTGCGCTTCCCTCTGCACAAAGGCCCGAAAGCCGACTCCTTGCACTATGCCATAGACATCAAACCGTGCCGCTGAGGCCACACACGAATTGTAGGGCCGACCGGAAAGGAATTGGGCGCATCATAGCCACAGAAGTCTGGGCGCAGATGGGCGCGGTAAAACAAAGCCTGAAGAAGGCACGCAGCCTGAAGCCGTCCCGCATCCGTCAGGATGCCGAGCGGCGCTTCCGCCTCCAACTGCTCAGCGGCCATGAGGCTGAACGGGAAGCTCTGAGCCGCCTGTTTGTCCCCGACGGATTGAGCGGTCCGGAGCGGGAGCGCGCCGTGGCCCACTTCCATGCCTCGGACGACCCGCCGGCTGAAGTTCGCGTCTGCGGCCCATCGGCGCCTGTCGCCGACGCGGTGGTGGTGCATCCGGATGATCCGGAACCGGGCCTGCGCGCGCTGTTGTCCGCCCATCCCCGCTATCGTCTGGCGCTGGGGCGAACTTATCCCGTCTTGCGCGAGCTGCTGGCCATGGATCTCATCCGCTCCGTGGCGGTGCGCAATGCCTCCCTGGCGGCGATCAGCGCTCTGCCGGAAGTTTTTCCCAATCCTCTGAGCCTGGTGCTGGCCCTGGGCGAGATGGGCTCGGACACGGTATTGCTCACCGCCAACCAGATTGGTCTGGCCTTCGAACTGGCGGCGCTGCGCGGCGAGCCGGTCGGGTGGCGGGCGCAATCCGGCCGCGTGGCGGCCATCGTCGCCGGCGGCCTGGGGTGGCGCGCGCTGGCCCGCGAGTTGGTGGGTTTGATTCCCGCCGGATTCGGCCTCGCCGCCAAATCCGGCATTGCTTACTCCGGAACCTGGTCGGTGGGCATGGCGCTGTGGCGCAGCTCCGCCCCCGCTGCTTCACTCCAGACGAAACTTCCGTCACGGCGCTTGCGTCAGATTGCTTAGTGATTTTAGAGGGCCAAGATGAACATCCACCTTACCGTGCAGGTTCCCCGCTCCCCCGAACTCAACCAAATCCTCGACCGCTTTCAACATAAACTCTCCCCCCTGCTGTTTGTTTTCCACCCTGATCTGGTGCAGTTGCACGGACGCGTGCAGCGCCACACCAGCCGCGAAGGTGTCCACTGCCGCTTGACCCTCCACCTGCCCACCGGGCAGTTGAGCAGTGAGCGCACCGCCGCCACCGCGCAGATCGCCTTGCGCGGAGCCGGCGATGAACTCATCCGTCAGCTCAACAAGCACAAGCAGCGCCTGCGCGAAACCCGCCCGCGGTTCCATCGCGTGCGCGCCACCCGCCGGCACTCGCCCTCGGCGGTCGGAGCCGATGCCCGTGCCGCCGCCAGCGCCGATCTGGCCGCCTACTTTGGCCATCACTACGCCCAATTGCTGGCCTTCGTCCGCCGCCAATTGGAGCTGCGGGAACGCCTGGGAGAAATTCCCGAAGGCTGGCTCGAACCGGCCGAAATTCTCAACGAGGTGGTGACCGCCGCTCTGGGCGAACGCCCCGGCGCGGCGGGTCAAAACCGCGGCCGCTGGCTGCTGTTGCTGACCGCCCAGGCCATCCGTCAGGCGGTGAAAAACTACGGTGACCGCCGTCATGGCCTGGAGGTCGAGAGCCTCGGGCCGGAGGCGGCCGAAGCGCTGGCTGCCCACGATGCCGACCCCGAGCAGACCACCGCCACGCTCGAAACCATGGACCGTTTGGCCGCCGCCCTGCGCCCCTTGCCCGAGCAGCAACGCCATGACCTGGTGCTCTATCTGCTCGAAGGTTTCCGGCCGCTGGAACTGGCCCGCCTCACCCGGCGCGAGGAAAGCGAGGTGCGGGCCTCGCTCACCGCCGCCGAGACCGCGCTGCAGGCCATGACCGATCTGCCCGGTGTGCTCCGGCGCCAGTTGCCGCTGCAGCAAGCGGCGCGCCGGCCTTCCCGCCAATCCCGGTCCTCCGCCATCCTTCCACAACAGGCATAATCGGAGGCATGAAGGGGCTCCGCGCCGCCCTCTGCGGCGGATTCTTATTGGCGCTGGCCGGGTGTCGCACCCAGCCGGCGCCCCCGCTCGCGCCGCCGCCTGCGGTCGCGGCGCCCACCCCGGCGCCTCCGCCCACCCCGGCCCCCGCGAAGCTCTCGCCGGCTTTGCCCGCGGCGACTCCCGAGGCCCATCCCGCACCCACCACGCCGCCGCCGGCGACAGCGCCCCCCGCCCCCAACGACGCCATAACGCAGCTCATTGCCTCCCTCGAATCCCAGTACCAGGCTGCTCTGCGGCTCGACCGCCAGGGCCAGCTCGACGAAGCCCGGCTCGCCTTCGACGCCACTCTCGGCCAGTTGCTGGCCAGCCCCTTCAACATCCCCGTCACTCCCCCTCTGCAGAAGGAACTGGACTCGCTCCTCGATCGCATCCAGGCCGTGGAAAGCGATGCCCTGGCGGCAGGCGGCCTCAACCAAGCCCCCGCCCCCGCCTCGCCCCTCGACCGCATTCCCGAGCCCACCTTCCCTCTCGATGCCGCCACCAAGGCGCGCCTGGAGGCGGAGAGCCAGAAGGCTGTCACCCGCAATCGTCAGGGCGATCTGCCGCTGGTGCTCAACGACCCGGTGCTGCATTACATCCAGTACTTCACCACCCGCGGCAAAGCGGATCTGCTGCATGGCTTCGCCCGTGCCGGTCGCTACCGCGACATGATCGAGAAAACCTTTCAGCAAGTCGGCATCCCCTCCGACCTCATCTACCTGGCGCAGTTGGAGAGTGACTTTGACCCACGCCTGGTGTCCAGCGCCGGCGCGCGCGGGATGTGGCAGTTCATGGCGGCCCGTGCCGACGACTACGACCTGAAGCGTACCCGCTGGCTGGATCTGCGCTACGATCCCCAAGCCGCCACCCTGGCCGCCGCCCACCATCTCAAAGACCTGTACAGCGAGTTCGGCGACTGGTACCTGGCCATGGCCGCCTACAACACCGGGCCGGCAACCATTCAGGCCATCGTGGCGCGCACCGGCTACGCCGATTTTTTCAAGCTCTACGACTCTGGCGCTTTGCCGCGGAGCTGGCGCAACTATGTGCCGGTGATCCTGGCCATGGCCATCATCGCTGACAACCCCGGCCAATACGGCATTACCGTGCCCGACGCCGACCCACCCCTCGCCCCCGACCTGGAACAGATCACCGTCGCCACAGACATTCGGCTGGCCGCCGAATGCGCCGGCGTCACTGTGGCAGATATACAACACCTCAACCCCGCCCTGCTGCACTTTGAAGCGCCTCCCGGGTACACCCTCAAGCTGCCCCAAGGCACTCAGAAGCAATACCAGGAGGCCATGCGGCAGGTCCCCCCCGCCGGGCGCTTGCTATGGCGGATGCACTGGGTACAAACCGGCGAGACTTGGTCCCAGTTGGCGCGCCGCTATCGCCTCTCCGCCGACCGCCTGCGCACCGCCAACCACCTCCCCGCCGGAACGGCCCCCCTGCCAGGCACGCCGCTCGCCCTGCCGCGCGGGCCGGTGCTGGTCAAGGCGACGCGAAAAAAGGCGCCCTCCAGCCGCGGATGAGCTTGCGGAGGCGGCCCGGAGTTGCCAGAATACTGGACACTGCCCGGAGGATTCGGGCATAGGATGGATACGAAGGCAGCAGCAAGGAGGCCACATGCACTGCGACGATGAGAACCTGAAGCCGCGCTGGGCCGCGGCCAGCGATCCCGAAGATCCCTTTGGCAGCTTCGGCAACGAAGCCGCCCACAGCTATGACGATGAAGAAGCGGACGAGCTGGATGCGTTCGCGGTGCTGACCGAAACCCCGGTCACCGTGACCACCTTCGAGACCGTCGCACCCGCCGTTCCGGCGCGTCGCGTCGCCGCCCGCAAGCCCGCCGCAAAAAAGCCGGCGGCCGCCAAGGCAGCGGCCAAAAAGCCGGCGAAGAAGGCCGCCCGGCCCGCCGCCAAAAAGGCCAAGGTGGCTGCCAAACGCGGCAGCGCTAAAAAGGCTGCGAAAAAAGTAGCCCGGCCGGCGCGCAAGAAGACCGCCGCGAAGAAGAAGTCGCGCGCCGCCGCCAAGCCGGTCCGCAAAACTTCGCGACCGGCGGCACGCAAGACGGCGAAGAAAAAGTCGCCGGCGCGCAAGAAGCGCTAGCCGCGGCGGGCGGACGCACCAGCTCTGCCCGGCATCTCAGCACAAGCCGTGGACCTGGACTATATCCTGGATCGTCGCCTCGCCGTGGGCGGAGGAATTTGGACGATCGAGGCCATGCGTGAGGTGTCGCGGCTGGGGTTCACCCATGTGGTTGACCTGCAGGCGGAGTTCGACGACACCGAACTGGCCAGTTTCTTTGGCATCCAGGTGTTGTGGCTCCCGGTCGAGGATGACTTCGCTCCCAAGGCTCCGGAACTGCTCGAGCAGGCGACCCGCTTCGCCGTCACTGCCTTGCGCGACCCGGAGTCCCAGGTCTACGTTCATTGCGCCGCCGGCATTCACCGTGGACCGCTGGCGGCGGCGGCGGTGTTGTGCGGTTTGGGCTTTGAGCCCGCCGCCGCCATGGAGTTGGTTCTCGCCCGCCGCGTTCTCGCTGAGTTCCCCGAAGCCTACCGCGGCAGCCTCGAAGGCTGGTTTGCCCAGCGCGGGCGCTAGACTGGAAACATGCTCACCCATATCGCTCCCGGAAAGCAGGCCCCGCCCCTGGGAGCCAGTCTGGCCGACGCCTTAAAAGGCGGCGACACCAGCGATGCGGTGGATTTATTGCTCGGCTGCCATCAGCGCATCCGCCACTTCACCGCCATGGCCCGCCGTCTGGCCGCCCCCGGCGCGCCCCCGGACCAGATCGGCGCCGCCGCTCAGGCCGTACATCGCTACTACAGCGTCGCCCTGCCCCTGCACGAGGCCGATGAAAATCAGTCCGTATACCCGCGCCTCCGCTCGGCTCTCCTCCAGGCCGGGGCCACGCTGGCCGCCGAAGCCAACCAGGCCATGGTGGATCAGCATGTTGCCATTGACAAACTGGTGGCCATTCTGCTGCCGCAATGGGCCGGGCTCAGCCACCATCCCGAGCGCGCCCCCGAGACCGCCGCCACTGCGGAAAAGCTCGACGCCGCCTGGCAGGAGCACCTGGAATTGGAGGAAAGAGTGGTCTTTCCCGCCCTGCGAACCTACCTGCAACCCGCCGACCGGACCGCCATTCGGCACGAAATGGCCGAAAGACGGCAAATCCAAGGTTGACCCGGATGCGCCACTAGTGTCTAATTGCAGCTTAGCGTTCCAGAGGAGAGACTAGCGTGGCTCTTAAACTAACCACCCGCACTGTCGAGGGCATCACTGTAGTCGAGGCAAACGGCCGCATCATTCTCGGCCAGGAAACCAATGACCTGCGCGAGAGCGTCAAAGGGTTGCTCGCCAACGGCGTCAAGAAGATCGTCATCAACCTGGCCAATGTGGACTTCATCGACAGCAGCGGCTTGGGCGCGCTCGTCGGATTGTACAGCACCGCCAACTCCAGCGGCGCCAAGGTGAAGCTGGCCGCCATCACCAAGCGCTTCCACGAGCTGCTGATGATCACCAAGCTGCTCACCGTCTTCGACGTCTACGACGACGAAGCCGCCGCCGTCGCCAGCTTCCGCTAAACGGCAAAAACCTGACTCCGCGCTAAGTGCGGGCCCGACGGCCCGCGCTTAGCTTACTTTTTGCAGCGTCAGCCCGGTCAGTAACTTGGGGAAGAAGTCAGTGGACTTCTGCGGCATGACTCCCCCCGCCAGCGCGACATCGCGCACCCGCTTGGCCGGTATGGGATGCAGCAGGAAGGCAGCCTGCGCCGCCCCCACCGCCACCGATTGCAGCGCCTCGGCAGCTTCCTTCACATAGCGCAGGTGCTGCTCGGCGCGCACCATCTCCGGCGTCACCCCCATCGCCAGGTTCAGGCCCAGTTGGTGCAACACCACCAAATCCAGCTGCCGCTGCTCGGGCAGTGATTCGGGCAGCAACGTGGCCAGGTCCAGATCAGCGCGCGGGCGCAGCATGTGCACGTGCGGCTCCCCCGCCAGCGCGGCCGCAAAGGCGATCCCCTGCGTCGCCGCCGCTTCCAGTTGGGGGCGCAGCCGCGCCCACGACTCCGGCGCCGCCGGCAGACCGGTGTCGGTGAAGTCGAAATAGGCGCGCAATTTTTCGCGCACCGCCGCCGCGTTCCAGGGCTTGAGCCCGTACACCAGGCGATGGGTGGGCAGAACCACCAACCCGGGTGCATCCAGATTGACGAAGGTCATCATCGCCCACTCCCACGGCCGGTCGGGACGGTGGGCAGCCTGCGCCGTCTGTTCCGCGCTCCACTGCAGCGCGGTTTCGTAGCGGTGGTGGCCGTCGGCGATGACCAGCGGCAACGGCGCCATGGCGTGGCGCAGCCGCTCCAGCACGCCCGCATCGGTCTCGCGGTACAGACGGTGCTCGGTTCCGTACTCATCGCCGGCTTCGAGAACCGGCGTCCGGGCACGCTCCAGCAGTTCCCGCTCCACACTCTGCGTGGGGTCGCTGTAGAGCATGAAGATCTGCCCGAAGTGGGTATGGGTGGCCCGCAGCAGCGCCTGGCGATCCGCCTTGGGGCCGCTCAGCGTCTGCTCATGCCGGTACACGACCTTCTTTTCGTACGGCTCCAGACCCCCCAGGGCAATGAAGCCGCGCCGGGTAAACGTGTCGCCGCTGGCGGGCGAGCGGAAGGTCTGCGTGTAGGGATAGACGCCCGGCTCCGGGTCCGCCCGCAACACCCCCGCTTCGATCCAGTTCTGCAGGTATCCCGCGGCCCGGGTATAGACGTTGTCGTCCGTGGTGTCGCCGTCGTGCTTCTCGCCCAGGATCACCCGCACCAGATTGTAGGGGCTGGCGGCCAGGTAGCGCGCCCGCATGTCGGCGCTGATCTTGTCGTACGGCTGGGTTAGCACATCGGCCGCCGCGACCCGGCTGAGGTCGTAGCGGAAGGCGGAAAACGGTCGTATGCGGGCCATCGTCTTCCATAGTATCCGACCCCCTCCCGGCCTGTTAAAATCCAGCCAGCGATGTCCAGCGAGGTTGACAGTCCCCCATCACCGCCTCTGGCGGGCGTGCCGCTGCCGCTGGCCGTACCGCGACCGGCGCCCCCGCGTGGGTTGTGGCTGCGCCTGACTCTGTTCACCATGCTGCTGGGAGCGGTGTTGACCATCCTCTACGCCTGGGTGTTGGCGCCTCCGCCGCTTCCCCTGGACGGCGATGCCGCAGCCGGCGGCCTGCACGGCATTCTCATACCCCTGATGGCGCTGCTGGCCATCGTCGGGGCGCTGGTACTGGAGCGCGCGGCGGCGCTGGGCGTGCTGCTGATGCTGGCCGGCGCCGGCGTCTGCCTCTCCGGCGGCGCCGCCTGGCTGGTCCCGGGAGCGCTGCTCGGCTGCATATGGGCCGCCCGCCGGCAGCCGGCGGCGCGCACCACCCTGGGACTGGTGCTGCTCATCCCCGGCATTGCCTTCGGCTACTACGGTCTGATGAGTACCGTCAGCTTCTCCACCGGTCTGCCGGTATTCGGACTGCCGCCCGGACTGGTCGAACCAGCCTCTCTT
>Ga0134128_10001550_pt1 | contig 29288 bp, 30 predicted proteins | sample KB31754_FD_96462 | JGI IMG/M metagenome (GOLD analysis project Ga0134128, IMG submission 96462) | Terrestrial soil microbial communities with excess Nitrogen fertilizer from Kellogg Biological Station, Michigan, USA - KB3-175-4 | ecosystem: Environmental > Terrestrial > Soil > Unclassified ... | reverse complement strand
TACTCGACGGCCCTCGGGCTGCTCCAGTACTCCGCGTCGCCGCGCTGGGGCGGCGTGAACACGCGCGCGGTCGCGCGCAAGCGCCCGCTGTGGATGCGCAAGATCACCGGGATGCTCGAGGAACTCTTCTAAATGAGAATCCAGCTGTCCGAGGAGTACGACTCGAAGCGCGCCGTCATCAAGGTCCTCGGCGTGGGCGGCGCGGGCTGCAACGCCGTCAAGCGCATGGTCGAGTCCGGCCTGGACGGCGTCGAGCTGATCGCCGCGAACTCCGACGCGCAGGTCCTGCGCCTGAGCCAGGCCAACGTCTGCATCCAGCTCGGCGAGACGCTGACGCGCGGCCTCGGCGTCGGCGGCGACGCCGAGAAGGGCAAGCGCGCGGCGCTCGAGAGCGAGGAGCAGCTGCGCGAGGTCCTGCGCGGCGCCGACATGGTCTTCGTCACGACCGGCATGGGCGGCGGCACCGGCACCGGCGGCGGCCCCGTCGTGGCGCGCCTGGCCAAGGAGATGGGCGCGCTGACGGTCGGCATCGTGACGCGCCCGTTCGAGTTCGAGGGCCTGCGGCGCACGGCCATCGCCGAGCAGGGCATCCAGGAGATGCGCCAGAGCGTCGACACGCTGCTGGTCATCCCGAACCAGCGGCTCTTCGACGTGATCGACCAGGACACGACGCACGACCAGGCCTTCCGCATGGCCGACGACGTCCTGCGCCGCGCCGTGCAGTCGATCTCCGCGCTGATCACGGTCCCGGGCGAGGTCAACGTCGACATGAACGACCTGCGCTCGATCATGACCAACGCCGGCGACGCGCTGATCGGCATCGGCGAGGCCTCCGGCCACGAGCGCGCGCTCAGCGCCGCGCGCGAGGCCATGACCTCGCCGCTGCTCGAGAACATCGGCATCGACGGCGCCAAGGGCCTCATCGTCAACATCGCCGGCCGCCGCTCGACCCTGATGACCACCGAGATCGAGGAGATCATGGCGACGATCCACGGCACGGTGAGCCCGGACGTCAACCAGAAGATGGGCCAGCTCTACGACGAGAGCCTCGGCGACGTGATCCGCGTGACCGTGATCGCGACGGGCTTCCCGTCGCGCCGCTCCCGCGGGCTGGCTCGGCCTCCGGCCGGACGGGCCGGAGTGCTGGGCCGAGGCGCGCCGGCCGTCGAGGAGCCGTCCGACGCGAAGCTATTGGCGCGCCAGAGCGAGCCCGACCAGTGGGCGAAGCCGGCGTTCCTGCGCCTCAAAGTGAGGAAACTGAAATGACCCTCCAAGAGCTCCTGCAGACGCTCGTCAACAAGCACGGCAGCGACCTGCACATCCGCGCGGGCGGACCCGCGTACGTCCGCATCGACGGCGACCTGAGCCAGGTCTCTCCGGACGCCATCGCGGCCGCCGACGTCGAGGCGATGCTGATGCAGGTCGCCAGCCCGCGCGCCAAGAAGGTCTTCGAGGACAAGGGCGAGTGCGACTTCTCCTTCCAGGCCGGCGAGGTGGCGCGCTTCCGCGTCAACGCGTTCCGCCAGCGCCAGAAGCTGTCCCTTTCGGTGCGCTACATCTCGACGGCGATCCCGACCCTGCAGGACCTGCACCTGCCGGTCGCGACGCTCAAGAAGATCGCCGACAACAGCCGCGGCCTGGTGCTCGTCACCGGCATCACGGGCTCGGGCAAGTCCTCGACGCTGGCCGCGATGGTCGACTACATCAACGAGAACCGCGCCGAGCACCTGCTGACCATCGAGGACCCCATCGAGTTCGTCCACCGGGACAAGAAGGCGATCGTGACCCAGCGCGAGATCGGCGAGGACACGCACACGTACGCCGACGGCCTGAAGATGGCGATGCGCCAGGACCCCGACGTGATCATGATCGGCGAGATGCGCGACCTCGAGACGACGTCGGCCGCGATCACGGCGGCGCTGACCGGCCACCTCGTCTTCGCGACGCTGCACACGATCGACGCGGTCCAGACCATCGCCCGCATCGTCGACCTGTACCCGCCGCACCAGCAGGCCCTCGTGCGCGTCCAGCTCGCGGAGTCGCTGCGCGCGATCGTCAGCCAGCGCCTGCTGCAGTCCACGAAGGGCGGCCGCGTGCCGGCCGTCGAGATCCTCATCAACACGCCGCACGTGCGCAAGCAGATCGAGGACAACAAGTCGCAGGAGATCGTCGCCGCCCTGCAGAAGGGGCAGTTCTACGGGATGCTCACGTTCAACCAATCCTTGGTTAAACTTTTCAAAGACGGCCTGGCCACGGAGGCGGAGGTTCTGTCCGCCGCCTCGAGCCCGGACGACCTCAAGCTCGCCCTGCGGGGCATCGAGCAAGAGCTCAAGCCGACGTAAGGAGACACGCAAATGTTCGCGGAAGGCTATATCGGCATCGCCGGAACCATCGGGGTGGGCAAGTCCACCCTGACCATGGACTTGGCGCGCGCCTTGAACTTCGAACCCATCCTGGAAGAGGTCGACGGCAACCCGTACCTCGAGCACTTCTACAAGGACATGAAGGGCTACGGGACGATGATGCAGGTCTGGCTGCTGAACCACCGCTTCCGCCAGCACCGCGAGTTCGTCACGCGCATCAGCCTCGGCAAGATCCGCGGGGTCGTGCAGGACCGCACGATCTGGGAGGACACGATCTTCGCGCGCATGCTCAACGAGCATCCCGACAAGCTGATCACCGACCTCGACTACAACACCTACCTCGACCTGTTCGACAACATGGTCCTGCGCGAGCTCGTGTTCCCGCAGATCCTGATCTACCTCGACTGCCAGCCCGAGACCGCGATCAAGCGCATCAGCTCGCGCGGCCGCGTCATGGAGTCGGCGGTGAGCCTGGACTACCTGCGCATGCTCAAGGCGAACTACGACCAGTTCGTCGGCGAGATGGAGCAGGCCGGCGTGCGCATCCTGCGCATCAAGTGGGAGACCTTCCAGCCCGTCAGCGAGGTCGTCCGTCTCGTTCACGAATACTCTTTAAAACCCTCGAGCTTCACGAAGTGGGTGCGCCCGATGCGCAAGACGCCGAAGATGAACCCCAAGCCCTTGATCAACGACGGGGCGAGCCTGCTGACGGAGAAATGACCTGAGCCCGATCGCCGCCGCCGTTCCGGCTTATCCACAGACTCGTCGCGCGACGAGTTTGCGGATAACTCATCTCTGGATGAGGGGAGCGCTGGCGTGACCTTGGCGGCCATGGATTGGATCGAGAAGGACGGATTGCTGCTGAACGGCAGGCTCTCCGCCCTCGGCATCAAGCACGCCTTCACGACGCGGAAGGCTGGAAGCATGAAGTCGCCGGAGCTCCGCAAGGAGACGGCCGCGAGGCTCGGGATGTCCGCTCCTCTCACTCTCAATCAGGTCCATGGCGCGGCGATCCTTGATGCGAAGCCGGAGAACGCCGGCCTCGAGGGCGACGGCTGGCTGATCTCGGCGCCCGGCGTGACCGCGGCCGTCTACACCGCCGACTGCGTGCCCCTGTTCCTCTGGTCCGACGACGGCAAGGCCGCGGGCGTGTTCCACGCGGGCTGGCGCGGCACCCAGAAGGGAATGGCGAAGGCGGCCGTCGCGGCGTTTCGCGATAGGCTGGGCATCCCCGCTTCGCGCCTCTCGGCGGCCACGGGCGCTCACATCATGCCCTGCTGTTTCAAAGTCGGCGAGGAATTCACGAGCCTCTTCCCGTCGTCGGTGCTGACTCGCCGCGGCGACCGCCTCTATATGGATTTATCAGCCGAGACGCGCCGCCAGCTCGTCGAGGCCGGAGTGCCCGCCGGGAACGTCGGCGCCCCGGCCCCGTGCACGGCGTGCCATGCCGAGGACTATTTCTCCTACCGGAGGGACAAGCAGGACGCGCGGCTCCTCGCGCTCCTGTCCCTGACGCGATGAGCTTCCAGATCCCTCCCCGCCGGGCGCTGCGCGACGTGTTCCCGTACATGCCGGGCAAGTCCATCGCCTCGGTCCAGCGCGAGCTCGGCCTCAAGAACGTGGTCAAGCTCGCCTCCAACGAGAACCCGCTGGGCGCGGCTCCGCGCGCGATGGCGGCCTACCGCAAGGCGGAGAAATCCTGCGCGCTGTACCCCGAGGGCGCGAGCCCGCAGCTGCGCGAGGCGCTCGCCCGCCACCACAAGCTCGAGCCCGAGTCGGTGCTGGTCGGCAACGGCTCCGACGAGATCATCCGCCTGCTCTGCGAGGCCTTCCTCGAGCCCGAGGACGAGGTCGTCGTCTCCCAGCACGCCTTCATCCGCTTCAAGCAGCAGGCGGCCATGATGGGCGCGCGCGTCATCGAGGTCCCGATGACGGACTGGACGCACGACCTCGAGCTCATGGCCAAGGCCGCCAGCCCGCGCACCAAGCTCGTCTTCATCGCCAACCCGAACAACCCGACCGGGACCTACAACACGGCCGAGGAGCTCGACGCCCTGCTCGCCGTCGTGCCGCCCACGACCCTCGTCGTGCTCGACGAGGCGTACTGGCACTACGCGCACGCGATCCCGGGCTACCCGAAGAGCCTGCCCGAGCTCGTCCGCGCGCACGAGAACCTGGTCGTCCTGCGCACCTTCTCGAAGGCGTACGGCCTCGCCGGCCTGCGCGTCGGCTACGGCGTCGGCGACCCGGAGCTCGTCGGCTGGCTCGACCGCATCCGCATGCCCTTCAACGTGAGCCTGCCCGCCCAGCTCGCCTGCGTCGAGGCGCTCAAGGACTCGGCCTTCGTCAAGCGCTCGGTCGCTCTCAACGAGACCCAGCGCGACCAGGTCGTGCGCGCGCTCGGCGGCATGGGCTTCGGCGCCGGCGAGTCGGCCACCAACTTCGTCTTCGCGCGCTCGCCGCTGCCCGGGCGCGAGCTGTTCAAGGCCCTGCTGAGGCAGGGCGTGATCATCCGCCCGCTCGACGAGTACGGCCTTCCCCAGCACGTGCGCATCTCCATCGGCACGCCGGCGCAGAACAAGGCCCTGCTCAAGGCGCTGGCCCAGGTCCTGGCGGTGGCCGCGTGAGCAGGCGGCGCAAGGGCCTCATCATCGCGATGGACGGCCCGGCCGGGGTGGGCAAGTCCACGATCGGCGGCCTGCTCGCCAAGTCGCTGGGCTATCAGTTCATCAACACGGGCGAGATGTACCGCGCGCTGACCTGGAAGGCCCTCGAGGAGGGCGTGGACCTCGACGACGTCGACGCCGTGCTCGCGCTGGCCAAGCGGCTCACGTGGGAGTTCAAGCCCGTCGAGGAGGGCGGCACGACGCTGAAGACGTACATCGACGGCGTGCCCGTCACGCTGCAGATCCGCGAGGAGCGCGTCAGCGTCAACTCGTCGCGCGTGGCCGCCAACCCGGGCGTGCGCAAGTTCCTCTCCAAGCTCCAGCGCGAGCTCGGCGAGGACGGCGCGATCGTGATGGAGGGCCGCGACATCACGACGCACGTCTTCCCCGACGCCGACGCCAAGATCTACCTCGACGCGAGCCCCGAGGAGCGCGCCGCGCGCCGCTACAAGCAGCTCAAGGCCGCCGGCCAGGAGGCCGACAAGGCCGCGATCCTCTCCGCGATCCTCAAGCGCGACCTCAACGACCTCAAGCGCGAGATCAACCCCCTCAAGCAGGCGCCCGACGCGCTCGTCATCGACTCGACGCACCTGACCATGCACCAGGTCGCCGAGAAGATCCTGCGCCACGTGCGCCGCGAGGCGAAGAATGGCCGATGAGCGACTACGACTCGCCGCTGCGGCGCTTCAGCGAGCACCTCGTCCACGGGACGCTGAGCGCGGTCTGGGGCCTCAAGGTGACGGGGCTGGACTCGGTGCCGCTTTCGGGTCCGCTGATCGTGGCCTTCAACCACGCGAGCCTGCTCGACGGCCCGCTGGTCGGCGCCGCCATCGCGCCGAGGCGGCGGCCGTGCTTCCTGGGCAAGAAGGAGCTCTTCGACAACCCCTTGCTGGGCTGGTACCTGTCGCGGGCGGGCGCGATCCCCTTGGAGCGCGGCACGATGGACATGGGCGCGATGCGCTCGGCGCTGGAGCTGCTCTCGCGCGGCGGCTCGATCGGGCTGTCGCCGGAGGGGACCCGCGTCAGGCGCGGGGAGACGCGGCCGCCGAAGCTGGGCGTCTCGTTCCTGGCGTCCAAGAGCGGGGCCTTGGTGCTTCCGGCGCGGCTGGTGGGCACGGGGGACTTCCCTCGGTCGTTCCCGATCGAGGTCCGCTTTGGCTCGCCGCTGCCGCCGCCGCCGCCGGACGCGGGACGCGAGGCCGCGTCGTCGTTCGCGCGGGCCGTGATGGACGCCGTCTACGCATTATAGAGCCGGACCGATTTTTGATTTCAACGAGGAGACATTGATCATGGAGACGCCGAAGACCGACTTGAACACCGAAGCCTGGGAGAACGCCGAGCCCAACGCGGGCGAGGGCGCGGAAGGCGGCGGGGGAGAGACGATGGAGTCTCTCCTCGCCCAGCAGGCCGCCACGTCCGAGAAGCTCGCCGAGCGCAAGGTCGCCTGGGTGAAGGTCATCTCCGTCACGAAGGACGCCGTCCTCGTGGACGTGGGCGAGAAGAACGAGGGCCTGGTGCCGCTCGTCGAGTTCGTCGAGGACCTCAACGCGCCCAAGGGCGCGGCCCCGACGCCGGGCCAGCGCGTGCCGGTCATCAAGGCGAGCGGCCGCAGCAAGACCGGCCAGGTCCTGCTCTCGCACCTCAAGGCGAAGGCGGAGCTGGGCTGGGAGATGGCGGTCAAGGCGCACGCGGAGAAGCAGCGCGTGCGCGGCACGGTGACCTCCTCGGTCAAGGGCGGGTTCATCGTCGACGTCCAGGGCGTGCAGGCCTTCCTGCCGGCGTCGCTCGCGGACCTGCGCCCCGTGCGCGACCCGAAGAAGATGATCGCCACCGGCGTGCGCTGCTACGTCATCGAGGTGAACCAGTCCAAGCGCCAGCTCGTGCTCTCGCGCAAGGCCGTCCTCGAGGAGGAGGCGGGCAAGCGCAAGGTCAAGATCACCAGCGAGCTGCGCCCCGGCGAGGTCCGCATCGGCCGCATCGTGCGGGTGTCGGCCGACGGACTCCTGATCGACATCGGCGGTCTGGAGGGAACGGTCCGTCCTGCCGACATGTCCTGGGGCAAGCCCGAGCCGACGGCCTTCGAGCGCGGCCAGAAGCTCAAGGTCAAGGTCCTGGTCAAGCCCGAGAAGGAGGGCGACCCGCTGTACCTCGGCATCAAGCAGCTCCAACCGAACCCGGCCGACGCGCTGAAGAAGCGCTTCGCGCCCAAGTCCACCGTCACCGGCAAGATCACCGAGGTCGGCGCTCACGGCGTGCGCTTCGAGATCGACCCGAAGACGAAGGCGTTCGTGCCGGCGTCCGAGTGCGACACCGACATCGTCTACAAGATCGGCGATCCGATCAAGGCCATCGTCCTCGGCGTGGACTTCGCGAACTTCGAGCTGCGGGCGTCGACGTCGAAGTTCAGCGAGATCCACGACCGCAAGCGCGTCGCTCAGTACATGAAGGCGCCGCCGCCGCTGACGCTGGGCCAGCTCCTCTCGCCGGAGAAAGAGGGTTGACGAGCCGCGCCGCCCACGAGGAGCCGCGCCTCAAGCCCGTCCGCCATCCGTGGAACTTCACGGCGGCGTGGCTCAACGCGCGCACCCTGTCGTGGGCGGCCGGGTTCTCGATCGCGCTGCTGTTCGGCGGCCTGTGGCTGATGCTGAGGGCCAAGCCCCTGCCGCGCCGGCGCGTGGACTTCCCGGCGCCGCCGCAGCTCAACGCGCAGATCTCCAACGCGCAGGACCGGCTCAAGGCGAACCCGCAGGACATCTCGGCTCTGGTCGAGCTCGGCACGCTCCTCTTCGAGAAAGGCAAGGACTCCTACGTCGACGCGATCAGCGACCTGGAGGAGGCGCGCGAGCTCGGCGCGCTCGATCCGCGCGTCTTCTACTGCCTCGGGATCATGTACCAGGAGGAGGGGCTGTATCCGTTCGCGCTGACCGAGTATCAGCGCTTCCTGCGCCACTACCCGGAGGACAAGGAGATCCGCCTGCTCGCCGCGAAGCTGTACTACCGCATGGGGCTTTTCCCCGAGGCGGTCGGCGAGTACGAGCGCCTCAAGTTCATGAGCCCGACCGATCCGCTCGTCGAGGAGAACCTGGGCTTAAGCCTCTGGGGCGCGAAGCTGATGGACCGCGCGCTGGGCTCCTTCGACCAGCTCAAGACCTACGGCGGCGAGTTCGGCCGCCGGGCGGAGTTCTACAAGGGACAGATCGCGCTGGAGGCGGGCAAGTTCGAGGAGGCCGCGGACGATTTTAAAAATGTCGGCATCGCCGACAAGCCGCTCACGGACATCCCGTCCGAGCGCGTCTACACGGGCCTGGGCATGGCCCTGCAGAAGCTCGGCCGCTGGGACGAGGCCAAGGCCGCCTGGGACGAGGTCCTGAAGGTCAACCCGAAGGACCCGAAGGCGCAGTCGGCCCTGCGCGAGGTCAACCGCCGCCTGGCGGGCGCCAAGAAGGCGAAGAAGCCGTGAGCGCGGGCCTGCGCATCGAGGGCGTCTCCGCGGAGGCCCTCGCCCGCCGCTACGGGACTCCCTTGTACGTGTACTCGGCCGGCGAGACCCGCGCGCGCTTCGCCGCCCTGCGCCGCGCCTTCCGCCGCCGCGACCCGCTGATCTGCTACGCGCTGAAGGCCAACTCCAACCGGGCGGTCTGCGCGGTGCTGGCGAAGGCCGGCGCGGGAGCGGACATCGTCTCCGGAGGGGAGCTCGTCCGGGCGCTGCGCGCGGGCTTCGACCCGCGAAAGACGGTGTTCTCCGGCGTGGGCAAGACCGAGGAAGAGATGGCCGCCGGCCTGCGCGCGGGACTGCTCACCTTCAACGTCGAGTCCGCCGAGGAGCTGGACGCGCTGGCGCGCGTGGCGGGGCGGCTCAAGAGAAGGGCGCCCATCTCCATCCGCTTGAACCCCGACGTGAGCGCGAGGACTCATCCTCACATCACGACGGGGACCGCGGAGAACAAGTTCGGCGTGGAGGCCGCGGAGGCGTTCGCGCTGTACCGCCGCGCGGCGCGCGACGAGCGCCTGCGCGTCGTCGGGGTGCAGTGCCACATCGGCTCCCAGATCACGGACATCGCGCCGTACCGTCTCGCGGCGCGGTCCGTCGCGAAGACCATCAAGCGTCTCGACGACAGCGGCATCCGCCTCACGCACATCGACGTCGGCGGCGGGATCGGCATCACCTACAAGGACGAGAAGCCGCTGGCGCTGCCCGCGCTGGCGAAGGTGCTCGAAGAGACGTTCTCTCCGTGGCCCGGCTCCCGGCTCCTGCTGGAGCCGGGACGCTACCTCTCCGCCGACGCCGGCGTCCTGCTCACGCGCGTGCTGTACCGAAAACGGACCTCGAAGCGGAGGTTCTTGATCGTCGACGCGGCCATGACGGACCTTTCCCGGCCGGCGCTCTACGACGCCTGGCACCCGGTGGAGGCCGTCAAGCCGCGCCCCGGGCGCCGGGAGAAGATGGACGTCGTGGGTCCGGTGTGCGAGTCGGGAGACTTCCTGGCGCGCGAGAGGCCTTTGCCGCCCCTGGAGAGGGGAGACCTGCTCGCGGTGGGCAAGGCGGGGGCCTACGGCTTCGCCATGAGCAGCCAATACAACTCGCGGCCGCGCGCCGCGGAGGTGCTCGTGGACGGCGGGCGCGCCGTCCTGGCCCGGCGCCGGGAGACCTTGAAAGACCTCACGGCGGCCGAGCTCTAGGGGGAAAAGGGATGGCGAAGAACAAAAAGACCTTCAAAGAGAAAGTCCCGGCGCCGCCGCCTCCCTCGGCGGCCTTGAATCCCCTCGGGAAGAAGCTGGCGTGGGCGGGGGGGATCCTCGTCGTCCTCGGCTTCGCCGTGCTGTCCCGCGCCGACGCGCTGGGACGCAACTGGGCCGCGTCGCTCTCCCCGTTCCTGATCCTGGGGGGGTACGCCGCGATCGGGATCGGCCTCTTCCTCCCTCCCGCGCCGCCAGAGACGGCGGCGCGTTCCTAAGCGGAAAAAACCGCCTCGGCCTCCGACCTGGCGTGATTGAGTCCGCCCGGTTCGGTTTTTTCTCCGGACTTTTTCCCGCCGCGGACCGTGTCCGGGATCCCGGAGCTTCGATGGTGTTTTTCCGGCCGGCGTCCTTCCGGTTCCGTGGTCTTTTTTTGGCCTGAAATAAGCTCCCCGGCTTCGATGGTTTTTTCGAGCTCGAGCCCGATTTTCGGCTGATCGCCCCCCTGGTCTTTTCGGTCACGCCTTTTTTTCGGGCTCGCCCCGGATTCCTTTCATGGTTTTTTTGGCACTCCGGTTCCCCGGGCCGGCAGCCCGAAATGTCGCCTGGTTTTTCGGCCTCCGATCCCGGGTTCCTTTCATGGTTTTTTTGGACTCTCCGACCCTCGGGGCGGGAGCCCGAAAAATCGCCTATTTTCCAGGCTCCGTCCCATCGTTTTTTCGGCTGATTTCGGCCTGGGTGCCGGAGCCTTTCATGGTTTTTTTGGCTCGTCCGGCGGCTGCCCGGCGACCCGGATTCTTGCCAACTTTTCGGGCGGCGGCCGGTCCGGTTCCCAGGATTTTTGGCAGCTTTTCGGCGGGTCTCCCGGCGGATTCGACTGCTAATTAAGAAAACCTCAAGTTGAGTCTTGTTTTGAGCGAAAAGAGATGATACTTCCGAGGAGAATCGCTCGAAGTTGGGATCGATTCTCGCGGGGCGTCTTTCGGCGGACCCCTCTCCGGATGTAACATAATATTTATTATCGTTAGTAATGGGTTAAACGGAGAGGGGCTTGGGAACGGCAGTCAGGTTGTCGACCCGCACGGAGCGCTCTGTCTCGCCGGAGCCTGGAGAGGCCGTACCGTCATAATCCTGACCAAACGGCCGAACTTGCTTCGAGCTGGCTCGTTGGGGCGGCGTCTAATCAGAGGACCGTTATTCGCCGCGCGGACGAGGCTTGAGGGATCGGACGGCGCCCATGATCCCCGAGGCGCTGAGAGGCGTCTGGCCCGCGCCGAAGGCGGCGCGCACGACGCCCTTATGGTCGATGAGGTAGGCCTGCGGGGCCCTCGCGACGTGGAAGGCCTGCAGGGCGGCGCCCTGGGGGTCCGAGAAAACCGGGTAGGGCAGCCCCAGCCGCTCGACCGTTTTCGCGATATCGGCGGGGGCGTCCGGGGTGACGCCGAAGACCTCCACCCCCCGCTTCGTCAGCTCTTGGAGCAGGCCTTTGTCGATCGCCTGCAGGGCGGCGTCGCAGGACCCGCCGCACGCCGCGGGAACGAGCAGGACGAGGTTGCGGTTGCCGGCGAGGAAGGAGCTCAGCGGCGCGAGCCTGCCGTGGAAGAGCAAAGAGGCCGAGGGCGCCGTCGATCCGGGGGCCAAGGGCGCCGGCGCGGCCGCGTTTTGAGCGATGGCCGGCACGCCCGCGAGCAGGACAACGGCGATCGGCATGATCCTTCCCATATTCCCCTCCTCCCCGACGACGATGAGACGGCGTTCCGGCCCTGAAAGTGTCCCTTATTTCCGGTGTCCGAGGACAGCGGCGGTGAGCTGCTCGGACAGCAAAAGGGCCTTGATCTTGCCCGTGGCCGTGAGCTCGTAGCGCCGCGAGCGGCGGGAGCCGGAGGACAGCAGCTCGCCCTGCGAGATCGCGTCCTGCAGGGTCCGGTCCATGCGCCCCACGGGGTAGCCCGAGGTCCGCAGCCATTTGGCCAGCATGGTGGCCGTGGGCTTGGGCTGGCTCAAGAGCCGCTCCGCGGCCATGATCAGCACCAGGCAGGCGTCCTTGCCCGCGTTGTCGCCCCCCAGGATCTTGCCGCGCAGCGTGAGCCCCCCGCCGCGCGCCTCCACGACCGCGTCCCAGTTCACGCGCGGCTCCCGCCCCGGCTCCGGCGCGCCGGCGGCCGGGGCGACCGGCGTCTGCCTCAAAATGAAGTCCGCGCGCTCCTGGCGCACGAACTCGGCGTCGCCCTCGGCCTCGAGCTCGGCTCCGTTGGGCAGCTTCAGCCGGACGCGATGGGCGGTCATGACTTGATTATTGCATATGTCCTGAAATTGGTCCAGGGCCTGTGGATATGTCTGTGAATTGGCGTATATGGCGAGAACTGGCGTCGTATAAGCCAGATAGCTTGTCTTTAAATTAAGCCTTAAGACTCATACGTCATGCATAAGACATCGACGTGTGAACGCCCTGGGGATAATTCTCGCGCCTGGGGTCAGGCCTTCACTTAATTTAGTTATTCGTCGGAACCTCGGGGGCCCGCCGATGCGGCCCTGGGGACGGCCAATGGCCAGTCACGGGGATTCGGGGCGTTCAAGCGCTCGGAACGGCCTTGAGGCGCGTTTTGGAGGGGTCGTGGGCCGGCTGGGAAGGCCGAAAAAAAGCCTGGGTTAGAAGCGCCCGGAGGCTTCGAACGAGTAGCGGCGGGCGATGCTCTTGTTCGGATCCGTGATCTGGCCGGACTTGAAGTAGGCCATGCCGACGTTCAGGGTGAACTGGTCCCGGATGGGATAGCGCAGGTGCAGGTCCAGCTCGTCGCCGAGCGTGCTGCCGAAGCCGGAGGCGTTCGCGGCGCGGGTCCCCTGGAACAGGTAGCCGTCGATGTCGATCAGGAAGCCGTGGTAGGCGGGCGTGGTGAAGCCGGCGCCGACCACGGAGATGCCGCTCGTGCCCTGCGGGAGCCCGCTCTTGGTGGTGGTCGAGTAGTTGCCGCCGTAGGCGTCGTAGGGCGTCGCGCCGTAGAAGTCGCCGAAGCCGGAGCGCTCGAAGCCGTCATAGCGGTGACCGTGGGACGGATAGAAGGCCTCGTCGGTCGTCTGGGTGTCGCCGCGGTCGCCGGAGCCGCGGGCGAGGGACACGCGCGCGATGCCCTCGCCCGACGTGTGGTAGAGGCTCTGCTTCCACTTCATGCGCAGGACCTCGGCGTCGGCGCTGTAGGTGATATGGTTGGGCGCGGGGTTGGGGCCGGTGGGCGTGGCGACGCCCTTCTCCTTGGCCGCCTCGCCGTCGAACACGAGCGGGCCGTAGCTGATCTGGTAGCGGGCGCTGGTGAAGCTCCGGAAGGCCTTGGACACGGCGCAGCCGTTGGCCTGGGTCGGATCCGTGCCGTTGGGGCCGACGCCGTTGAAGGTGCAGCCGTAGACCAGCTGCGGGGTCTGGTCCCGTTCGAAGAGCTGGTTCAACTGCCAGACGCCCTCGGTCGGCAGGCTCAGGGAAAAGCCCGCCAGCGTCAAGTCGCTCGCGCCCGTGGCCTGGGGGTTCTTGTCCTGGAACAGGAACGCCTCGCCCTTCAGGCCCGCCCACGGGAACTCCCCCCGCACCGTGGCGCCGGTGAAGCCCGCGCCGTCGTCGTCCAGCAGGAGGCCGCTGCCCAGGCGGTAGCTCTGGCGGCCGAACGTCATGGTGATGGGCTCCCCCCAAAGGCGGTTGACGCGCACGTAGGCGTTCTCGATGAACGGGGTGAGGTTGGTGCTCGGGTAGTAGGCGGCCGCGCGGTCGAACGGGACGGAGATCGCGGCGGAGGAGCCGGCGACGCCGAGCGCGTGCAGCAGAAGGCCGACGTCGAGAGTCGTGTCCTCCTCGCCGCGTGTGTCGAGGACGATGCGCTTGACCGCGATGCCCAGGCGCGCGTTGTTCTCGACGAACGAGTGGTTGTTGGCGGCCGCGCCCAGGTCGAGGTTGCGGTACTCGAGCGCCTTCTCCTTGTACGAGGCGGCGACGTCCAGGCTCGCGGCCCGGGCTCCGGGCGCGGCGATGGCGAGCAGGAGGACCGCGAGGGGTAGCCGCATCGACCGAAATCCTAGCAAAATCCTAACGAGGACGCTGGCGGGCCCTGCGTTTGAGAGCTTCTTCGCCGGCGGCACGGAGTATAAGAGCCGCGCGGACAATCGTGGCAGTCCGACGGCGTCGTTCCTCCGGCGTCCGACTCTTCCAGAGAGCCGCGAGCGATGCCCGCTTCCACCGGCGGAGTTCAGATTCGGCCATTCGGTCAGTGTAGCGTGAGCTCGGGAGGCTGTCAACGGGGCAAAAAAGAACCCCCCGGCCTTTCGGCCGGGGGGCCTTTTACGATTCTAAGAAAGAGCTCTTAGAACTTGACCGACAGGTCCGCGTAGCCGAGACGAGCGGAAGAGATCGTCCCGTTTGACGCGATCCCCGCGCGGATCAGGTTGCCGCCGGGCTGGAACTCGCCCACGCCGGCGCTGACCAGGACGTTCTCGGAATGCGCCCAGGACAGGTCCAGGTCGTACTCGTTGCCGAGCGCCCGGTTGCCCGAGCGACCCGTCGGAACGCCGTTGGAGGTCTGCAGGCGGTAGTTCCACCAGGACAGGCCCGCCGTCAGCTTGCTGAGCGCCGCAGGCGTGATCTTCGCGCCCGCGCCGAGCACCACGAGGTCGGACAGCGTGGTGTTGTCCGCGCCGTTCCCCTGACCAGCCGCGCCGCCGGCGAACGTCGCCGCCGCCGACGTCAGGAAGCGACCCCAGATCTGACCGGGGCGGTAGTCGCCCGCGATCGCCTGGAAGTTGCGGTTGCCCGTCGCGCCGCCGGAGCCGATGCCCGCCTCGCCCCAGCCCGTGACCGCACCGAGAGAGGACAGGTCGACCTTAGCGCCGAGGTCGAGCTTGCCCGCCCAGCCGGTGTAGTTCGCGACCGTGCCGTACACCGAGCCGCCGGTGCCGGGAACGGTGCGGTTCTGGCCGAAGTCCTTGGCGACCTCAGCCTTCAGCCAGGCGATGCCCGCCGTCACCTTGCCCTTGAGGCCGGCGACGTACAGGTGGTCGTTCGCAACCACGTTCAGGGCGCCGGTGCCCGAGTTGATCGTGTTGCGGTTGTAGATGTACGCCGAGCCGGACACGTTGTCCATCGGCTTCGCGTGCACATCGAGGCCGTACAGGTTGACGTCGGCCGTGTCCGTCGCGCCGAGGCCGGCGCTCTTGACCTTGCCGCCGAGGATCGTCACGCCGGCCTTCTCGCCGTTCCAGTCGAAGCGAGCGGCGTCGAGGGCCGTGATCGGCATCCCGTACAGGTTGTACTTCGGGCCGAAGTAGATCACGAGATCGCCGGATTCGCCGTAGAACTGGCGGCCGACGGTCGTGTCGAGGGCTCCGAACAGCTTGTCGATCTTGACGTAGGACTCGTCGACCCAGACAGTGCTCTCGATACCGTTCAGGTTCTGAGAGGTACCGCCGGCGGTGTTACCCGCGGCCGTGCCGCCCCACGTGCGGTCGTTCTTGTCCAGGCTGACGTGCGCGTGCACGTCGTCCAGCAAGTCCCAATCCGCCTTGACCATCAGGCGGGTCTGGATGGTGGAGATGTCGTCGTACTTCACGGTGGCGAGGTCCTTCACATTCGTCGCGGACACGGCGTCCACTTCGAGCGAGCCGCCCATCTTGAAGTTCTTCAGCAGTTCAGCGTTCGCAGTGGCCGGCACGATCAGGGCCAGGGCGAGCGTCGATCCCAGGAGCTTTTTCATTGCGCTTTGATCCTCCAGTTGTTTCGTAAGCCCCGCTTACGCGGGGATACTTCTGCATACCCCGCTTTCAACGGGGCCTACGTACGACGGGAGCGCTCAAAACGTCCGAGCTCCCTGCCCTTTCGGGCAGGCTGAATCTAGCAAAGGCGTCATAAAGATGTCAACAACTGAATACACATCGGACACGTGCGGAAGAATCCGCGCAGTGTCATCGAGTGTTATTTAGGTGAGGTTTGAAGGCGGGAGCTGGCCCAGTCGGCCCAGGGCGTGTTCGGATACTGGAGGGAGATGCGCTGCAGAGTGGTCTTCGCCGCATCGTTCTGGCCAAGCGCCATCTGGCTGCGCGCGAGGGCGACGTGGACCTGCGCGGCCATCAGGTGCTCGGGCGTCGTTTCAAGGAAGGACTGCGCGGCGGCCGCGCATTCGGCGGACTTGCCGGCGGCCTGCAGCGCCAGCACCTTGTCGGCCAGCGCGTAGGGCCGCAGGGCGTCCGGGGCCTCCTGCGCGGCCTTGTCGTAGGCCGCCAGGGCCTGATCGAGCTCGCCGTGCGGGAAGTGCAGGTCCCCCGCCATCATGTCCGCGAAGGCGGCGGCGGACCGGGAGGCCCCCGCGTCCTGGCCCACCTGGGCCAGGAGGGTCTGAGCCTCGGGCACGCGGCCCGAGTAGGCGAACAGCTCGGCCTGCGAGAGCTTGTCCCACGCGGCGTTGATGCGGGCCTGGCGGGAATAAAGGAAAAGGCCGGCGATCAGCGCGGCGGCGGCGACGCCGCCCACGGTGTAAGCCGCCTCGACGCGGTGGACGATGACCCAGTCGACCAGTTCCTCGACGAAGTCTTTGACCTCGTCCTTGGCGGCTTCCGACTTGCTGGCCCAGTGCTTCCGGTCTTTGATGGTCATGTTGGTCTCATCGTACAAAATCGTGCCCCGAGAGGGAATCGAACCCCCATCTTCTCCTTAGGACGGAGTAGCTCTATCCATTGAGCTATCGAGGCGAAACATCGACTAAGACAATCAAGAAGATCCGCGGCAGGAACTCTCCCCGGGCTCCCAAACATTCGATCGCGTAAAATCTATTTCTTCTGAGAACCGGAAAGCTTCTCGATTACATCTGGAGTAAAGGTAATTTGGATCGAGATGGCTTCTCCGATTTGGTCTTCGGTTTGCTTCTGAATTTGCGGGTGTGTCGCAAGAAGTTCGTCGACCACCTTCCGAATTTTGTTGAGATTGTCCTTCCCAATACCGTGAATTACTAGCCGATGGATTCCATAGCTGGCATTCGTAGTGATTTTTTCGACGATAAATTTTCTAGTTGCGGTTTCGTTGTCTTCCGCCTTTACAAAGACCGCGAAAGCCGACTCCGCGACGAACAAGTCGAACCATTTCCGTAATCGTTCCTCTGCGAACCCGGGGCTTTGACGAGCCTTTTCGATTTGGTCCGGGACCCCGTCAAGATAACCCGCGCTGCACAGGTTTGCGATATTGGCTCCGCGCTTTCCGAATCGCGTTACCATCTGATGCTTCAGCTTATTCACATTCTTTCCAGCTTGGTACTCGTCGCGAAGGAAGAGGGCTGCCCGCACTGCCATGTGATCGTCAGCGCTCACAAATGGCTTTAATGCGTCGAGAATCTCCTGATTCTTGGCTTCCACCTTCCGAACTTCCAGGATCGTATCGCTGGATGTTTTCTCGACGAAGGTTTGGCCACGGTTAAAAAAACCATCTTTGAGAATTTCGGCCGTGGCTTTAATCTGCTCGGGCGTCATCCCCGAAAGGTTGATCTTTAACTCACCGGTGGCCGGATTGTGAGTGATCGTGGGGGCTGCGGGTTCGCGGCCCACATGGACGTTGTTTATTTCGATCTTGTCGGACTTGAGGAGACTTACTTCCGGCTTGAGGGTCTCGAGTAGTTTTTTAAACCACAGCGGTCCCATATGCCGAGACTACTCAAGAATATCTGACAAGGAGATGAGGGAGGGAAGGTCCGATTTGAAAAACACAAACGATCCTTTCTTTACGGCCGCTAGGTCCCGAGCTTTCACAAACTCCCCGTCCCGGCCAAGAACTCTCTTCGTCTTGTCTTTCTTTTCGACGATATAGCCATCATCATCGACAGCCTTATCGAGAGAGTCGAGGACAAAATCGCGAGTGTCGCGATCGAACGTAACTACGTTCTTAAGCATCGGGGGCTTGGGTGGGGTGGTGCACGCTTTGTTACTTCGCATAGGATATCACTCGATTGATGCTGAAGTCAACGCATTTATTCGAGTATGACCAATTTTTATAACAGATGTGTTGCCATATTGTAGACCCTACGTATAAGTGGCCATGAGATTCGGCCGTTACTGCTGACCCTTTCCGTAGTTTAACCCCCGTCCGCTTCAAGCGCAAGTGACAGAATTGCTCTGAAAAACCTATTTTTATGAGGGCCCTGGTTCAGTAGGTGACGAGCGAGTGGACCGGTCGGCCCGGCAGCTTCTTGCGCCCGTCCAGGAAGCCCAGCTCGATCAGGAAGGAGGTCCCCACGATCTGGCCCCCGATGGCCTCGACGAGCTCGACCGCCGCGGCGGCCGTGCCGCCGGTGGCCAGCACGTCGTCGACGATCAGGACCTTCGTGCCCTTCTTGAACGCGTCGGCGTGCGCCTCGATGGAGTCCGTGCCGTACTCGAGGGCGTAGCTGGCGGACTTCACCGCGCGCGGCAGCTTCCCCTTCTTGCGGATCGGCACCACCCCGGCGCCCAAGCGATAGGCGATCGGCGTGGCGAGAAGGAAGCCGCGCGACTCGATGCCGGCCACGACCTCCACCCCTTTGCCGATGAACGGCTCGGCGAGACGGTCGATCATCTCGGCGAAAGCCTTCGGATCGGCCAGCAACGGAGTGATGTCTTTGAAGACGATGCCCTTCTTCGGAAAGTCGGGGACGTCGTGGATGTGCTTCTTGAGATCCATCATTTCTTCTTCTTGCCGCCGGCCCCGCCCTTGGCCGGCGCCATGAACACGAGCTTGCGCGGCTGGCGGCGCAGGAACTGAGGTCCGGTCGGAGCGGTCTTTCGTCCGGCGGGGATCGTCTGGCCCAGGATGTCGGTCTTGAGCTTGGGCGTGTTGAAGCCGGGCTGGAGGTTCGTGTGCCCGCGGCGGCCCCCCTCCTCGAGCTCGATGAGGCCCATGCGGTTGGCCACGCGGCGCAGGCGCAGCAGCGCGCGCTCCTCGATCTGGCGGATGCGCTCGCGCGACAGGCGCAGGCGGCGGCCCACTTCCTCGAGCGTCATCGGCGTCTGGCCGGTGAGGCCGTGGCGGAACTCCAGGATCATGCGCTCGCGGTCGCCGATCTCGCGCAGGGCCTGGTGCAGCTCGTCGTGGAGCTTGAGGACCCCGATCACGTTCTCGGGCGACTGCGCGGAGGTCTCCGCGATCATGTCCTCGACCGTAATATTATCGTCTTCCGAGTCGATCGGCGATTCGAGAGAACCCATGCCTTTCGCCGCTTCCGCGGCGTCCAGCACGCCGCGCACCTGGCGCGCCGTCCAGTGCATGGCTCGGGCCATTTCGGCGAGAGAGGGATCGCGACCCAACTTTACATGCATCTTCTCCCACATCTTGAGCCACTTGCGCAGGGCCTCCCACGCGTGCGGCGGGATGCGGATCGTCTTGGACTGCTCCTCGACCGCGCGTCGGATCGACTGCTCGATCCAGTAGGACGCGTACGTGGAGAAGCGATAGCCCTTCGACGGCTCGAACTTGTCGATGGAGTGCATGAGGCCGAGGTTGCCCTCCTCGACCAAGTCCATGAAATCGATGCCCTGGCGGTGGTACTTCTTCGCGATGGGCACGACGAGGCGGAGGTTCGCCTCCATGATGCGCGTCTTGGAGGTCTGGTCGCCTTTCTTGGCCTTCTTCCAGAGCTCGTGCATCTCCTCGCGCGTGACGAGCGCGAGCTTTTGGATGCCCTTGAAGTACTGGCTTATGGTGTCGGTGGACGGTTCCATCGTTATCCCCTTCGAATCTCGAATCCGTTCCCGCCTCGCGGGGCTAGCGGCACGGTTAATATTTTATCGACGATCGCCGCGGGATTCCCGGTTCGCAGACGCCGTTCGAGCTCGTCCAGCGAATCCGTGCTCCCCTCGACTTCCAGTTCCACCGACCCATCGTCACGATTGCGGACCCAACCGGAGAGGCCGAGCGCATCAGCCGACTCCTTGACGAACCAACGGAATCCGACGCCCTGAACCCGCCCGACGAACGTTACGAGTCGACGCGTCAAGGGGTGAGGGCTGGCCATTCTAATGTTTTGTCAAGAGCGCGCGCAAGGGGTCGAAAAAAACGGGACGCCTCTTTTCGAGCGCGTCCCGTATTCCCGGCCGTCGTTCAAAGCTTCGGGGTACTCAGGCTTGAACTGAGAACCTCTTGGTCCCGAACCAAGCGCTCTGCCAATTGAGCTATACCCCGGGCACTTCAGATCGTTCCGCGACTATGGTCGGGGACACAGGAATCGAACCTGTAGCCTCTCCCACCCCAAGGGAGCGCTCTACCATTGAGCCAGTCCCCGGCCGTAGGCGCGGAAGTCGGCTCAACGGCCGAACTCGTCCACGAGCATTCTAATTTCTTTTTTGACTTCGCGCAATAGCTTTAGCGCGGGCCCCCCGTCGGCCGCGGCGGCGGAAGGGGCGCCCGCGGCGACCTCGGGCCCTCCGCGCTTGCGCTCGAGCAGGGCCCGGCGCGCTCCGGCGACCGTCATCTTGCGGCGGTGCACCAGGTCCTTGATCTCGAGGATCAGCTCGAGGTCGGCGCGCGTGTAGCGGCGGTGCCCCCCGGCCAGGCGGCTGGGCCGCAGGTCGCCGAAGCGGCTCTCCCAGTAGCGCAGCGTGTGCGCCGGAACGCCGGCCATGCGCGCGGCCTCGCGCATCGTGAAGTAGTCGCGGTCGGGGAGGAAGGGCAGTTCCATGATCGAATCCTGACCAAACGGTCGAAGTTGCTCCGGAGCGACTTCGACCGCCGGGCCGATTATTCGAGAAGGTTTTTGGAAGCCTTGAACCGCACGCCGCGCCGGGCCGGCACGCTGACCTGCTCGCCGGTCTTCGGGTTTCGGCCGACGCGCGGCTGGCGCGACTTCACGCGGAACGTGCCGAAGTTGGAGATGACGACCTTCTCGCCGCGGGCGAGCGCCGCGCGCACGGTCTCGAAGGTCGTCTCGACCGCGAGGGCGGCCTCGCCCTTGGTCGTGAGCACCTTGGAGACGGACTTGATGATGTCGAGACGGTTCATTTCCCCTCCTCGCCCTTGGACGGCGGAGCGTCGCCGGGCTTGTCCTTCTTGGGCGGAGCCTCGCCGGGCTTCGCCTTGAGATTCTTGAAGATGTCCTCGGGCTTGAGGTTCTTCAGCTCGTCCTTGAACTTGGAGACCTCGTCCTCGCTGATCGGCTTGCTCAGCGTCTGGCAGCGGTCGAAGACGGATTCGTCGACGAAGATCGGGCAGCCCGCCCGCACCGCGATCGCGATGGCGTCGGAAGGGCGGCTATCCAGCAGTTCGGTTTTCTTGCCGTCCGTCACGACGACTCTCGCATAAAACGTATTTTCTTTGATGTCCGACACGACCACCTTCGAGACCTCCCAGCCGAGCTGCTTGACGGCCGAGATCATCAGGTCATGCGTGAGCGGACGAGGCAGCACGATGCCCGAGAATCGAATGGCGATCGCCTGGCCTTCCGCGATCCCGATCCAGATGGGAAGCAAGCGGCTGCCCTCGAGCTCCTCGAGGAAGATGATGCACTCGTTGACCGTGGTCGCCAGCGAGTAGATGCGGACCTCCTTCTCGCCGCGCGTCTTCGCCTTCTCCTCGCGCTTGGGCTTCTCGGGCTTCTCGTCGCCTTCGCCGCCTTTGCCTTTCTCGCTCTTAGCCATATCGGTTCCTCGTGAAAAATCAGCTGAATCCGAGCGCCCGCAGCACGCCGCGCGCGGGCTCGCCGCGCGTCGCGCCGTAAATCGCCTCGATCAGCGGGGCCCGCACCTTGTGCCGCCGGCAAAGGGAGCGCGCGCTCAGCGCCGCCTCCACGCCCTCGACGACCGTCGGGATCTCGGCCAGCGCCCGCGCGGGCGTCAGGCCCTTGCCGAGCTTCTCGCCGAACGCGCGGTTGCGCGACTCCGGCGAGGTGCCCGTCGCGATCAGGTCGCCCAAGCCCGACAGCCCGTACACCGTGTCCGCGCGCCCGCCGCTGGCGCGGATGAGGCGCGCCATCTCCTCGAGGCCTCCGACGAGCAGCGCCGCCTTCGTGTTCGCGCCCGCGCCGAGCCCGTCGAGGATCCCCGCGCCCACCGCGATCACGTTCTTGAGCGAGCCGCCAAGCTCGACGCCGACGCGGTCCGGCCACGGCGTCACGTTGAGCGCGCGGCCTTGGAAAAGCGAGGCGAGCTCGCGCGCCTTCGCGCCGGAGGGCCCCCCGAGCATCAGCCCCGTGGGCACGCCGCGAGCGACCTCGCGCGCGAAGCTGGGCCCCGTCAGCGTCCAGACCTTGCCGCGCAGGGACGGCAGCTCGCGCGCGACGATGTCGCCCATCGTGGCGAACGTCCCGGGCTCGACGCCCTTGGAGGCGTTGATGGCCACGGCGCCCCGCGAGAGCTTGCCCGACGCGCGGATCGCGCGCGCGGTCGCCGCCATCGCCTTGGACGGCAGGACGAAGAGCAGGACCTCGGCGCCGTCGACGCACGACGCGAGGTCGTGGCTGGCCGGGATCGAGGCGTGGAGATGGAAGTCCGGGATGTGCGCGTGCCGGCGCGTCTTGTGCAGTGACTCGGCGAGCGCCGGGACGAACTCCCAGAGGCGCACGCTCGAGCCGTTGCTGGCCAGCTGATGGGCCAGCACGACGCCCCACATGCCCCCGCCCAGGACGCAGACGTCGGCTTTCTTACGCGCGGCCATGGATCCCGAGCTCGCGATTCTCAAGAAGCCGCTTCACGTTCGACACGTGCTTGATCAGGATCATCGCCCCCGCCCCGGCCGCCGCGGCGGTGAACGGGTGCGGCGCGCGGCAGAGCAGCGCCGCCAGCGGCAGGGCGATCGCTCCCGTCATCGAGCCCACCGAGATGTGCCCCGAGATCTTGACCGCCAGAAGGAACACGCCCGCCGTGATCAGCATCGGCACCGGCAGCAGCGCGGAGAAGACCCCGGCGGACGTCGCGACGCCCTTGCCGCCCTTGAAGCGCAAAAAGACGGTCCAGTTGTGGCCGACGATGGCGGCCGCGCCCAGCGCGATCGCCAGGCCCCGGTGGCCGGGATACAGGCGCATCCCGAGGTACACGGGCAGGAAGCCCTTCATCGCGTCGACGAACAGCGTGATCGCGCCGGGCAAGGCGCCGGCGTTGCGGTAGACGTTGGCCGTGCCCGGGTTGCCGGAGCCGCGCGTGCGGATGTCGTAGCCGTACAGCCGCTTGACGATCAGGTAGCCCGTCGGGATTCCCCCGGCGAGGTAGCTGAACAGGATCAGCCCGGCGACGCGCAAATTATCCATGTAATTCAAGCCGATCCTAGCATTCGGACAGCAGGGCCTGCAAACGCTTCCAGTTCTCGCGCGTGACCCGGAGGCGGTAGCGCGTCTTGCTCCCGCGGGTCTCCGTGCCGAGCACCTGCGCGCTCTGGTAGAACTGCGCGGCCGCCGCCGACTTCGCCGCCGGGACGTCGATCTCGCGGCTCAGCCAGCGCGCGGACAGCTCGGCCTCGGCGCGGCGCAGGACCTCGGCCACGCCGTCGCCGGTCGACGCCGACAGGAAAATGGCCGTCGGATGGCGCCGTTCGATATCCGTCCTCGCCTGCGGGGTCAGGAGATCGGCTTTGTTGAACGCCTCGACGCGCGGCAGGCCCAGCGTGTCGAGGTCCGCCAAGGTCTTGGCGACCGAGGCGCGCTGCTGCTCGAGCTCGGGCGAGGACGCGTCCGAAACGATCACCAGGACGTCGGCGGCCTCGACCTCCTCGAGCGTCGCGCGGAAGGCCGCGATCAAGGTCGTGGGCAGGCGCTGGATGAAGCCCACCGTGTCGGTCGCGACCGCCCAGCCCCCCTCCGGCAGGCGCACGCGGCGCGCGGTCGGGTCCAGCGTGGCGAACAGCTTGTCGTCGGCGTAGACGTCGCGCGCCCCCGTGAGCTTGTTCAGGAGGGTCGACTTGCCGGCGTTCGTGTAGCCGACGAGCGCGAGCTGCGGCACCGGGACGCCGGCGCGCCGCTCGCGGCGCAGCCGCCGCGCCTCGCGCACGCGCTCGAGGTCCGTCCGCAGGTGCGACATGCGCAGCTGGATGTGGCGCCGCTCGTACTCGAGCTTGCGCTCGCCCGGGCCGCGCGTGCCGATGCCTCCCGCCTGCTGGGAGAACGAGCGCCAGGCGCCGGTCAGGCGCGGGAGCATGTAGGACAGCTGCGCGAGCTCGACCTGCAGGCGGCCCTCGCTGGTGCGCGCGCGCCGCGCGAAGATGTCCAGGATCAGGCGCGTGCGGTCGACCACCTTCGTGTTCGGCAGCGCCTTCTCGAGGTTCTTCTGCTGGGCCGGCGAGAGCTCCAGGTCGAAGACCACCGTGCCCGCGCGCAGGCCCGCGCACATACCCGAGATCTCGGAGACCTTACCCTGGCCGATCAAAGTCCCCGGATGGTAGCGCGCGAGCGCCTGGGTCGCCTCCCCGACGACGAGGCCGCCGGCGGTGTCCACCAGGCGGCGCAGCTCGCCGAGGCTGGAGCGGATCAGGTCGGTCTGCGTCTTGGGGCCGACGCCGACGAGCAGGACGCGCTCGACGGGCGCGCGCGTGTCTTGGGGCCTCAGCGGAGCATGACCTCGCTCATCCCGGACTGGAGCAGTCCGCGCCAGCGCGCGGCGGAGTCGGCCAGCAGGGAGTCGAGCGGCGCGTGATCGTCGGTCATCGCGGGGACGTCGTCGAGCTCGGCGCTTGAGGGCTTGAGCTCGTGCGCGAGCATCGCGGCCATCGGGGGGCCCCAGTCGGGCTCGGAGGCGGCGCCGGGGACGTCCTTGGCCGGCGCGTCGAGCGGACCCATCGAGGCGAAGAGCAGGACGTTGGCCAGGCCGTCCGTGGGCTTGGCGGCCTCGAAGGCGCGCACGCTCGGGAACACGCGCCGCAGCGTCTTGTAGGCCGCGCGCCAGCCGTCGCCGTCGGGCCCCTCCACGGCCGTGACCAGGTTCACCGCGAGCACGCCGTCCGGCGCCATCGCGCCGCGCATCTTCTCGAAGGACTCCTTCGTGAACAAGTGCGCGGGAGGCGACTCGGCCCCGAAGGCGTCGAGCACCATGAAGTCCCACGGGCCGCCGTCCTTCGTCTCCAGGAGCGCGCGGGCGTCGCCGACGGTCACCTCGCCCTTGGGCTCGTAGCCGAACCACTTTCGGGCGACGCGCACGATCTCTGGATCTATTTCATAAACGTCCACGACCAGGCCTTCTCTTTCAAGCGCGGTGGGCAAGAGGCCCGCGCCCAGGCCGAGCGCGAGGACGCGGCGCGCGCGCGGGCGCAGGACGCGCAGCCACTCGAGGGCGCGGTCGTAGTCGGAGTCGCTGAGTCCGGTGCGCGGGTCCATCGCCGACTGCGCGGTCCCGTTGACGAGCAGGTAGCGCTTGGCGCCGGAGTCGAGGACCTCGATGCGCCCGTACGCCGACTCGACGCGCTCCTTGACGAACGGGTGCGGCCGCGCCTGGGCGCGGATCGCGAAGACGACGCAGGCGGCGCACGTCGTCAGCTGGGCCACCGGCACGCGGCGCGAGGAGAGCCAGGTCCCCCACGCGCCGAGCGCGATCAGCGCCGCCGCGCAGCCGAGCAGGATGCGCGAGACGGGCCACAGGGGCACGAGCACGAAGCCGGTCAGCGCCGCGCCGACGACGCTGCCGGCCGTGGAGACCGCCCACGCGTCGCCGGCGCGCCGGCCCGCGTCGGCCGCGCCGGTGGCCGTCAGCCGCGTCGCGACGGGGCCGAGCGTCCCGAGCAGCAGCAGCGACGGCCCGACCAGGATCGCGGCGGCGACGAGCGCGCCGAGCTTCACGCCGAGCGGCTCGGTGGCGCCGAGCACGCGCTCGCGCAGCAGCGGAACGGCCGCGATCGTGAGGCCGGCGCCGAGCAGCAGCTTGGAGAACAGCAGGAGGTACGGCGTGCGGTCGGCGACGCGGCCGCCCCACGCGTAGCCGATCGCCAGCGCGAGCAGGGTCGTCGTGATCAGCGCCGACCACGTGTAGATCGAGGAGCCGTAGAACGGGCTGATGAGGCGCGTGCCGACGACCTCGAGCGCGAGCGAGCAGGCGCCCGAGAGGAAGAGGCTCGTCAGCAGGTAATAGGCCGGCGCGGCTCCGGGCGGCGGAGGAGCTTTCGGCGATTGGCGCTTCGTCTGGTTCATCGGATGGGGCGCGCGGGGCGGGACTTATCCGCCGACTTGGTCCGGACCAAGTCGGCGGATAAGTCGGCGAGCGCGTTCGCGAAAGTCTCGTCCGGAGTTTTTTCCGCCTTCACAGGGCGCGCCCCCGGAAGCTGGTGGCGGAACCACGTGCGCTGTCGCTTCACGTAGGCATGGGTCGCGCGGATCATTTCTTCCAGCCCGTCTTCGGATGAGGACTCGCCCTTCAGAACCGCTAGCGCCTCCCGATAGCCGAGGCTCGTGAAGCCGGGCTCGTCGCCGCGGAAGCGCGACGGCACGAGCGCGCGGACCTCGGCGAGAAGCGCGGGCCACATCGCTTTCGCGCGGGCCTCGACGCGCCGGCGCAGGATCTCGGACGGGACCTCGAGCGTGAGGACCCTCTCGGCGTCGACGCCGCCCTCGCGCTTCTCCCCCCACGTCGACGAGATCGGCCGGCCCGTCAGCTCGAGCACCTCGAGCGCGCGGACGACGCGCTGGACGTTGCCCGCCGGGATCGCGGCGGCGGCTTTCGGATCGGCCGTCGTAAGGCGCGCGTGCAGCGCGTCTTTGCCCAGCGCCGTCAGGCGTTCGCGCAGAGCCTCGTCGCGCGGCGGCAGCGGAGCGAGGCCCTCGAGCAGCGCGCGCAGATAGAGTCCGGTGCCGCCGCAGACGATCGCGAGCTTGCCGCGCTTCTGGATCGCCGCGATCGCGGCCTTCGCTTCCCTGATGAAGCGGCCCGAATCGTAGGTTTCGTCGGGGTTCACGACGTCGAGCAGGTGATGCGGGACGCGCGCGCGCTGGGCGGCGGAGGGCTTGGCGGTCGCGGCGTCGAGGAGGCGGTAGACCTGCCGCGAGTCGGCGGAGACGACCTCGCCGCCGAGCCGCAGCGCCAGCGAGACCGCGAGCTCAGTCTTGCCCGACGCCGTGGGTCCGGCGAGGACGATCAAGCTCGGTCCTAGCGGCGGGCCTGGCGCGCCGCCTTCGCCTTCGGCGAGAACAGCGAGTGGAACGGACAGTCGGGCCCGCACGCGTCGGGCAGGCGCAGCGCGGTGCGCGTCTCGCAGTCGGCGCTGTCCTCGGCCATCTTCTCGATGCGCTTCTGCGCGTCCTTGGGGATCTTCACGAACGAGAGGCCGACGCTGAACGTCTCGCCCTTCTGGTGGACGCGCGCGACGGAGGCCTGGATCGCGACGTCCTCGAGGCCGGGGACGGAGAGCGTCATCTGGAAGGTCTTCGCGTGGGGCGGCTCGATGAACATGAGCAGGGACATGCCGCCGGCGGAGAGGTCGGTCATGATCGCGGGCACTTTCTTGTTGGCGGACTCGACGCCCTCCATCTCGAGGGTGATCGGCTCGATCATGCCGTCGACGACCTGGAAGCGGCGGTGCTGCCGGCGCTCGGCTCCCGTCTTCTTATCGCTGCTCATCGCATTCCCCCAGCAAAGTGCGCTTCATGGTCCCGGTCACGCGGACCGTCCGCAGCCGCCCCGGCTCGGCCGGTTTCCCCCACTTCACGCGGAAGCCGTCCCGCGTCCGGCCGTAGCCGCCGCTCTCGTCCAAGACCTCGACGGAGCTTCCGATCCGGCGCTTCAGCGCCGCGTCGTTCAGCCCGTCGCAGAGCTCGTTGAGCCGCGACAGCCGCTCTTCCTTCACGTCCTCGGGCACGTCGTCCGTCATGCCCGCCGACTCCGTCCCTTCGCGCGGCGAGTACTTGAACGTGTACGCGGAGGCCGGTTTGAGAGCTTTGACGAGGTCGAGAGTCCGCTCGAACTCGTCGTCGGTCTCCGTCGGGAATCCTACGATAATATCCGTGGTCACTTCAATGCGCGGAGAGGCCGCGCGCAGGCGCGAGATTTTCTCCAAAAAGCTCTCCGCGGTGTAGTTGCGCCGCATCCGCGCGAGCACGCGGTCCGAGCCGGACTGGACCGGCATGTGGATGTGTTCGCCGGCGCCGGGGACGCCGGGCAAAGCCGCGATCAGCGCGTCGTCCAGGAAATAGGGATGAGGGCTTTCGAAGCGCACGCGCGCGACGCCTTCGACCGCGGCGACGGCGGTCAGCAGGTCGGCGAAGCGCCTCTCGCGTTCGCGCCAGCTGTTGACCGTCTGGCCGAGCAGCAGGATCTCCCGCGCGCCGGCCGCGGCCTTCGCGCGGACCTCGGCCAGCACGGTCTCGAACGGGCGGTAGGACTCCCGGCCGCGCACGTGCGGCACGATGCAGTACGAGCAGGAGTAGTTGCAGCCGCGCATGATCGTCACCGGCGCGACGACCGGAGAGGTCCAGCCGATCGGGACCGCCGGAAGAGCCTCGGCTGACGGCGTCTCGTCGAAGGCGTCGCGGCTCTCGCGGAGCGCGTCGAACTTGGCCGCCAGCGCCTCCTCGACGATGCGCGGATAGTCCTCGATCGACTTGGCGCCCACGACTAGGTCCACGTGCGGGAAGCGCTTCTGGATCCACGGACCCAGGCGCTCCGCGGCGCAGCCCGCGACGATGAGCACGCGGTCCGCGTCCGCGTCTTTCCAGGGGCGCAGGCGGCCGATCAGCGACAAGGCCTTGTCCTCGGCGTGCTGGCGCACAGTGCAGGTGTTGAGCACGATCGCGTCCGCGTCTTCCTCGGACGCGGCGGCCCGGAAGCCGCGCGCGAGCAGGGGCGCGGCCAGCTCGCCGCCGTCGGCCGCGGACATCTGGCAGCCGAAGGTGACGACGTGGAGCTTCATCGGGCGGATGGCGTCCGCAGGCGGAAATGCACCACGCGCATCTCCTCTTCGTCGCGGATCAGGCGGCCGTTGGCGAAATTCATCTTCTCCTTGAGCTCGGGCAAGGTCACCCCTTCCTTCTCGGCGAGCGCCTCGTCGAAGCTGCCGAACCGGCGGACCTCGACGAGCGTCACGACCAGGCGGCCGCGCTCGTTGCCGTGCTTGTCGAGGAGCTGGAGCTCGTCGTCGGCCTTGAGGTCGGCGTCCTCGGGATCGTAGGCGGGGCACGACGTGGCGGTCTTGCGGCCGGCGAGGATGGTCTGGATCATCCGCTCGCCCAGCCCGCCGTCGCCGTACCAGCCGAAACGGAAGCGCTTCACTGCGGAAATTATATCACTTCGCCGACGGAGCGGAGCGCCAGCGGATCAGGGCCGTCCGGGCCTGGAGATCCGCCACGGGCGCGTCCGTGCTCATCGCCAGGGCGGCGGCGAGCGTCGCCGCGTCGGTCCGCGCGGGAGAGGCGGAGGCGAGCACGAGCGCGCCTTTCGGCAAGTCCGCGACGCGCGCGGTCCCGAACGCGGCGGCGGCGTCGCGCGCGGCCGCGTCGACCGCGCGCTCCGGGGCGCCGGCCGGAAACAGCAGCCCCGCGGCCGCTCCCTCCGCGAGGCGCGAGCGCAGGGCCCTCAGCGCGGCCCGGCGCGACGGCTCCCGCGCCGCGACGGGGGCCGGGACGAAGACCAGGGCGGCGTTCGGGGCGGCGGCGCCGCGCGGCGCGGTCAGGGCCGCGCGCCAGCGCGCGCCGCC
>Ga0134128_10001548_pt1 | contig 29306 bp, 26 predicted proteins | sample KB31754_FD_96462 | JGI IMG/M metagenome (GOLD analysis project Ga0134128, IMG submission 96462) | Terrestrial soil microbial communities with excess Nitrogen fertilizer from Kellogg Biological Station, Michigan, USA - KB3-175-4 | ecosystem: Environmental > Terrestrial > Soil > Unclassified ... | reverse complement strand
GGTCGGCAAACATCGGGAAGAGCTGGTCCGAACGCCGCTTGGCCGCCAGGCGACCGAGCAAGCGAGACAGCTTGCCGCCACGTCCTTCGCGCTTGTCGCGAATGCGGTTGCCTTCCTGCATACGAGCGAAATCGTATTCAGTCAGGTAATCGCGACCCGGCGCGTAAGTGCGGAACATGAGCTCGAACTCGTCCATGTCGACGTCGCCCGCGCGCAGTCCATTCTTATTGCCGGCGCGCGCGTAAATGCGCGTGGCCGAATCGCCGAACGCCTGAGCGATGTTAGGCAGGTAGATGCTGAAGAAGCCGAACAACGGAATGCCGGCCTCACGCTTCTGCCGCCAGGACATGCCCTTCTGCGTCTTGCGCCCGAAGCTGAGAAGCGAGAGGAACGAAGTCCCCATCGCCGTCCACATCGGCTGGCCGCTCTTGCGCAGAGCGCGCAGCATTGAGGCAAACGTGGCCACCGGTTTCTCGTTGTCGTCCTTGAGGAACCAGTACCGCTTCTGCAGCGCGGTCTGTCCGGGCAACGTCGAGGAGTCGGTGACGGGCTGTCCCTCACGCATGCGATTGCGCAAGCTCACTTTGAGAACCTGCGCGTCGTCCGCGAAGGCGTTGGAGCGCGTGCGCGTGGAAATCGCGCTCAAGCCGACGAGGACGAAAAGCGCCGCGATAAACGGATGCGGCGCGAACGTCGTCCAGGCAAGAGCACCAGCGCCGGCCATGACGGCAAGCGCCTGCAAGCGGCCGAAAAATGCCGCTCGCTCGATCCACTGCTCGGCGCGAGTGAGCGTGCCGAACATGAAGGTGCGTTTGTCGGTATAGGCCTTCTTCCATACCTGCTGCATGAAGCGCATGGCGAGCATGCGTTTCACCGCCAACGCGCAAGGCGCGACGGCAAGAGCAGCAAGCAAGATGCCGGCAAGCGGAGCGTGCACTGCGCCGACCCAGAGGGCGGCACCAAATGCGATGGCGGCGGCCGCGAAGGTGCGAAGGTCGGCTTTGAAGACGTTCTTCGTATCCTGCAGCGTCTGCGAAAGCACGCGCTGCGGGAAGGTTTCCGTATCCTTCCACGGGGCAAAGCCGCGGGTGACGCCTTCCATCAACGGCTTCAGTGCCGGCACATGACGGCCAAGCGCGCCGAGAATGCCACCACCATGTTCTACCCAATCCATGCCCTCGAGATAGTCCTCGTACGTGTAGAACTCGGTGAGATGCCGATTGCTCTTCACGCGACGCGGCGCATTGAGGACGAACTGATAGAACTGCACGAAGCCGAGCGCAAAGCCTTCCGGCTTCGGCTCTGCCAGAATGCCGATGCTGATGTCGACCGCATCGACATCGCCCTCGTAGAGAGTGTCCAGCTCTTTCGCCAGCTCGGCATCACCACCGGTGAGCTCCATGAAGGAGGTAACCGGCGGCTCACCCAGCGACACGCGGAACTCATTGTAAGTGCCGGTGCCGTCGGTGCGCTCACGGAAGATATCGCGCTCGGCGAGATCGGTGGGCGTGCCATCCTGCTGGTTCTTGAAGTTGGTGAGGGCGCGCGGGAAGTTGTGCATCGTCAAAGCGCCGCACGACTTCTTAACGAACGACCACGCGAGAGTCTCGTACCCGTACTTCTCGACGATCGGGCGCGTATTCTTGTGCACGAAGTCGATGAGTCCGATGCGCTCGAGCGTGCGGTTGCTGCCGGGCTCGACAATCTCGTACTCACTGAGAATCATCTCGTGCAACCGGTATACCACGCGGAAGTGCGTGGGAACCTGGTACGGGCCGTCGTGGTGCTCCCACTTGCTGCCCGGCATGCCCCAGATGATGTCGACGTTGCGCACCGGAGTGAGCAAGCGCCCCAGCCAGCGGTGACGATACGATAGGCGCATCAAATACATTTTGAGACGCTGACCGACCAGCCCGTACCAATCGGCGTGCATGCCGACCTGCAAGGTCGGATGCTGCAGAAGATCCACAGTCCACTCGACAGTGTGAATGCGATCGATCTGCGCCACGTTGGTCTTGCGCGCCATCTGGAACAACTTCTCGTCGTCCCAATCCGGATGAAAGTACCGGTAGTGGTCGGCGATGGCATTGTGCTCGACGGTGAACAGCCAGTGCAACACACTCAACAGCGGATTGTAGTTGTTGTTGAAACCCGTCTTGTCGATGCCCGGCTTCTTCGGATCCTCGGGCAGATGGCCCTTGGCGTCGAGCGTCATTTTGCCTTCCTTGAAGGAACGCAAAGCGTTCAGCTCTTCGTCGCAGCTACCATAGATCTGCCCCTGAATCCACGCCTGCTCGCGCTCGTTGATAGGGGTGGGACGCCCGTTGTCGGTGACACGCGTGGGATCCGCGGTGGTGCGATCGACGAGAGCTACGTTGTCCGGCCACTGCTCTTTGGGATCGCGCGACAGCTTGTGCGGGTTGTCGGCAACAGGGTTGCGCTTGGTGTTGCCACCGAAGTTGTGGAACTGGAACTGAATCCACGCCGCCGCCAGGCTGTTGAGAATCATCGCTGGGATGGTGATCTCTTTGCCGGTTGCCGGATCGATACGCCGCCACCGCGACTTGCCGACGTCGCGCGAGGAAGGCATGATGTTCTCGGGATCGAGACGCACCTTCTTGGGCGGGATGTTCGAGCTGAAACGGGTGTTGGTGGCACCCATCTGCGGGTTCTCGCGATCGGAGACCCAGGCACCGTCGGCGGTGTAGTAGTGCTTCGCCGCGTCCGGCTCGACGCCGAATCGCTTCGTGTCGTTGGCCGCGTAATCGTACGGATCGGTCAACGCATTCGAGCGATTGAAGCGAATCTTACCCATGAGATAAACCAGTCCGGCGAACACCGGCCATTTGTCCCAGGAGACTTTGCGGTACGGGTTGCGTGCCAGGAGGCGATTGAACGCCTCCATGATCACGTACCAGATGTTCCACCACACATACCGCAGGGGACCAATGCCCTCTCGCGAGGATTTCGGTCGCCAGAGCCCGGCAGAATCCTGCCGTTCTTTATCAGCAGAACGCATCATGATTGTTTCCTTCACTTAATTAGAACGTCACGCCGCATCGTAGCGGCGGGCGGAAGCCCGCTCTTGCCGAGAATCGCAGGCAAGCCGCCTGCGCTTCTCTGCTCACCGCGCCATGAACGCTTCGACAATTTCGCTACCGACTTTCGCCGGCAGCGTGCCGAAGGCGCGCGCGCGTGTGGTGCCCAGTCGCGAAGCGACAAAGGCATCGGCGGCAGCCGTCGTCGACTGCTCGGCCATCAGCGTGGCTTGCAGTGCCATCGCGAGATTCTCCGCCAAGCGACGCGCGCCAAATTCGCGCTCGGCGACGATGGCGGGCTCTGCGACGAGCGCGTTCTTGCGCAGCACGCCCAGCTCACGCTTCAACGAGCCGATGTGTCGCGACAGAACACGCGAGTGCGACTTGCCAGGCTCGATCACCGCCAGCAGCGCATCGAGCGTTTCCGGCTCTTTGCTCACCGCACGCAGAATGTCGAGACAAATCACGTTGCCAGAGCCTTCCCAGATTCCCAGCAGCGGGGCTTCGGTATAGAGTCTCGGCATTGGTCCGGCGTTCACGTAGCCGTTGCCGCCGAAGCACTCGAGCGCCTCGACGACATGCATGGGACCGCGCTTGCACGCCCAGTACTTCGTCACCGCCGAAGCAATGCGCTTGAAGTGCGCCTGCTCGGGCTTGTCGTAAGCATGCGCAACGCGCAGCATCATGCGCGTCGCCGCTTCCGACTCCAGCGCCAGATCGGTGAGCACATTTTGCATCAGCGGCTGATCGACAAGCTTCTTGCCGAAGGCGGAGCGCTGGCGGCAATGATGAATCGCCTGCAGTGTCGCCTGCCGCATGAGGGCGGTTGAGCCGATGATGCAATCGAGCCGGGTATGATTGACCATCTCGATGATGGTGGCAACTCCGCGTCCCTCTTCGCCAACCAGCCAGCCGAATGTGTTCTCGAACTCGAGTTCGCTGCTGGCGTTGGAACGGTTGCCGAGTTTGTCTTTCAGGCGCTGAATGAACAGATTGTTCTTCCTGCCGTCGGGCAGGAAGCGCGGCACCAGGAAGCAGGACACTCCCTTTTCCACCTTGGCCAACACCAGGAAGGCGTCAGACATCGGCGCGGAAGTGAACCACTTGTGCCCAGTGATGTGATATGGCTGCCCGGGTCCTGGCTTGCTGAGCGGCACGGCGCGCGTCGTATTGGCGCGCACGTCAGAGCCGCCCTGTTTCTCGGTCATACCCATACCCATCGTGATGCCGTTCTTCTGAGCAGCAGGGATGAAGCGTGAGTCATAGGTGGTCGACTGAATGCGAGGCACCCAGACTTCCGCCAGACCAGGCTGCTTGCGCAGCGAAGGCACCACGGCGTAGGTCATGGACATCGGACAGCAATGACCGCCCTCGTTTTGGAAGGCCATGAACATGAGCGCCGCACGTGCCACATGCGCGCCGTCGCACTCGTTGCGCCAGGGAAGATTGTGCACGCCGGCCGCCATCGAGGCGCGCATCAACTCGTGATACGCCGGATGGAACTCGACCAGATCAATGCGATTACCGAAGCGGTCATGGGTCTGCAGCACAGGCGAATTGTTATTCGCCTGCACCGCCCATTCCTGAGCCTGAGCGCTGCCGGTGAAACGTCCGAAGTTGGTTAGCCGGTCGGTCGCCCAGCCGGCACCATATCGCTTCACCAACTCGACGAGCACCGGATCGCCGCCGAACATGTCGTAATCGACAAGCGGCGTAGCCTGGTTTAATACATCATGCGTTTGCATGTGGATCTCCTACTTATTCGCCAATTCGACAGCCACATCCACCAATCCCATCGTCACTCGCGTGAGCTTGTTGAAATCGATGATGTCGGGCTTGTCGTTGAGGGTGTGGTAGAGCTTGTTGCGGAAGTTGGACGTATCGGTAACCATTAGTCCCCGATAGCCAAACTGCCAGAACGACCAGTGATCCGAGCGGTGCGCGTCCCGGATAAACTCGGGCACCGCCGCTCCTTCCGAAGGGAAATGGCAGTTGCGCCGGAACGCGCCGACACACTGCCGCACCAACTTACGCGAGCGCAGATTGCCCACGAAGCCGATGAAATTTCCCACATCCGGATAGAGCAGGCTGAAGGGCGCCGGATACTTTTGGCTGCCCGGGTCCTCAGAATAGAAACCCAACATTTCCAGCGACAACATCGCCACGATATTTTCACCGCGCTGCTTGCAGCGCTCGGCGTAAGCATGGCTGCCCATTGAAATGCCGTTCGGTCGCTCTTCGTTAGCGAAGACGACAAAACGAATCGTGCGCTTGAAGTTGGAGTAGCGCAGCATGCGAGCGAGCAGAAGGAGCGCTGCCACACCGGTGGCATTATCGTCGGCGCCCGGTGACCCAGGCACCGTGTCGACGTGCGCACCGAAAACCACGATCTCCTCCTGCAGCTCGCTGCCACGTTTCTCTGCCTGCAAGTTCTTCACCTGCACGCCGTCCAGCAACAACACCTGCGGCTCGACTTCATAGCCGAACTCAGTGAGCTGCTGCTCGCAAAATTGTTCTGCTGCGAGCAGCGACTCATACCTGCCGGTATGGCGTTCGCCAATGGTCTCGGACAGGTGCCGCAGGATGCGCTCGATTTCTCGGCGCATCCTGCGTTCCTTGAAGCTAAGTTCGGGCACCTTGCCGTACCAGCTCTCACCGGGCATGTGAATTACCGGCCACAGCACCGGGTAAGCGACGGCTCGGCAGAATTTCTGCTTGAAATTCATCGGTGCCTCCTTAGCAGGCAGTTGCTACGTAGAGCCCTTTCTCGGTGAGATACTGCTCCACCTCGCACGACAGGTGCCCCTCGAGGCTCTTGTCGTTGACCATACGATTGAGGTCGTTCATGATGGTCAGGGCCTTTTCGCGAGTGTCCTCGGGAGCGAGCCCGAGCTTCACCATCATCTCGACCGTGTGCGTGTAGCCGGCGATGACTGCCTTCCACTTGATGTCGCGCTCAAGAGAAAACTGCAGGCTATGGAAATCACGCTGAATCGGCCGGATCACGGCGTAAGCGTGATGATCCTCGGCGCGCCGGCCGTCAATCGGAATACGGCAGTAACCGCCGCAGCCGAGGTTGAACAGCAACCGCACCCACCAAGCCTGCTTCATCTCTTCATCGCCGACGTCGATAGCGATGATCTTGCTGCGCTCGTCCTTGAAGTGGCGAGGCACCACACCAGTCGGCGTGTCGCCGTCACCAGCCAGAGCACCGTCGACCAGATACTCACCGGCAAACGGCAGCGCGTCCATCAGCCCAGGAATTGCACACGTAGCACCAGCAGCGGTGCCGGTGCTCGGAGGCGCGTCGGCAATCAGCTTGCCGACATCCGAGATACCCTTGCGAGTCGCCGCATACTTGTAGACGCCATTTTTGGTAAAGAGGACTTGTCCGTGAATGCAAGCCGCCACCGTCCAGAAGCCTTCGGGCCAAACCTTGACGGCGCCGTCGACGTACTTCTGGAATTTGTGCGTAGCGTACACGCCCCAGACAGGACGCGTTTTCTCGTAATGGTACTTGCGGAAAACGGAGATCAACCGCATCAGCCAGCCGACGCGCGGCGTCAGCATGGCGTCGAAGTCGGTTTCGATCACGTGCGCGAGAAATTGCGCCGGTTCCTGTTGATCGGCCATCAGAGAGGCCGGCACGAATCCGCCGCTGGCGCATCCGTAAGATTTCCACTTTCTGAGATCGAGCACATTAAAGCCCAGTGCGGCCCCAGTGCCGAGCGTGATCGCCTTGCTGCCACCACTACCGTAGATGACATGCATTTCGGCGACCAGGCTCCGCGGATCAGTTGCTTGTGTCATGGTCCACTGCCATAGGGTCAGGCGGGCGGTAAGCAAACTCCGGCCGCGTGACGGAACGAGTTGAAGACTGCTTAGCGATCCTGCGTGGCTTGCTTGTAGGCATCCACCAGGTTATGCGTGTCGACCACGTTGAGAATGGTGACGTGACGCGGACGTTCTTGGCCGTCGTGATGCTCCGTGCAGCAAATGAAGGCACGCGCGTCGCGCCCCTCGAGTTGCAAGAACACGGTGGCTTCATCACACTGGCTCAATTGATTGAGCACGGAGAAAACGATGTCGAACCAGGCGTCGCCGCCCTTCTCCACCATCGCCGAATGCTCGAGATCACCGAGCCGCACCGCCACTTCCAACGCCGGCAACACGGCGTCCTGGCGGACGATTTCTACCGCAAAGCCGGCGGCGGAGCAAGCTTCGCTCATCCGCTCCATCAACTTGCGGCGATTATTTTCCAGGTTCAAGGCGGCGTTTGTGTCCTTCCTGAACCCTTGCGCCCAGTTGAGCGCATCCTGAAAAAAGTTCGACATGATACCTCCTTACCGGGTAAAGACGGCGCCGTGCGTCGCCTCTACGCAACCGGGTGCAAGATGTCGTTGAATAGCGCGTACGCCATCACGATCACCACAATCGCCAGCGCGATTTTGCCCAGTCTCGCCTGCAACTGCTCGTCCACATGCCTACCGGTGAGTTTTTCCCAACCGAGAAAGACCAGGTGCCCACCGTCAAAACCAGGAACAGGCAGCAGTTGAAAAAATGCCAGATTGACGCTGAATAGCGCCAACTCATTGAAGAAGCTGTAGACGCCCTGCTTGAAAGCGAGACCGCCCAACTGCACCATGGAAAGCAGCCCGTGGGCGGCGCCGGATCCCGGAGGAGAACCGACGGCAACCGGCACCAGATGCAGTATCATTAGCACGCCTACGACAAGCTGTGCGACCATGTTCCACACCACGCTTATCGCGTGCAGGAAAGCCGTCCAAACCCCAAGCCGATGTTGCGTGCTGCTTATTTTCCAGCTCAGCCTGACGCCAATGTAACCGCGGCGGTCAGGTCTAACGCTGACGTTCAAACGCTCGCCGCCACGTTGCACCACAAATTGCGCAGGCGTTCCGTCGCGGTGCTCAATGAGATGAGCGTGCAACTCGGCATAGCTATGGACAACCGCACCATCGACTGTGATGATGCGATCGCCCAGGCGCAGGCCGGCCTGAGCAGCAGGGCTGTTGATATTGACGATGTGCTCCACGGACACCGAATCGGAAACGGCGGTGCGTTCGCCGATCGTGACAAACAAGCTGAACATGAGAAGCACGGCCGCAAGGAAGTTGATTGCCGCTCCTGACAGAATCACCGCCACGCGCTTCCACACCTCACGCTTGCGAAATTGTTCAGAACCTGGGTCGATCTGGACGTAGCCGCCCAGCAACCACGGCGTGATTTGAAAGGTGGTGCCCCAAAGTGTCCCTAGAACGTATCGCGGTCGCGAACCGAAGCCGATGGTAAACACTGGCGCGTCATAACCGAACCAGCGTGCCACCACCCAGTGCATCAGCTCGTGCACCAGAATCATCGCTACGATCGCGCCCATCATCACCCACTCGCCAGTATGCAAGAAGGCGATCATGACTCCGAGCGCGGCCAGCGACAAGACGATTTTCCACATCGAATGTCTCCTCAGCGCTCACGCGCTCGAAAAAGTAGGGACGATGCATGCATCGCCCCTACAAGTCGTCAGTAACGATCATGTACCGGCGGGCGCAAGCCCGCTGTACGGATGCCGTTACTCGCCGTGCTCGTGCCCGCAGTCTTCGTCGAGACCGCAGGTTTCACCAGCCAGGCGCAAGCATGCCCCGAAGATTTCGTCGACCATCACCTCGGCGTTTTCCTGCATGCAGCTATCCCGCACTTCCTCAAGTCCGGCGCGATCCAGCTTCCACAACTGCCATTGGCTATCGGGCACAACGGCGCTGGTGAAGTGGCGGCGCACGGTGAGGCTGCTCGAGAACAACTTGGGCAGCACGAAACGCACCATGGCGAAGCCGTTCGGGTAGACGCGCTTACCGTACTCGACCGCGTCCTGCCGGCGGCGGAAGCCGAAGAGCTCATCGCCCTGCGGCACCACCTCCTCCGAGCGCAGAATTATCGCCTTTTCCGGCGACAACCAGCGATCGAAGGCCGTCTGTCGGTCGCGCAGGAAGAGCAACGCCTGCCATTCCGGCATGGGAATGAACATTGTCGTGCTCATTATTTGCCCTCCTTGGCGCTCCCGGTGTCAGTGCCACCGGTGGTGGCACCGTCAGTCTTGCTGCCATCCGCAGCGGCGTTGGTAGCGGCGGGCGGAAGCCCGTTTGCGGACGCGGCCGGCTGGGTCGCATCCGTTGTAGCGGCGGGCGGAAGCCCGCTTGCCTTCACCCCGGCATCCGGGCCCTTCGGATCGACACCGTCCCACAGCGCCACGAACTCGGGCCCGTGGATCGTCTCCACCTCGAGCAACCGCGCAACAATCCGCTCGATGCGGTCACGGTTGTCCTTGATGATTTTCTCGGCATCGGCCTTGGCGCTCTTGAGGATGCGCCGCCATTCGCGGTTGGCCTCATTGAGCAACTCGCTGCCGAAGAAGTTGGAACCACCGAAGCCCTGCAGTTCGTCGTCGCCGATGTGGATGGGTCCGAGCTCGGACATGCCGAATTCGGTGACCATCTTACGAGCGAACATGGACGCCTGCTTGAAGTCGTTGGACGCACCGGTGTCGACGGTGTTCATGAAGATTTCCTGAGCGACACGTCCGCCCATGGCCATCTTGATGCGCGTCAGAAGTTCCGCATCCGTCATGTTCAGTCGGTCATCATCAGGCGTCGCCTGAGTGTAACCGAGCGCATTCGCCCGCGGCATGATGGTGACGATCGTCACCGGATCACCCTTGAGCGCGTGCATGACGGCAGCATGGCCGGCTTCGTGGTACGAAGTCTGCTTGCGCTGCACCTCGGGGATGACGCGCGCCCGCGACTTGCGAGCCTCGCCCATCTGCGCGGTGGCGATACCCTCGGAATACATTTCGAGAGTAATCGGATTCGCCGCGGCGAACTTGGCGATCTCGGCACGGCACTTCACCTGCTGCTCTGCATTGTGCTTAGCAGCAGCCTTGGCACGGTCGAGATCTTGCTGAGTGTAGCGATCACCCAGAACCGGCACTTCCTTCAGAGGATACTGCCCCTTGATCTTCACGACCTCAGGCTTCAGGCTTTCGGCATGAAGCGTCGCCGCCTCATTGCACGCCAGCTCGATGTCGGCGCCGCTGAACCCTGGGCACATCTTGGCCAGAAGCTTGGCATCGACGCTTTCCATGGTCGGCTTGTTGCGCATGTGCACCTTGAAGATGGCAGTACGCGCCGCCAGGTCCGGCAGGTCGACGAACACCGTGTAGTCGAAACGACCCGGACGCCGCAATGCAGCGTCGAGCGTGTCGGCACGGTTGGTCGCCGCGATGACGATGATGCCCTTGTTCTCCGCGAAGCCCTGCATCTCGACCAGCAATTGGTTGAGAGTGCCTTCGCGCTCGTCGTTGGAAACGGGGCCGCCCGAGCCACGCTTTTTGCCGACGGCATCGATTTCGTCGATGAAGATGATCACCGGTTTGCCGGTCTCCGCGTGCTCGTCGCGAGCCTGTTGGAACAGGTCACGAACGCGACCCGCACCGACGCCGACGAACATTTCGACGAAGTCGGATCCGGAGATGGCAAAGAGAGTGCATTTGGCTTCGCCGGCCAACGCCTGCACGAGCAAAGTCTTGCCGGTGCCGGGAGGACCAACGAGCAGAACGCCCTTGGGAAACTTACCACCAAACGCGTCGTAGAGCATGGCATCTTCCAGCCAGCCCTGAACGCGCTTCAGTCGTGCCACCGCTTCCTCATTGCCGGCGACATCGGCAAAGGTCTTGCCTGTGACATCGGTCGAGGTGACTTTCGTCGTGGGAGCGCGGGTGAATTGCCCGTCGAGCGGATTGCGATTACCGCGGTTGCTCTTCATTGGAGTCCGTACATCGAAATCGCCCATGTGGTTAATCGTGTTGTCGGATTTGTCTGTCGACAAAGCCGTTGTCGATGCTCTGGAGTTCTTCCTGTGCTGCCAGATTTTGTAGGCCATGAAGCCTGCGAAAACTGCGACAGCACCCCAAAGTCCAAAGGAAGTCCACCAGGGCAGAGCGACGATATGAGTCGCCGGTGGCACAGGAGCCGCCATGTTTGCCTCACTCGTCAATAATTGAGATATGGTGAATCGCCGAACACCTGCGTCAGTAGCAAGCCGGCTTTCGCCCGCCGCTACCAACGCAGGGTCCGTCACGGCATGAACATCCGTGTAGGGGCGATGCATGCATCGCCCCTACAGGTTACTCGCCGTCTTTCTTCTCCGTCTCGGTCGGAGCAGCGCTCGACTCAGCGTCGGCACCACCGGCGGTGGTGGTCGTCGCCGAGCTTTCGTCACCCGAGCTCTTCAGCGCCTCGTTCTCATGCGCCACAGGCTCTTCGGACTCCGGCTGCTTGCCGCCGTGATCGTCGCAGTCGCATTCATGGGTGTCCTCGTCCCACAACTTGAGGAACTCGTCGCCCAGAATGGTCTCCTTCTCGAGCAAGCAAGCAACCACGCGGTCAATCGCTGCGCGATGCTCCTTCACCACCTTGCGCGCACGCTCGGTGGCCTCGCCGAGAATCTTCATGACCTCGACGTCGACACGGTCGAGCACAGCCGGACCCCAGCTGCTGCCGGGGGCGCCGTAGCCGCCCGCGCGACCCATGCCGCCCATGGTCGACTCGTCGGAGATGAAGACGTGACCGAGGCTCGACATACCGAACTTGGTCACCATCGCCCGAGCCAGCCTTTGAGCCTGCTCGAAGTCGTTGGATGCACCGGTGTCGGTAACGCCAAGCACCTCTTCCTGCGCCACGCGACCGCCCATCATTCCGGCGATCTCGCTGAGCATTTCATCACGCGTCTTGTTGTAGACGTCACCCTCCGGGTAAGAGAGAGTGAAGCCCAGCCACTTGGCACGCGACATGATCGTCACCTTGCGGATGGGAGCGCCCTTGAGAGCGTGCCCGACGCCGGCGTGACCGATCTCGTGGACAGCGGTGTTCTTCCGCTGCTCTTCGCTCATGGCGCGATCCTTGGCAGGACCACCCATGACGCGGTCGACGGCTTCGTTGAAGTCCTTCATGGTGATCAGCATCTCGGGCGACGAAGGAACCGTCGCACCGCGCCACTTCGCCAGAAGTCCCTTCGCCTTCGCACCACGGGTGCGACGGCGCATCATCAACGCTGCCTGGTTACAAGCAGAGGCGATGTCCGCACCGCTGAAGCCGGGGGTCTGCCTCGCCAACTCCTTCGCGTCCACATCGGTCGCAAGCGGGCGACCGTTCATGTGAATCTTGAAGATAGCCTCACGGCCTTCCAAGTCCGGCTGCTCGACGGTAACCTGCAGGTCGAAACGACCCGAACGAGTCAGCGCCGGATCCAGAATGTCGGCCCGGTTGGTGGCAGCCATGATCACGATCGAGTCGTTCTCAGTGAAGCCGTCCATCTCGACCAGAATCTGGTTGAGCGTCTGATCCTTCTCGTCACTGCCGCCGCCGAAGCCACGGCCACGATGACCGCCGACTGCGTCGATTTCGTCGATGAAGATAATGCAAGGCTGACTCTTGCGCGCCTGATCGAACAGGTCGCGCGCAGTGCTTGCACCCTTACCGACGAAGATTTCCACGAAGTCCGAACCGGACATCTCGAAGAACGGCACGTTGGCTTCACCAGCCACCGCCTTAGCAAGCAGCGTCTTACCGTTGCCCGGAGGACCGACCAACAGCACGCCCTTGGGCAGAACGGCACCCGCCTGCCGGAAGGTTACAGGCTCACGGAGATATTCGACGATCTCCTCGAGCTCTTCCTTCGCCTCCTTGCAGCCGGCAACGTCAGCGAACGTCTTGCTGCCAGGCGTACCCGGCATGTGGACTTTCACTTTCGAGTTACCCAGCTTCGACAGCATGCTTCCGCCGCCACCGCCCATCATGCCGCGCATCATGTACCAGATGAAGCCGAACATGAGGATCATCGGCAGCCAGCTGAGCAGACCGACGAGGAAACCGCCGCTCTGATTGGCCGCCACCACGGTCACGTTATGCGCTTTGGCTTCGTCGAGCACCGACCGTTCGCCTGCCTGTGCCGGCAGAACAACTTTGGCCGATTTTCCGTCTTTCGCAGAAGGCTCGACAACAATTTCGTTCGAGCCATTGGTGATGTCGATTTGCTTAATCGACGTCGGGTTCGTCTCGATGGTGTGGATCAGCTGGGTGTAGGTCCAAGTATCGACCTGCGCCTGCTGGTTGCCACCGCCGAGAGAACTCAGCAAAACAAAACCCAGAATGCCAAGCAGCACCCAGGTCCAGATAGATGAGAATTTCATTGTGGACTCTCATGAAAAAGAAGCAGGCTCATCGCCTGCGTGACAGCTCAGGATCATTCCCGAGTGGGAGGAGATCAGGCTTGCGCATCTTTCGATACGAGCCTGGTCGGCCGGCTGATGATGCCGAGCCGTCGACCGCGTTCGCGTTCTGCGAGCACGGCAGTTGTAAGACCGTGTTGTTCGGCCCCTTCAAGCGCAATGAAGAAGTCCATCTCCAGCTGTCGTCCGAGCACGGACCAGCCCTCGATAGTCTGAAGATCTTCGTTGGTTAGGCCCTCAAGAGACGCGATTGCGCCCTTGCTTAGCCACCATTCATGCGCCCGCAGGACCAGTTCGTCTCTGTCGAGCGTTTTGCCTGCGACCGTAATAGTCGCAAATCCAGCCAGGGAGTCCAGGCTGAAGTGCACGGGTTGAAAATCGCCGCCACCAAGCGCCTGCTCGATACGTTCACGCATGAACTTCAAGCCGATCAGCGCAGAACGAATGCGCCGACCTGCTGCAGCCCATGTTTGAAGTGGAGCTTCCGCCAGAACTTGACCATCTTGGGAAACGATGGCTGCAGTCTGGAGGTCCGGTGCCATGGCATAGCGATAAACAACGCCTTCGTCCGCGCGAGTGTTGCACGCGAAGACGTATGCTCGCAGAGCATGATGTGCAGCGCCAACGGTAGTCAATGACTTCCGCGTGCTTTCGCAATCACTTGTGGTGTGCACAGTTTTGCTCCTCAGTAAGCCACCCTCATGCAGCCCTGCAGCGGATGCTACAGGCACCACTTTTTCCCTGGCCCGATACCACTTCCCGAAAGAAGCGATAAGAGCGTCGAAGAAAAACAAACGGTTTTGCTTTCGCGGTAAACCACTTGGATGAGGATGTGTCAGAGATGACTTGTAGTATCTAGAGAAAAAGAGTGGTTCTCTTCAAGGTTATCGATCTGGATCTCTTGGAAATCAGATCAGAAGTTTTGTTTTGAATTCTGATCTCTTTGGCAACTCATAGAGATCAGCGCTACGACGTCTTTTATATTCGTTTCCAAGCATAACGTTTCGATACAACTTGGAAAGCCACTGCCCATGCCTGTTTTCAACCAGCTTAGAAACGCGCAACGGTATGACTACTGCCGGCACGTATCGCGAAGCTAGCGCGCACCGAGATCACCACTTTTGGTACCGGCGGGCACGAGCCCGCTGTTCTGCGTGTTGGTAGCGGCGGGTGACAGTCCCAGCGCAGGGGAGAGCAGCGTATCAGCCTGCATTCCTTCTGCTATTCTTGGTCTATGCTTCAAGAGCTCTTTGGAACCAATCGTCCCGTGATCGGCGTCATTCACCTGCTGCCATTGCCTGGCAGTCACCGCTTTGCAGGCAACATGGAAGCGATATTCGAACGCGCCGAGCAAGAAGCAGCGGCCCTCGTTTCCGGCGGCGTGCACGGCATCATCATCGAGAATTTTTTCGACGCACCATTTGCCAAGAACCACATTGACACCGCCGCGGCTTGCGCGCTGTCGCTAGTAGCTAAGCGCGTGTCCGCTATAGCCAATCTGCCGCTCGGCATTAACGCTTTGCGCAACGACGCGATGACTTCGATGGCTGTCGCCGTGACAACCGGTGCGCAATTCATCAGAGTGAATGTATATACAGGCGCGATGCTTACCGATCAAGGCATCATCGAAGGAAACGCGCACGAACTTTTGAACTACCGCCGTCTGCTCGGCGCCGATCACGCCGTGCGCATTTTTGCCGATGTCATGGTGAAGCATGCTGCACCGCTGACGCCATACAGCGACATTCGGCTGGAAGCGAAGGATGCGGTGCACCGCGGCATGGCTGATGCAATTATCATCAGTGGGTCTTCCACAGGCGACGCGGCGGACATAAGCGATCTGCAAGCCGTACGCGAAGCTCTGCCCCAAACGCCGATTCTGATCGGCAGCGGCGCAACCAAAGAAAATATCGGGCAGTTGCTTGGCACCGCCAATGGTGTCATCGTCGCCAGTTCACTGAAGCGTCAGGGTGTCTTAGAGAACCCGGTCGACGTAGAGCGAGTTCGCAACTTCGTAAACATGGTCAAAGCAGCGGCGCCGGTTTGATTTATGGCTTCGGATGCGCACGCAAGTTTTCAAGCCAAAGTTGATGAATCGGCTGATTACCTGTCGTCGGCCGATGCCGAACGTAGCTTTGCCCGCGATCCCTATTGGCCGAAATGGAATAGCCCCTGGTGGCATATGACGCTGATGTGGGAGCTCGGTGCCGCCAAGCGCATTCCCGATGTCGCTCTCAAGCGACTAGTCGACGCGCTCAAAACGCGGTACATCCATTTCTTTCCATTCACCGAGCGCGAAATCCCCGCCGGGGTTGATCCCATCTCGGGGATCATGTGTCACTGCGGTATGGGAACTGTTTATCAAATTCTGCGCGCTGCCGGCATCGACGTCGATGCGGAATTGCCGTGGATGCGCAAATGGTTCGTGCAGTATCAAATGGAAGATGGCGGCTGGAATTGCGACGAGGCGGCCTATATAAAAGCGGAACCGAAATCGTCCGTCGTATCGACGCTACCCGTACTGGAGTCTTTGCTTTGCATCGAAGATCGCTCGCAAGAAGAAACGCAGGCACTGGATGCGGGCGCCCACTATCTGATCAAACGCAACCTGGTGCGCTCGATGAAAAGCGCGGATGTGATCAACGATGCGTGGCTTCAGCTGACGTTTCCACGCTTCTACGAGTATGACATTCTGCGCGGATTTGCCTTCTGTGTTAACTGGGCTAAGCAGAGAAACAAACCATTGTCGGCCGAGTTTGTTGACCACGCTGTGGCAATCATTGAGTCGAAAATTATTGGAAATGCGAATGATGCGACTGGTTTGCCTGTAGAACGGCAGTATTATAAAACCGTCGATACGCGCCTGAAGAATGAGAACGGCGAATGGACGAAGGGCCCCAGCAGTGAGTTTCCTTTGTTGGTATGGGCATCACAAATCGGCCAGATTTCACCTTCATTGACATATTCATGGAATAGCGCGTTGACAGATTTGAAACGTCTGAGCCACTAGTGGCGAGTTTAAGAGATGCAGGCGAGATTCCCGGATTCGTAGTCCTCGAGATTAGACGTCGGAGCGCGACTTAGCCGCGTGGACGGATGGATCGTTTACGACATTAGGCTGCTCGGAAGCAGGCATACCTGGCGGCGCGCCCGGTTGCCCCGCGAGTTCGGCGATGATTTTTTCCATATCGGCGTCAGCCTGATACATCCAACACTTCACGCGATCAACCCAGATAACCATCTGAACGATCGACTGCGTCAAGTCGGGATTATCTTGTTTGAGGCGCGAGACCACCCATGCTGGAAGGTCGACCTGGTCTTCACGAGCGGGCGGCTCGACGACGACGACCAGCTGTTGCGCCAGCAAATGATGAACGCTGTTGATGTACTCGAGACGGCTCATGTTTAACGCCGCGGCAATATCTCCAATGCTCGTGACTCCATCGAGACGCTCGTACAGCGGATCTTGGACGTTCTGATTGCCGTGGGGTGTAAGCACTGTGCGCGAAGTGATGCGCAGCTGATCGAGGTGCTTCTTCTTCTCGAGATACGCCACGCCTTCGCGGACGATTTTTTCCACCGGTTCATCAGGCGAGAAACTGCGCGGCACCGCGGCGACGTCAGCCTCGACGAAAGAGAATGTTCCATTCACCCAGAGGAACAAATCGAGCAGGGCTGACTTCCCCTGCTCGGCGTCGTTTTCCACATGAATAAGACGACCTTTCTCGACAAAGATGAAAGCCGTGTTAGCACCCTGGGTCAGGCAGACCTTGCCGGTAAGCTCTCCGTTGCGGATAAGCTGAATCAGGCTGGGCAGGCTTATTTTGGCAAGTTCGCCGGCGAGTTGCATGGTGCTGTCCGTGTGAGCTTTATCTAGTATACCCGCGCGCAGCGCCGCTGAGCGCTTATTTCTGAGTAAGCAGGCCGCTGGCGTCCCTTCGATTCGGCATTTCAATCACCCTGTCAGAGAAACCGTACGCCCGACCCCGACCCTCCTCCACGGCATTTCGATCACCGGTCAGAGAAGCCGCAAAAGCCTCCTCGGCAACGTTTCGTTGGCAGGCTCGGATCTGCGAATTCTCTCCCTGGCTTTAAAGCCAGTTGAAATGCCATTTTTTCCTGGCTTAAAAGCCAGCTTCGATCTTTTCACCGACTATCCTAGCTTTAAAGCCAGCTCAAATGCCGTTTTTTCCTGGCTTAAAAGCCAGCTTCGACTTCTTTCTACTAGTTTGCACAGTAGCGCCTCGGCGAGAATTGAGAAGCTGAGTGATGGTGGCATATGTTGAAATGCAAATCGAGGAGAGAACGGGCACTTAGTGCGCGTTTCTCTCCCCGAATGCGCGTCTAGACAAAACTTACCTCCATTAAAGGCCCGCCAACAACACCTTCGCCACCTCAAAATAGATGATGAGCCCGGTTACATCGACGAACGTCGCAACCAGCGGCGCCGACGAAGTGGCAGGATCGCAGCGGCATGCCTTGATGATGAGCGGCAGAAGTGCGCCCACGAGGCTGCCCCAAAGAACTACACCAATCAGGCTGACGAGCACAATCAGCGCATACGTCATGTACAGGTCGCCGTACATGTTGAACAGGAACTGCCAGCCGAGCACGCGCAGAAGCCCGAGCACAGCCAGGATTGCTCCCAGTGAAGCGCCGATGATGAACTCGCGCCGAAACACCTTGAAGGCATCACGCAGTTTGATCTGTCCGAGTGCCAGTGCTCGAATGACGAACGTAGTCGCCTGCGAGCCCGAGTTGCCACCACTGGAAAGAATCAATGGCATGAACAACGTCAGAGCGACGTGTTTGGCAATCTCGTCCTGGAAATAACCCAGGGCACTGGCGGTGAAAGTTTCACCGACGAACAGAATCGCCAGAGCGATCGCTCGCCAGGGAATAATCGCCCGCAACGGCGCTTGCAAGTACGGCGCATCGAGCGCGGGAGAGCCGCCGACCTTGTGCATGTCTTCGGTAGCCTCGGCTTGCACGACGCCGACAATGTCGTCGGCGGTGAGCACTCCCACCATACGCCCATCTGCGTCGATGACAGGAAGCGCCTTATAGGCATGCGAGTTGTAGACGTGCGCCACCGCTTCTCGATCGAGATGATCGTGCACCGTGATCACGTCGCGACGCATGATTTCTTCGACCCGCGCGGTGCTTGCACCAAGCTGCAGCTCGCGCGCCGAAAGCACGCCGAGCAGCTTCTGATCTACAGCGAGAACATAAATGTAGCGCGAAGTGCTGGCTTGTCCGGCTCCGATCTGGCGTTCGACGTAGACCTTTGCCTCTTTGATGGTCAGCTCCGGACGCAGCCTCAGAAAGCGCGGCGTCATCAGACCGCCGGCCACATCTTCGGCATAGGCGAGCAAAGCGATGACCTCAGCGCGAGTGGCCTGGTCGAGCAACAGAAGAAGCTGTTCCCTGAACTCGCGAGTTGCTTTCTGCAAAACATCAGCAGCATCATCGGGTGCGAGTACCCGAATCAAAAGCTTGCGGTCCTCGTTGCCGGCTGCTTGCAGCGCAGCAAGTCTCTCATGGACCGCAAGCGCCTCGAACTTGTTTACATCCACGATCTGCAAGCTTCCCTCCATGTATGTGAGAGGTTGCGTAAGACTAATCGTGGACAGGGGAGTATGGCAAAGTGGCGCCATTCCCCCTTGTCCAAACCGTTATGCGATCTTGCAGCCGTCCTTCACTTGGACGAACTCGGCAAGGGTTTGCTCGCTGACGCCGGATGCCTCGGCGTTGCCGGTGACGGCCGTCTGGTTGGCCGCGGTGTACGCTGCCCAGGCACGCTTCACGCGATCGCGTGCGGTTTCCAGTGCATGCTTGGCTGTCGCGATGGTGGCATCGCGAGTCGAGCGCGCCTCCTGTGTAGCGGCATCTCTCTTCGCACGAACTTCCGCGAGTGCTCGGTTGCGCTCGTCATGGGCATGCGCCACTGCTTCGGCAAGGGCGCGCTTGAAGACTTCGTCTCCCTGCTTGCTGCCCTCGAAGGACTCGGCGACAGCCTGTTTTTCAGCTGACGCACAGGCGGCTTTGGCCTGCTCTTCGACAGCCTGGAAAACTGCATCTGCAGCTTTCTCGGCCGCCCGCATCGCCTCCATAACCTCAACGAGGGTGGGAGTGGTGCTCATGGCAAATTCCTTTCAAAAACCATTAGTGTCTCAGTGCATTAGTTGCGTGCAACCGTGCACGAGATGGTTGATCGTGCACCGACGGATAAGCCCGCCGGTACACGATGGTGTCGATCCAGGCAGCTCTCGCTTTAGCCGTGCGATGCCGTTTGCGTGAAGTGCAGCAAACGCGCAAGCGAACCGGCCATCCGCCCGCCAAAGAAGGCCGCGACGAACGAGAGTACGGCAGCGGCCAGGACGATAACGTCGGTGCCCGCAGTTTCGTGCCCGCTCAGCGCGGAGCCAAACAGGACGACTCCGGCGAAGCCGACGGCACAGAAGCTGAACACGAGAGCGCCGGCAGTTCCGAGCAGCTGTATGATGGCCGCGCCGGGGGTGATCATGCCTTTGCCCGCAGCAATCAGTTTGCCGGCGCGGCGAAAGCCGAAGATGGCACCGAAAGCGGCGACGACGATGATGTAGAGAATAATCGGGGTCATGTTTTTCTCACTTGAGTTTGATGCATGGATTGGTGACTCAACTCAACCGACGATCCAGCCGACGATGCCGGCGATGGTCGCAGCAAGGAAAGCCAGCAAGAGCAGGTTGGGCACCTCTTCGTTGCTGGTCTGTTCCTCTGACTTATTCTCATTCATTGGATAATTCCTCGAGTACGTTTGTACAGGGGACACACACCTCGGCGAAGCGAGAATCGCTTCCGAGGCTAGTCCGGAAGTTCCAGCAACGCCGACACTTCTGCCCTTCGGCAGGAAGGACGGCGACGGTGACACCATGCTCGGTGGCGGTCGAAAGCGGGCTGCCGCCCGCCGGTACCATAGCCGAAAGCGGGCTGCCGCCCGCCGCTACAGTGGCAGCGGATACCATGAGCAGCGCCGGCAGTTCCGCACCGAGGGCGCGAACCTTGCCTGCCACCATGTCGTCTTCAACCGTGAGCACCACTTGCGCCTCTTGCGTTTTGCCGAGTTTCTTCTGCTCTCGTGCAAGCTCGAGCGCCTTGTTGCAGACGCCGCGAACTTTCAGCAAGTCGCTCCAGTCGGCAGCCAGCTCGTCGTTTTTGAACTGTGCCGTCCACTGGGGAAAATCGGCGAGCAAAACGCTCTCCTCACACGCACCGTACTGCCTCAGTTTTTCCGGCATGTGTTGCCAGAGGTCCTCGGCAAGATATGGCGTCACCGGCACGAGCAGGCGGACGAGCGCCTGCAAAACATGTTCGAGCACGGTTTGCACCGCGCGCCGACTCGGCGAGTTTTTGCCGTGCGTGTACAGCTTGTCTTTGACGACATCGAAGTACAGGCTGGAAACATCCACTGCGCAGAACCTCTGCACAAGTTGGCAAACCTTGTGGAACTCATAGTGATCGAAGTGATGCGCAACCGCCGCCACAAGCTCGTGCACGTTGTGCAGAAGGTACGCGTCCAGACCACGCAGCTGCTCATGCGCGACCCGATCCGTCGCCGGATCGAAATCGCTCAGGTTGCCGAGCAGGAAGCGCGCCGTGTTGCGCAACTTCTTGTAGTCGTCGGCGAGCCTGTCGAGCAAGTTCTTGCCGACGCGCACGTCCTCCTGGTAGTTGACCGAAGCCACCCACATGCGAAGCACATCCGCGCCATATTGCTTGACCACATCGTCCGGATTGACTACGTTGCCCTTCCGCTTCGACATCGCCTCGCCCTTCTCGTCAAGGACGAAACCGTGAGTCAAAACAGTTTTGTACGGCGCACGACCGTTGAGCATAACGCTGGTCCACAGTAATGACTGGAACCAACCGCGATGCTGATCGCTGCCCTCGAGCACAAGCTCGCAGGGGCTACCGCGCAGTTGCGGAAGTCGATCCACAACCGCGGCGTGCGTTACGCCTGAGTCGAACCACACGTCGAGGGTGTCCGTTTCCTTGGCGAAACACCGTTCACCGCACTGCGTGCAAGCGAACTCGCCGCCCAGGAAGTAGTCCGCGTCGTGTTGCCACCACGCATCCGAGCCCTCGTGGTCGAACACACAAGCGACACGCTCGACACTTTCCTTCGTCATCAGGTGATGCCCGCATCCGGTGCAGTTAAACACCGGAACCGGAACCCCCCAAACGCGCTGCCGGCTGACACACCAGTCTTCGCGTCCGCTCATCATGCTGCGGAAACGGTTTTCACCGCTCGCCGGCAACCACTGAACCTGATCGACTTGATCGAGCGCCGTTTGCATGCATGCGTTGACGCTCACAAACCATTGCGGCGTTTCTCGCGTGACCAGCGGCGTGTCGCAGCGTCCACACTTATTGTCGTGCTCGTCGACGTCGGCTTGCGCAAGCGCCGTTTCGCACTTCGGGCACCAGTTGACCGGCTTGGTTCCTCTGTAAACATAGCCCTTCTCGGCCATAGCACCAAAGACCCTAACCTGCGCCGCTTCGAACTCCTTGTGCAGAGTTACGTAACGATGCTCCCAGTCAGCCAAGACGCCGAGGCGCTTGAACTGCGCTTCTTGACCGTCAACATTGGCGAGCGCATGCTCGGCGCAAAGTCGACGCAATTCCAGAGGCGAAAGCGAAGCGCGCCCGCCTTTGACTTTGCTTGCAACGGCGTTTTCCACCGGCAAGCCGTGCGTGTCATAACCAGGCACGAACGGGGCATAGAACCCGCGCTGCGCCTTGTGCTTCACGACCATGTCTTTGAGCACCTTGTTGAGAGCGGTGCCCATGTGCACAGCCGGAGCGCTGGCGTAAGGCGGTCCGTCATGCAGCACGAACTTCGGCTGCTTGTCCCGCTTCGCCAACATCTTGCCGTACACGTCTGAATCTTGCCAAAACTTCTGGAGTTCCGGCTCCCGCACCGCACTGTTCGCTCGTTGCGAAAAATCGGTGCTGGGCAAGTTGACAGGATACTTGCTCATAGCTTTTCCTTCTCGTTCTCGAATTAAACGTAGCGGCGGCATGCATGCCGCCCTGGTCGGGAACGAGAAGTGGTGCGGGCTACCGGCGAACGTTCTTCACGAACATTCACCGGCACCGATCACCACCGCGCGTTCCACTGCGATGCGCTCAGCGCCATCGCAAATCTGCAGCGAGCATGCAATCGCAATGCCCGCGGTGGTAATCGGAATCATGATGTTTCTCCAGTTGTAGAGGCGATGGATGCATCGCCCTAGAGGTCACTTTGCGGCGTCTTCGGTGAGGATGATGTTCTCGCCGCCACCGCATTTGGTGTTAGGTGCGCCCAGGCACGGATGGTTCTCCGCAGAAAACCGAGCCAGCAGCGCCGTCTCGATGCGGAAAGCCTTGGCGATTACCCGCGGTGTGGTTTTTTCCGAGCGTTTGGTGCGCAGGAAGATGACGTCGTCGAACTGTGTGGCCAGCTTGGCGCTCGGAAGTTCGATGCCGGCGGCAGTGCGCTCGGGGCGATCGGCAGAGCCGATGCTTTCCATAGTGGAGATCATCGCGTAGCCCGCTTGCTCACTGCCGCAGATGCGAGCGACGATCTTCAGCAGTTTGTGGAAGCCGGTGCGCTTGGTTTCTTTCGCAGCTTCGCCGGTCTTCGTTTCGCCGAGCCGGTAAGGTGCGAACATCGCCGGGCTCATCCAAGGCTCGGTGACGGTGTAGGCGGCGCCTTCATGTTCGAGCACGAATCCGACGCCCGGCAACACCGGCCAATCGCTCAGCTCGGTGTAAAGCAGCTTGTCGCCTGCCTCAAAGACAACGATGGTTCTCATAGCTACCTCCTTTTGGTGTGTCTCAGAAATCGACAGCCGAAAAAGGCGGGCTTCCGCCCGCCGCTACAATGGCTCGTCAAAACCAACGCCGGCCCGCCAACTTCAACGCGTTGCCCTGGAAAGCAGCTGGACGCGTGGAAATGTAATGGCGGGTGTGTTTTAGCTAATCGAAAGTTCTGAGAAAACGTGGGGTTGAATAACGTTTTGACCCTAACGAAGCACAGCCATATTTAGCACTCGCGAGAGGTTAATAATGTCAAGGATTTACAAAAATGGCTCCAGATCAGCTAGCGCAACCTCGCGGACAGTTATACTTCTCGATTCAGGTATTTTCGGAGAACGTATTTCCATGGCTGACGTGAAAGAGAAGGTCCAAGCGGAAGAGCTTGATGACGACGAGAAGGGCAAAGAGGACGAGAACTGGTATCAAAACGCCGTTCGTAATGCCGATCTCGCTGATTACTCGCCTGTCAAGGGATGCATGGTGATCAAGCCCTATGGCTACGCCTTGTGGGAAAATATTCAGCGCGCGCTGGACAAGATGATCAAAGACACCGGCCACCAGAACGCCTACTTCCCGCTGTTTATCCCGGAATCGTTTCTCCAGAAGGAAAAAGAGCACGTCGAAGGCTTCGCGCCGGAGTGCGCTGTCGTCACGCATGGTGGCGGCAAGAAACTTGAAGAGCCTCTCATAGTTCGTCCCACGTCCGAAACGATCATCAATTTCATGTTCGCCAAATGGGTGCAATCGTGGCGCGATCTGCCGCTGCTGATCAACCAGTGGGCCAACGTCGTCCGCTGGGAAATGCGCACGCGGCTCTTTTTGCGCACAACAGAGTTTCTCTGGCAAGAAGGTCACACCGCTCACGCCACTCCGGAAGAGGCTGAAGAAGAAACGAAAAAGATGCTCGAAGTTTATAAGGTGCTTGCTGAAGAATGGCTGGCACTACCTGTGCTTACCGGTCGCAAGACGGAAAACGAGCGCTTCCGCGGCGCCGTTCATACCTATTGCATTGAAGCGATGATGCGCGATGGCAAGGCGCTCCAGGCAGGAACCTCCCACAACCTCGGTCAAAACTTCTCAAAAGCATTCGGCATTCAATTCCAGAGCCAAGCTGGTCCGCTCGCACACGCGTACCAAACGAGCTGGGGAGTTTCCACTCGACTGGTGGGAGCGATCGTCCTTGGTCACGGCGACGAGAAAGGCTTGATTCTGCCGCCGAAGCTCGCGCCCTACCAAGTCGTTATCGTGCCGATTTACAAGACGGACGAAGAGAAGCAAACCGTACTCGCGCGCTGCCGCGAAATCGAAGCGCAGTTCAAGGATCGCATCCGGGTACATCTCGATGATCGCGACCAACATACGCCAGGCTACAAGTTCAACCACTGGGAAGTGCGCGGCGTACCGCTGCGCTTGAATATTGGACCGAAGGATGTCGCCAATAACGTCGTCGAAATCGCGCGTCGCGATACCGGCGAGAAGATTCGCGGTGTAAGCCAGGACGGGCTTGCCGATTATCTCACCAAATTGCTCGATGACGTGCAAAAAGCGTTGTTCGAGCGCGCGCTCAAATTCCGCAGCGAGCACACGCATAAGGCCGCCAACTACGATGAGTTCAAAAAGATCATCGAGAACAATGGCTTCATCGAAGCTCACTGGTGCAAAGACGGCGAATGCGAGTTGGCGATAAAAGATGAGACGAAAGCCACCATTCGCTGCCTGCCCTTCAACTTCGAGCCGAAGCAGGGCAAGTGCGTGCGTTGCGAAAAGCCCACCGACCAGGTCGTAGTGTTCGCCAGAGCATACTAAGCGGTGAAAGCCGTGTGGCAAGAAGACGACGTCAGCGAGCTTGCGCGAAACACCTTTTTCGGCAAGCCTGTGCTGATCGAGCACCTGCATGGCAACTTGCACGGCAATCTGCATTTGCCGCCTGATTTCAAGGATGAGAAAGGCCATTATCCAGCCGTACTTCTGCTCCATGGATTCGGTGGCAACCGCCATGAACACAGCGGCCTGTTTATCAAAGCAGCCGCTTCGCTGGCGCGCGCCGGCATGGTGGTGCTGCGTTTTGACTTCCGTGGTTCGGGCGAAACAGGTGGTTGCACACGTGACATCACGATCAAGACTCAAATGCAAGACGCGCACGACGCCTTCGATCATCTCCTCGGACATGGGTTCGTCAATAAACGGGCCGTGTCAGTGATTGGACTTTCGTTCGGTGGTTTGACCGCTGCGTTGCTTGCAGGCGAGCGCAAGGACGTTGCGGCGCTTGTTCTCTGGGAAGCCGTGCACGACATGAAGGCTGTTCTAAAACGGCTATACGGGCATCTCTCGATACGAGCGGTTCGCGCGCGCGGCTATATGCAAGCCGGATTGATCCAGCTCGGCTCTGGTTTTTTCGACGCGCTCGATGAGATCAACGTGGACGCGGTTGCTTCCAAATACACGGGTCCAGTTCTCTTGGTACAGGGAGTGGAAGACACCGTTGTTCCCGTCGACACCGCCTATCAGTGGAAGCGCACCTTCTCGCAGACGGAAGCGGAAGTAGATTTAATTCAAGACGCAGATCACGCCTTTACACACGATGTCTGGGCATGGAATGCTATCGACCGCACGGTCGCCTGGCTGCAGCGGGCACTCTGTTAGGAGATTTAATCTCGTTCGGGGCGCGAGCCTTGTCGAAAACTCACGGCGGACGGATAGATACCCCTACTCTCCAGACAAACAACACATGCATTAGCCGTTAGGCTGCATGATCGCCATGGGCGTCAAGCATACGAGGTCAACACCAATGACAGATCAGATTGGGAAGATGACTGCAGCGGATTTCGCGAACGACATTAGGAAGACAGGCGCAACGTTAGCACGTGATCCAGGCAACGTCGAGGCCGCGCAACAGCTCTTATGTGAGGTTCAAACGCTGCAACAGAACCAGCAGTTGGCGCTCGCTGTTGTGGACAGCGCAAATCAAACCAATCACACATTTCAGCTTCCCTTTACTCATGGACTGCCGAATTTGTATCTCGACTATGGGCCCGGTGGCCTGTCAACGTTGGATATCGCATCCTCTTCCGGAACCGCTTATCATTTCGACCGCAAGAAGATGATAGGCTGGACAGGCGGCGGCGCCACTGCGGAGATCCAGCGCACTTCGCTGACTAACTACGCCCTACTAAAGCCAAATTGCGGCACGGAAAAATAGCAATTTTTATTTGTTCGGTTGCCACCGCGGGAAGTGGCACCCTAAGCAGAAAAAAAATAGGCTCTAAATTTCATACGCTTCGAGCGGAAGGTTATCCGGATCGCGAAAAAACGTGAATCGTTTGCCGGTGAATTCGTCCAAGCGCATTGGTTCACAGTCTATTCCGTGCGATTGCAGCGCCGCGACGAAGGCATCGATGTTGTCGACTCGGAACGCTAGATGGCGCAAGCCGGCGGCCTCGGGATTGGAGACCCTCGCGGGGGGATTTGGGAAGGAGAACAGCTCAATCTGTGAATGTTCGCCAACTCGAAGATCCAGCTTATACGAATGACGAGACGCCCGATAGTTTTCCGCGATGATTGGAAAGCCCAGTACCCGCACGTAGAAATCTTTGGACCGCTGGTAGTCGGTGCAAATAATCGCTACGTGATGAATCGCCGTGATGGTTTGCATAAAATGCCTCGTATACGGCACGATCATGCCAGAGAATCGGCGGCAGAGCAATCACTCTGCCGCCGTCCCATTGAGGGTCCGTTATGGCTTGTGTGCCACCAGAATCATCCTCTCGCGGCCGTCGAGCACCCGGTCTGCCTTCAAGGTGGAAGTGAACTCCGCCTTATCGACGGAGAAACCCGCCTCGGCAAAGCCGCGTGACAATATTGCCGGTTCCAGTACGTGCGCATGCCCGTGATTGTGCGGACTTCGTTTCTCGACCCATACACCAGGGTCAGCGATATACCCCGGCCACTTTTCACCAGCCGCTTTGAGCCTTTCGTACTCCGGAATAAACTTGGTCAACGTCGCCACATACGGTGTTTGCGCGCTGACCAGAACCTTCCCACCCGGTGCAAGCAAATTGAACATCTTACGACATGCAGCCTCGATCGTCGGAGGATCCATGAAGTGCATGACGTTGGACGCCAGGATTACACCAAAAGCGCCTGCCGGCAAAGTGATTTTGGTGAAAGCACCCTTGCGAGTCCTGAGGTTGAGCTTCAGCGCCGTGGGGATTTGCGTCGAAGCAAGGCGGAGATGATCTGCGCTGAGGTCGTTAGCCACCACGCGCGCGCCGGCTTTGATAGCCGCCGCCGTGTGAAAGCCATAAGCACATCCGACATCGAGCGACCACAGAGGTGAACTCGACGAGCAACGGATGAACTCTTCAATGATCCATCCCAGATTTTCACTACTCCACCCATACTGGTTTAAAGTCGGATGGAATCCGTCAGCATCTTGCTGCGGAATTTGAGGGCGTTTCTTCGCAGACATGTAGCAATCGCTTTCGTCTGTCGTTGTTCCAAAGCAAAATCCCGATCGATAAACGACACCAGAGCATTACTGCCGGTTGATAGCTTAGTTCAGTAAACGTCTGGAGTTGTTGAGAGAGAATTCCCGTCTGTATCGATCAAGAGACAAAGCAATCTATGAAGTTCACGATTGTCAAAGTGGAGCATGTGAACAAACCCAAAGTTCAGTTCGCAGATAGCGATGGGTGGCCACGTTGAATCGCGCGCTTCAACTATTGTTCAATTCGGAGTTAGTTCTCAATCAAACTGTGTCTGCTCAACACAACGAGTCCTTCGCCTACAAGCACTTTTCGCTCTCTCTCGCCCACGTCTGCATCGCCGTCCGCGGTGAAGTAAACTTGGCCGGGCTGTCCCTAGATTGACGAAAGACATGCGAACATGAGATTGCTCACACTCGCTACGCTGACCATCGTAAGCGCGCTGATGTTCATGGGGCACGCGCGTGCAGCCAACTACAACCCCGATATTCTGTGGAATATCGTCAATTCCTGCGTTGACAACGAACACCAGCACAACGCTCCCAAACCGTGCACATTGGTGAATCTCCGTCCGGATCGCGCGCACGGCTTTGCCGTTCTCAAAGACATCCGAGGCGCAACGCAATATCTGCTTCTTCCGACGCGCAAGATTACCGGCATCGAGGATCCGCTGATTCTGCAACCCGATGCCACCAACTACTTCGCTGAAGCATGGAAAGCGCGGCGGTTCGTCGAGCGCGCTGCTCACCGTCGGCTGCCTCGAACCTTCATCGCTCTTGCGGTGAATTCCCAACCAAGCCGGGGACAGAATCAATTGCACATCCATATCGATTGCGTTCGTGCGGATGTCGCTCAGGCGATCGCGAAGCAAGAAAACCACATCGGGAAAAACTGGGCTCCTCTCGGCGTTGCCCTGGGCAAAGCACAGCATCAGTATCTTGCCATGCGAGTGAATGGTGCCAATCTCGGGCGCATTAACCCGTTCAAACTTCTTGCCAATCAATTGCCAGGCGCTCGCGCGAACATGGGCCAACACACGCTGGTGGTAGTCGGCATCAGGCACCACAGCGTGCCGGGCTTTGTGATTCTCGATTATCAGATCGACCACGCCGGCGACTTTGCTGCAGGCGAAGAGCTGCTCGATCACAACCGCTGCGGAGCGGCGGCGCCACCCACTCACTGAAAACGCGCCCGCGACGCGCCGTCCGCTTGGCAATGCGCGACGCTAGCCGCGCTTTTCGTATTTATAAAACATGAGTAAGAGAACACTAAGGACGAACCATGAGTGACCACCCCAGGAGAGGACCAACACGCGCAGATAAAGCCGCCGGCATCTTTTCCGGATTGACCTTTGTCGCCAGCCTTATCGGCGGCAGCTGGATCGCCAATCAAACACACGAGACGGCGATTCTCCTTCCCTGTGTGATCCTGACTTTTCTCTCGCTGATGATGACGCTGTTCATGGTCACCAAAGACTATGAACCGTCACGCGACGAGCCGTATCAGGGTCATGACTTGTAACCCGTATAACGGCTTGTAGGGACGTTGCATGCATCGCCCCTACACAATTACAGGAGTTCTCGATGTCGAAAGCACCCGGATACCTGCGCCCGCTCATGACTGTCGGTGCACTTGCGATGGTGG